>Ga0325402_1008046_pt1 | contig 10041 bp, 7 predicted proteins | sample PopdelMetagenome_22_FD_207212 | JGI IMG/M metagenome (GOLD analysis project Ga0325402, IMG submission 207212) | Populus deltoides microbial communities from Bellville, Georgia, United States - Xylem-PdKOR-R3 | ecosystem: Host-associated > Plants > Phyllosphere > Stem > Wood/Secondary xylem... | reverse complement strand
CGAGAAGTCTATTAGAATCTAAACTGTAATTGTTCAAGTTATATCGAATTGCTTTCCCTTCACTATCCTTCCGGCATGGAGTTAATGAGCCATTATTTGTACGAACAATTAATGATAAAATTTATAACCATTCGGCGGAGAGCATAAAGTGTTTTTTAGCAAGGATAAATCGAGGCAAAAAAGAGGAAGCAGGAAGCAGAATGTCATGAAAAAAGGTGTAAACATTGAGAGAAGAGTAGGGATCGAGGTGGGAAAACGGGAAAGCGAACATGGACAAGAAATTTACGAGCAAGGCAGCACGTTTGGCCTCCTGCCATGGCCATTTGTGTGGGTCTTTTTGTGCTTTCTCTATGATGTCATACACTCCCTCTCCTCCCCCATGAAGGTCATTTGGCCTGTCACATGTGACCTGTCCTTGTTCCATTCTCCATGGCAGGATGTGTATATATCCATCAGAAGGGTACATCTTCGATCCTCAGCCCTCTGATCTCCTCGAGATCCACGCATAGTACACTGATCATGCAGGGTGTCACCACTCTCAGAAAGAAAACCTAGCTAGTGGAGCTCGACTCGTTTGGAACTTGCAATTTTTCGAGTGATGGATGGAGAGTTGACATTCTGGGTGTTAGTTAATTAATGGTATAAATCATTTTTCATTTGTCATAATTCAAAATAAAATAAATGAAGGATTTAAATGGCTGGTGAAGGTAGGAAAACCCTCTAAGAAAATGCATGAAAATGGGTGCATTGATCCACTGTAAAACCCCATCTCCTTCTAGGGCATTTGAGACAATAAGTTATAGCAAAATTCATAGGATCCTAACTCTTGGGCGGCTACAACGAGGCTAAGGTTCTGTGTTTTAGTAAACCCTGTTTTCTAGGTTTATGATTTTTTTAAGAAATATTTCTCGCGGTTCGGAGAACCAAAAGATCATTATCTTAAGTAAAGTAAACTGCTAATCCTGTCTTAAACAATTCATTAATCAGAATAAAGATTACGTGCTAATCTGTTGACAATATTGCAGAATACACTGCCTCTTTTCAGTGGTTTCTCTGTCCAAGAAAGAAGAATATTGGTGTCCTTGCATAAATTAAATAAATGTATAATCACCCAATCCAGATCTGACATGTGGATTCATAGCCTATGGCACACACCAGTTCCCGGAGACAGCAAAAAAAAAAAAAAAAAAAAAACTATACTTCCTGTGGACGGTTCTATTTAATGAAGCATATGAAAATTTCTCTACTTCACATATTAATTTGGGAGTGTTTGTTTTTATGTTGTAATTGTTTTTTAGATATTTTAAGTGTTTTTAATGTGTTAACATCAAAAATAAAATAAAAAAATATCAAAACAATATGTTTTAATTTTTTTTAAATAAAAGATATATTGTATCGCAATACTAAACACATACATTGAGAATATAAATAACATATCAAACAATAAACTATGTTTCGATGAATAATTAAAAATTTAAAAATAAATAAATAAAATGCATCTGAAAGTGATTTTCAATTCTAGAAAAAAAAATTACACTCTTATTCATAATAATCAAACTCAGTTTAAATTATAATTAGATAAGTTAACTTCATCTAGTTTAAATAATTTTAATTTTTTTATAATTAAAATTATACTGTTTTAAAAATAAAAATTATCCAACAAAAAAATATGTGAAAAAACAACATGGCTGAATAGGTTATTACAAGTAGCCATCAGGAATGAATGAACTCTGTCTGACTCTGACTAGCTCAATTGACAACGTTCCAACGAGTGTTCTTGGATTCCTTTTCTGTTGAATCTTTTGTTTTCTTTAATTAATTGGTTTCATATTCTCAAAGGTTCATTGATTTTCCCCATAGTTACTGAATCTGAAAGGGAAATCTGAGATTCATTTGACCGAATCCCATCCCAGGCTAAGTTTAATAATAAATAAGAGAGGATTCACTTGATTCGGTCAAAAACTAAATTGATTAATTATCCAATTAAAAACCTACTTGTTGATTTTTTTTTAAAATCAAAAAATCATTTTAACTGTTTTTTTTTTAAAAAAAAGATCATCCCACTCAATCCATCACCCAAACCCAGCTTGGTTTAATAATTATGAATTTGCCTTCTCTACAGGTGGAGGGTTCTATACATGGATAGTGCCAATAATATCATATATACTCACGAGATTGCTGTGGGCATGCCATTTACTGTAAATTTGTAATTCTTGGAACATGTATTTGCATACAAGAAAGTGGTGCCTGCTGTGCCAACAGGCATTCGGCCTGTGATGAAATGTTATAAGACCTAGCCTGGTCTATGATCTGGTAAGCCCGGATCACGGCCGAATCAAATATTCAGACAGAATTCTGATTGTTTGATTGTTCTACCAGTAGTTAACTCTGACGGAAATCTGGAGGGAACCAAATATTTTAGGAAGTGAAAAGTGCACTTCGAAAATGGAGATTACAGATGGTCAGAACATGGAAAACATGCAAGGTTACGAGTGGTGATCATGTTCTTGTTTCCTCTGCCAAAATCAAAGGAATGTAAGGTCAACAGGTTACCTTAGATACAGTTGAAGTTAAATGAGAGGACGACCTTCTTGAAGGGTTTTACAAGGGTAAAAATCAGAAACCAATTCATCAACCAAAGAAGTTAGAATCCCATTCTCAATCTCTAGACCCTCTTCAAATGCTTCCATGCTAAAGTCGAGCCATTTCCCATACTGAGTGCTCATGTCCTGGTCTACAAGCTCATCCACCATCACGTCTCCCATGCTTTGCCAACCCAAAATTTCCTTGTACAGCTCCTCTGCCAACCACCCCTTCCTTTGAAACAATGTTGACAATCTAGCCCATGCTTTGCAGCTCCCTAACAAAATTTGTCCACATTTGAAGTCCAGGGATTCACTAACACAATCAAACAAAAGCTTTCGCGCAAGCTTGGAGTAATCTTCTTCGTTACTTTCCATCCCCTGCTCTTGATTCTCCAACTGATCAAAAAGATTGGGGTTTATGACGTTGGAGGTTTGACCCAATGAGAAATCTTTCAAGTTTAGCTCTGCACTGACAAGTATATCCCTCATGAAATCTAGTTCCCAGTCGCTTGATTCCTTTGATTCTGTTATGCTGCATGTCCTAGTTGTATATTTTCTTACCACATCCACTGTAGATATTGAGGAGGCTGAGTCTGATAGCTCGGTTTCACCCTCCATTTCTACAGATTCATTTGTTGAGCAATGGCTACTTCCTGAAAATTGAGTATATATTTTGGTCACTATTTTCATCAAAACGTAATTTTATCCAAAAAAGAGAGAACACCCCACATCACATTATGAAGATCTTAAAAGGTGCACACAACCCCGAACCTGAATTGAAAAATTAGATGTGCTTATCTTCCTAAATATCAGTCACAAATTACCACCACTAGGTTCCTTATTGGCATTTAAATGATATTGGTTTATTTCCAAATTATCATGCATGAAGTGACGAGATTTTTCCAAATCCAAATGCATAGTTAGAAAAAGAAGTCCAAGAGAATCAGGGCACAGCTTTACCGTTGAGATATGAGCAACTTCCACTTGCAAAAGAAGGTTCGAGAATTGAAACTGGGCTGGTACGTTGACACTTGAGTTCCTTTCCAGTTTCACTGTAATTGCTGCTACTGCTTTGCACTTCCATATCTTCTGATTGCTGAAAAGGTTGTCCAAGTGAGATTGTTAGGGAGGCAAATAAGCTGTGAACCTATATTCACTTCTGAAGATGAGAAATGCTAATTGAATTATTTTTTGTCAGAACTTCCAATCCCGTTAGCATCTGCTTAGCTTTTCTACATACAGAATTCTGTATGCTAATGTGCCCATTGGTTAAGCGGAAGGTATTGGCAACAACTTGCACACAGGCTCCAAATTCTACAGATAAAAACAATACAAGGACTAGCTTATGCACCAAACAATTGCCGACTAAAATCCAGACTCTTTAGCACTCGCAAAAATGAAAACCAGAAAATCCAGGGGACAGATTCCAGACCAATTCTACCTGACTCAGAAATTATATTAAAAAAAAAAATTAAAAAAGAAGAACAAGAACAAGGTATTGGCAATAATTTGCACACAGGCTCCAAGTTCCACAGATAAAACCAATACAAGGACTGGCATCTGCCCCAAACAATTAACAACTAAATCCAGACTCTTTAGCACTCGCAAAAAATGAAAATAAAAAATTCCAGGGTACAGCTTCCAGAGCATTTCTACCTGACTCAAGACATTATCTGCAATGTAAGAGAATATACCACCTTTACAGCAGAACTAGGAGAAGCAAGTGCCCATTTGAACTCACGCAGAAGATTTTCTGAACATTATTGGACTTGGCAAAAACACAAACATGTATTCTTCCTACTTTATCTACTATATCTTTAATGATATACATATACAATACAGTAGAGGCATGGAATAAATTAACCCGATTGTCAACCTCTACCAGATAGGTCACCTACAAAGGCATCTACAACATAACACAAATGTTACCTACATCAAAGAATAGAACTAAACTTTCAATTCTTTTCAGAGAATGTAATATTACTCACATCAGGAAAAGCTTATCTTGAAACTGAATACTGACAAAAAAAAATGAATTCCTATTGTCACTCGAGCATATCAAAATTCCAAGAAGAAAACAGATAATGTAGATCAGAGATGCCAAAAAAGGAACGATGCATCTGCAGATTGTGGACATATGACTGACCTGCCACTTTTGGTTCATAGCAAGCTGTGAATTTTCCACCAAAATACAATCGAAGTAACCTAGGCTGTCTGACTTATCTTTATCATGAACAACTTGAAGCATCTTGTCCAGTGCTGCGGAGGAGGTGCTTGCCACATTGGGAGTTGATGAGTTTTGAAAAATGGACAAAGAAGTAGAAGAAGTCTCCTCTCTGATCACATTACAATGGGAAGACTCTACTTTATATGTTAATTCTCTCAGTTTTTGTTCCAAAAGAACACCCAACACGTCACCTCCCATAACATTCAATCCAGGAAAATAAGACATTGAACTTTTTAAGGAGGGATGATCTTTACTACCAAAAGAGTCGATAGCAGAACTGCTACATTTCTCCGACATTTGTCCAGATGACTGAGAGCTAGGCGTGGCCCGCTTTATGGGAGACGAGAACGTAAATGAAACAACATCCATGCCACTTTTCCTGTTATCCATGGCCATATTCATGTTCCCATCCATTACAACATTACTTTTTGTAGACATTTCATCCTTATTGAATGATACATTAGGAGTGGCATTTCTGTCAATTTGGAGATCACCACTGACAGAACGTTTCTTCCGAGCTATATTCTTAGTTTTCTCCTTTTCAGAATCTGTCATGACCAAGCCCATCTTTCTGGGCACAGTTTCGGGCTTTACAACAACCTTTTTTACAGTCCTACTTTGTCCAACAGAACCACTAGTGGATTTTGTTTTTCTACCTTGCTGATTAGAAAGTGAATTCTTCAAACCTGAACTATCTTTATTGGGTGCAGAATTTTGCTTGAGGTTATTCTGCTGTAGCACATTACTGGTCCTGCTTTCAGAGATTCTCTTCTGTACAGTATTTTGTGTGCGAGGCTGGGTCTTAAGCATCTGGTTTGTTTTGACCTCATTCTTTTCCTTCTGTTTCACAATACTCTTACTTTTCAATGTTGATCCATCCCTTCTTTGACCATTAGTGGACTTTGCTTGTGCTGCAAGTGGAACAGACTTCCCCTTGTTCTTCAAACTGCTGGGAGTGCCTTTTTCTGAACTTGTAGAAGCCTTGGATGATGACAGGCCTTCTGGTCCACTCCAACTCTTGTCACTTTGTTGTCCTTTTGTATTCTTGGCAACAGAGGATTCACTTGATCTTTGGGGCTTAGATGTTGCATGTGCAGCAGCTTCCATTTTCTGTTTCAAATCTCGAATTCTCAAAGGAACTGAAGAAGTCCCGATTGATGGAACTTTACCACTGCTAGTTGCCTTGGGATTTGCCTCAATTATCTTTGCAGCTGCCTCCATTATGTAAGCCGCATTCTTTGTTGGGGTGAATCCAGGATTCTTAATAGGAGACAACAACTTATGGTGGGTAGATGGAATTGATTTAGCTGATTTTGGAGGCAATGTTTCAGTTTGAAATCTCTTACTTGGCCGGTTTTCCACCTTATGCGGCCTCGATTCCACAGAATTCCAAGCATACTTCTCTTGCTTATTTGGAACATTGAGGTGGTCCACAGGGTTATATTCACTCCATAAATTAGGCGAGCTGCTATCATATTGAAATGCCCTAAGAGAGCGTGAATCAAAAACTAGGGTAGAAGAGGGCTCAGCAACATTTGATGTTGGCAAAGAATCCAGACCCATAAGCCTTGCAACTGCCCCAGGGGCCCTTGTTCCATATCCTTCATCACTAGTCATTGATGAAGCACAACTAAAGTCACTACTTCCTCTGTTACTCAAGTTTGCTCTTCTATCATCCAGCTCCCCCTGGATGTACAGGAAAAACAAACCGTTAAGTCATGTTTGAGATTTTATAACAACTAAAGGATAGTAGAAAATAAAAGAACAACAGGAGAGAGATGAATGCTCACCGCCTGAAGCAGAAGCTTTTCCATTTTTTCAACATTTTCTTTTCCTTGCTTTAATCCTTCTACAATCACAACACATACAGACATAAATCAAGTTAAAAACTGGACAACTTAGGAAACAATCAGAAATTACGATACGGACAGCCATAATCTTCAAGACAACAACTATACCAGGTAATTCAGAATTATTCGCAAACAGCTTCTTCCGAGACTTCCCATTCCAATCAAACAAGTTAAAAAGGCCTCCTTTTGAACGTTTTCTCTCACCCTCCATCGTATTATCTGCAAATCATAATTGAAATGGTTTCAGCAATAAGTAAAACCTAGAAAAACCAACTTCTAATAAATTCTTTCGAAGTCATTCTTAACCAGGAGAACGATTCAAATAGGCAAATTTGTCTCATCAAAAACCCAAATTTACCTCTGCATTTTACAAAATAATCAAACAGAACCCATCAGCCAAACTACATTGCCATCAAGTTCCAAATTTAAAATTAAACAAGCTCTAAAGATGAATTGAAACACAATTAGGACACAAAAGATTAGACCTTGAAAAACCACATCCACGCCTAATGTCAGCTACATTGCTCATTCAGCAAGCAAAAAACACAAAGTGCTAGATGTTTACACACAAGTGGGGAAGTAATACAAAAATAACTACACTAATTACCAAGTAAATCAGATCCTTCTTTAAATAACCAACATTGCCAAAATCACAGGCATTACAGAGCCAAATAACCTTCACTTAACTGGAAAATCTTTAAATTAACAAAAGAAAGCAAAAAAGAAAAGGCAAAAAACGATTCATGTGAATCAAAATCTTACTTGACATCCTCCAAGAGTCAAGGTTCCAACCGTTACTCGCATAAACAGCAAAATCAACCAAATCCCATTTGCCTTAGAACCACAAAACAGATCGAAAACATCCAGAAATAACTTAAATCGAAAGGGTTTTCTTCAAATCTCACAAACTCTGAACCATTTCATATGAATCTCACTAGTCAACCCATACTATCCAAGAATCCCACATTTTTTCAAACTCCAAGCTCTCAACTTTGCCTGTAAGAGGTTGTTTTTTGAGCAAAAGTTAACAAAACCAGATGCCTGAAGGCTTAAAAAGTAGGGTTTTTAACAAAATGGCTGGAAAATGAAGTCAAGAAGAGCTAAAAAATGGTGACATTAGCAGAGAGAGGGAAACACACGAGATTTGGGGTGCACGAGGAATGGTCCAAAAACATGCGGTTAAAACAAGCCAGTTTAAAAAAGAGTAAAAATGTGTCAGTCTGGAGGGGGAGAGGGGATGGTGGACTGCCTGTCTTGTGCTGTTGATGGCATTGGATTTTTGAGACGATGAGACACTGCCTTGACTTTATGGCAAGACTGTAAGAGTTTGAGGAGTAAACTCCTGTGGAATTGTGACTAAAATAATTGATTTATTAACATAAACAAGTGAACCAACTGGGTGTTTTTGGCCTTTTGGTTTTCCAAAGTTAGTGATGATTTTTCAATTATTTTTCACATAGATCAAGATTGAATCAATTTTTTTTCAAGTATGGTAAAATAAATACAATCCAATCCATATTAAAAAGATTTACAAATTATTGGGATTAGATTTAGTGCATTGATGTTAAGCCTATCTTTTTTGTTTGATCAAGAGATGTTATTTATGTTAAAATTATAAAATTCTAAGGAATTTATTAGTCATGAATGTGTATTTCTCAAAATTATAGATATTTTTTTTAAAATTTAAACCAAGGTAAACAAAGAAGAAACACTTACTTGATCACTAAATGTTTGTGTTTTTTTAATGTTAATGATTTTGACATCAATGTATCTAAACCATTTAAAATCATTAAATCAACTCATAAATATTTTAAGAAATTAATAATTATTAACCAGTTATATTTTAAGAAACACCTAGTTTACTAGTTGATATGTATTTTGTAATGAAATGCATATGTTTCTATAAAAATATATATATTTAAACTAAAAAAAATCATAGATAATATTTTTATAAGTGTTTTATTTATGATTTTAACATATTTTAACGTGTCAAAAACATTTAAAAATATCAAATCATTCCAAAAAAAATTGTTCTCAACCCAAATATATTTTAAAAAACACTTTTAATCCAAAAAATTACCAAACACAATGTAAATCAAGTTTTCAAAGTCAATATCTACACATGCTATTTCAAATTGTTGACCATTCGCGTCCTTTGATGTTTTTTTAATTTTAGCATGAGTAAATTATGCATAGATGAGAAAATGGCACCGACCAAGTGATTTCGAGTCAAATGTAAAATACTAATTTTACAGGATAAACTAGTTTCTAATTCCTACATTACAGATTCAATAAATATTCTCGGTAAATTAATAATCTTGATTAAATAATATTTTTATTCCATCCCATTCTCATGTCTAGCAATGGTGGCACTCTTCCCTATCCTCCCACATGGCTGCTTAACATGGTTTTGGGGTTCTTTGGACCTACAAATTGATGGGTTCCACTTGGTTTAATTAACCTAAATCAATTACCAGCACTTTTCTGTGCTTCTTCAAGACTAAAAAGCACAGAGATTTTGCTATTTATGCACTCAAAATTGTCTATCAAGGCATGAAGAGTTACTCGAGTATAATAATGGGAGTCTTTGTTCAAGATTAATGTCGACAATCGAGGGTCGATGCCATGCTGTTATCTTGGCACCGCAAGAGGAAAGAAGAAGGGGAAAAACCCTAGAATAGTTAGGTTTTTCAATTTAGGATACATGGTACAAGACAAACCTCCATTTTCTCAGTCAGATTTTGAGCAAATGTTCTAACTCTTGGCATGCCAATCCAATAAACTAATTTATTAAGTAATCTCATTGGGGAAAAAAAAATCTTGAAGGTAAATCTGTGCCAATATTGCAGAAGTGGAGGGTTAGGGGTGGGATGAAGATGGAAGTATAAGGTAAATCTAATCCAATTTATTTAAATTCTGTGCTGTCATCGAGTTTAGTTTCCCAGGTAAAAGGTCTCTATCGCTACCTGCTTTCACTTCAGTGTCAAAGTATAGAGCAAGACATCAACTTTATTAAGATTCTGTGACATCACCATATCAGAGGTTTTCTTCCACTGCAATAATTTCTCCATGCTCAAATCTTGAGGGAAACAGAGAGTGCTTCCGACCTTTATCTAGCTCGGAATTATTCCAGAATTGTTTGCTTCTGCATAACTTCATCCTCTAGCTGGAAAACTGGCCATTTGGGCGATCAAGAAAGTTTTGGATCCAAGCAAACACTCTAGGCAAATTCATATGCTCTCACGTGACCATGCTACTGGGGTTGTTGACACGTCATCGTCCAAAACTCTATTTTATCACAAGGGAGGGAGGATTATGAGTTGATTAATCATAATAACTGCATGGTCGGTACATGTGCTTGTGTCAAAAAAGTCTCAGG
>Ga0325402_1008043_pt1 | contig 10041 bp, 4 predicted proteins | sample PopdelMetagenome_22_FD_207212 | JGI IMG/M metagenome (GOLD analysis project Ga0325402, IMG submission 207212) | Populus deltoides microbial communities from Bellville, Georgia, United States - Xylem-PdKOR-R3 | ecosystem: Host-associated > Plants > Phyllosphere > Stem > Wood/Secondary xylem... | reverse complement strand
ATCTAAACTAAGATAGTGTTGTAGGAAACTTGAGAGGCTTATTATAAATATCATATGCACCAAGAAAAGAGAAATAAAATCTTTAAGGACAAAAAACTCATCATTGATGATAACAAAAGCTTCATTATTTCAAAGTATTTCAACAAATAAATACTTTTATTTTCTTTTATTTTATACTTAGATATATTATATGATTAGTATGTATATTAGAATTTTATTTTGATATCATTTGCAAGTTTGATCCGTACTTAATATGCAAGTTAGAATTTTTATATTTTTTATTTATATTAATAGCATGTTCGTCTTATAATTTTAAACTCTAATTCTTTTTTGTAAACAACTTTTGATAATAAAACTAAACAATCTATGCTAATTTTTTAACTAAGCTTTTTTTCCATCAAGTCGAAGATAAAACTACTATTGCAACTCTTTGTAACTAATGAGGCTATATTCTTCCTCGTGCCTTGGCACAATCGATTGATATCCTCTAAAGAAAGCCAGAGCAAAGCCGTCGGCGATATCTTAATACACTATTGCAGGGCATGTAGCTTATGAAACAAAGTGACCAGCAAAATTCCAATAAAAACAAAATAAGCCAAGGAATAAGATAAAAGAGAATCTTACTGGAATTGAACGCAATTAAAATTGTATTTTTAAAAATTTTAAATTTTAAAAAAAAATTAAGTTTTTTATGTTTTAAAATTTTTAAATTTTCAAAAAATTAAGTTTTTTATGTTTTCAAATTTTAATATAATGATGTTAAAAATAACCTTTAAAAACTAAAAAAATATTATTTTAATTTAAAAAAAGAAGACTTTAAACTTGGAGAAATAGAAAACCAGTTTCGCTGGAAATAGAAAACCAGTTTGGCTGTTGGCAGCAATACTTTATTCGTTTAGTTTATTTATTTACTTTTTTGGTTTGAATAACTAGTTTTGAATGCGATTTTGTTGTACCACCATGATAAAAGAGAGAACAATTATTTGCGAAGCATCCACTCTTTCATGGGTTGGGCGGGGAAGAGTTCCATTAATTGTCCATCAAGTTCAGATTCCTCCCCTCCCTTCCCCAAAGATGATGCTCTTCTGCGCTGCTTCTTTCCCTTCTTCGTGAAATCATCACACAGGCCAAGCGACTACAAGACAACCCTTCATTCCTCCAGCAACTTCAAAGAATGAGAAGAGCAAAGGAGGTTGCAATTGCATTCAAAGAGTTAAGAGCAATAATTTAAAAAAAAAAAAAAAAACATAAATTACAAAACAGCAACTCTCCAGGAGTGTAGCATGAAGCCAAGCCCAGAAACATTTCAATATTAAAGTCAATGAGGTTTCGAAACTGGACATTATCAAGGACATCCATCCCAGCGGCCACAAAGACCATACCGGAGTTGGAAAAATCTCTACTGTGTCCTCTTGATTGCTATGATTATTTACTCTTCTTCCATTGCATCACCTCCTTCAATCACTTCAACCCTCTCCCTCAGGGAAGTAATCTTTGTCATGAGAACCTCTGTAACAAGACAAATAGCAAAATTAACCAACAAATTACAAACTTCCAAAACAATCAAACATTATTTGCTTGGGAAGACAAACAGGGGTAATTACAGGACTCAACTACACTTTTTTACTGACAAGACAACATTTGAAGTCTAGAACACTATTCTGAGGATTAGAGAATTCACATTTTATTTTCTTTCAGTGGCAGCCACAGAGTTTGATGCACTGTACTAAAGGCATGTCCAACCTCTAATACTTAGAAACATGCTAAGCTATGGTACTTTGTTTCAACTCTTTTGTAAAGTAAGAAATAGCAAGCACCAGGCAAGTCTTAAGTAACAGGGATTCTTCTTTTCCATCTTTTTTGGGGATCTATAGTATTTTATTAGAAAAATAAAGCACTGACTGGTGGGTGAATCCTAGTACACCAGTTTGATAAAGGAGAAGCATCACAAAGGAAGCAAAAGAACATAAAAATGTAATCAGCACGGTCAATATCTAAAAATTAAGGTATTGGTAATTGATGAACTCCAAAAAAGAAACATAGGACGAGAACATGAGACAATTGAAAAAAGCTACGGGTCTTGAATTTAACTTTCTTGATAGAGAGAAAGAGAGTAGATAAGATTTTGAGACAATGAAAATAAGTTATGGCTCTAGTGTTTAGCACTTCAAAGAGAATGGTCAAAGCATTTAAAGGCTAGCTATTCCTCTATAAGCATAGGTTTTATTGCAAGTATGATGGTAGTCTTGAATAGTACAATGCCGGTCTGGTTAAAAATGGAGACATGTTTACAAAAGGCAAGAGAATGCATAATACTAACCGGTCTTCTTTGGAAAAGAGTACCCTCGTTCAGTGACATAGGTACGAGGATTTGGCAACATGTGGTTCCTCAAGTATTCCTTGTGCCCCTGTGACATCAAGAATTTTGATGGAGAACTTTCATCAATTTGAGCTCAAGACATCTTTCAACAAATAGCGATGGGGACTGATTGAAATAACATACCTTCGTTATAACACAAACATCAACATTGCTTCCACTTCCCAAGTCATTGAATATGCCAGAGCATACAGCCTCACTCACAAGCTTAATTCCTTCATCTCTCTACAAGGATACATTATTGTTTGGACTCAATGGGAAGCAATGATATAAAAGAATATATGGGATAGACTAGTTTTTCCTTGTTCTTTGATCCTTTCTACAGTACTTTTAGTCTTAACAATCTCATGTTGTCAATCATAAACATATTCTGTGGAATTCAAACATTAAACTAACACTATTTATGGATGATTATGAAGAGTAATACTGTATTAAAATTTTTAGTTCTTCACACCCAGGCATCTAAACCTTCCATAGAAAATCTAACTTACACTGAGGCCTTCTTTGTACTTTGATTCAAAAACAGCCATTGCAGCAAGAGAACCAGAACCCATTGTAGCAAATGGCAAAGTGTCAGTTGACCCATGGGGATATATCTGTAAAATAAGCCATTGCATTGGCAGGATATCAAAGAATAGTCCAGACCAAAAGAATAGTTCCAGCACAAATGCCTCGTAGGTAGTGGAACTCACAGTGTGTAAATGAGGCCCAGTGCAGTCAACCCCGCCAAGAACCAAAGCAGCCGAGACATGACCTTGGTAGCTAGAAAAAGCATTAAGATTGTCAGGAATATACACTCACTATAAAGAGATACATGGCAAATCACATAAGTTTGAAACAAGAGAACTCAACTTGAAAAGATGCTTCTTAAGAAGAGTCAGTGCTGTAACAACCCTCGACTCTCGACCAGTATGGTAACGATGTAATTGCAGCTGTGAGCTGACCATGTCTACACAAATGCAAGCACCATTGCATTGCATTAGCTTTAGTAACATTAGAAAAGGAGAAAAGATGTAAACAGTTATGCATCCAGCACTTCTAGTACAAAGTTCTACATAGAACCAGAACTACACCTAAATTTTTTCTAAAAGTACCTGTTACTGCTTCTGTATCAGCAGCAGTTCCTGCTCCACAGCAATATATGTTGGGTGCCATGTAGTGTATTTTTTCGCAATTCTTATCACAAACTATGGGTCCCTCTGTCGCTCTTGTATCTGCTCCAAGAATGACACCATCCTACGTAGAAATTGTGAAATAAAGAAAAAGATTATATACATAAATCAATTGAGCAACAAATTTAATTTTCTATCTTTTGTTAAGGTTTCAACATCCACCCAAAGATGTCAAGTCTTTTCCCAAAACACGGACCATCCAACAAAGCAGTCCCAAAACTCAAGCAAAGGTGACCACAAACGATCCTAAACTTTAAGAGAATAGAAAGAAGCATGCTTTTTTGAACAAGTTACAAATTACACAACAGCTAGCCACGAACACATTGATACAACAGAGAGCTCATTCAAGAATTTGCAAAAGATATGCTAATCAATATATAATCTATGTAAGAAAAATACAGGGGAATCTTCTTTAACAGCATTGTAACCCTTTTTTTTCGTACATTAGATAAAATTATTAGCAAAAAATCAATTAATAACCAAATCAACAATCTCAATTGGCGAAACCAAACACTCACTACCCCTAAAACAAATTCCTTTAAAAAGAAAAAGGGGTCAGTCCCAAACTAACCTGAAAAAACCCCTAACTCCATAACTCAACCAATCAAGTTGACTGAAGATTTTTTTTAAAAAAAAGGCGATAACCCAGAAAATAAAGTAGTAACTGGGTTGAGCTTCACAATTGTCTATAAAAAAATAATAATAAAAGGATGTTACCTGAAAAACTAAACCCACAATGGTAGTTCCAGTTTTTCTAAAAGGAGGAAGCTTGAGACCCTTGTCTGATAACATAGCGTTTCTTTTGCAAAGATCGAAACTGAATCCACCTTTAGCAGGTAAATCTACACAAGATTTCGCCATTTTTTTCGAGCTTGATCGGACCGGAGATTCTTACTGTCACGCTTAATTGGGTGTCGAGAGGTTTTTTGTGTTGGAGTGACCTTTTTTCAGTTGGGTTTGGGTTTTCAATGAGTCATCGAATTCTAACCTAGGCTTCAAGAAACGTCTTTCTTTTTCCTTTTCTTTTTTTCTTTTGTTTATCTGTTTTTTTTTTTATTTATTTTTAAGATCGGATGGGGTCGTAAGTGGTTGTTAGGTAACGGGTTAGAGAGGGAAAAAAATGTTTTTTTAATTGAAAATATTTTTTAAAAATTTTAGGTTTTTTATTTTATGTTTTTATATTAGCACAATAAAATTATAAATTAAAACATATATAAACTTTTGATGAGTTATGAATTTTATTTTCTTTCTCATCTTTGTGTCTGTTTTTTCTTTATTACGATCCCAAAAATTAATTAATAAGATATCACTAGTTACTCTTTAAATATCATAAAAATTTAACATATTAACTAATTATACTAAAAATGATACTAAAAAGGTATTTCATAATCAAATAAAAAAAACTCATAAATTTAATAATAGTAGCGATATGATTTTTCAAAAAAAATATTCTTTTAATCTATAAAAGTATAGATATTCATGGATGTATTGGGTCGAGTTTTGACCCATATTGTATCCAACCTAGTTTTTTATATTTTACAAAATATAAGCCCAACCCAACTCATTCAATTTTTTTTGACAAAATAATTTAATATTTAATGTAGAAAAAAACTAAAAAACAATAATCAATAATAGAAAAAAAGACAATACATCACTAAAAATTCAAGTAAAAATGATTTATTTATTTCTTATTATTATTATTATTATTATTATTTACTGAAGTGAAGGCATATGAAGAAAGATATTAATTGATTATTGTCGCACGTGGGTGCGACATAGCAGAATATTGGGATCGAGAAGTCGCCACCTAGTTGTTTGGTTCAAGGTCATTAGGAAACCCATATATATATTGGTCTTATAAAAAATTTCAAAGATAAAGGACTAGTTCTGACTATAAAAGGTATTAGCATCCTAGTGCACCTTACTTGAGGTAAGTTGCATTGTGTGATCTAGATATAGTTTAAAAATTTTGATGAGTTCCTAACCGATTGTCTGTTTATAGCTCAAAATAATATTTACTCCCATAAATAAATTTAGGATTTCAAATTTATTATAAGCTTGTATGCCCAAATAAATTCTTATGGGAAGGATTCATGTAAGTTTTCTAACAGGGTTCACTTATCTTGGAAGGCAAAAGGTTTCTCCACAACTCATAAATTATAGTAAAAAAAATTCTCTCAATTAAAATTAGTGAATATCTAAAATAATCCTGAAAATTTTCAAGTCAACTTCTAGTATATAAATATTAGCCTACTTGTAAGTCCAACATTTATACTAGGATAGTAACCATTAATTTTTATGAATTAAAATTTTAGAGTTATTGAAATATTGGCTAAATCCTTAAGGAATTTTACAAACTTGGTGTAAATTCCAAAAAATACAAAGGAAAATTAACACATGTATTTTTCTAAAACCATGCTAATTTTTTTCTTTTTTTTATAAATAAAAATACAATTTTTATAAGGATTGGGTAGTGTGTAACAAGCAAAAAAATCAATTTTTTAAATTTTTTCAGGGTCATGTTTGGCAAAACCATATTTTTTGTTCATAATAAAATTGTCAAAACAAGCTTAAAAACATGTTTTCCAAACACACCTTTAAGCTAAAATTCATTTTATCAAAACAATGACAGTCCAAAAAGTCTTAAATATTTGACTTAGTTTTGACCGGACCAGGTCAACCCAAAACACTAATTCAACCATGAACCAAACCAAAAAACAAGGTTTAACCAAAACTAAACCATAACAAAGATTTAAATAAAAAAACAAAAAATAAAATAAAAATACGAAAAACATGAAATTTTCTAACAAAAAATATCAAACACCAAGGAAAACGAAGAACAATGCAAAACCTCCAAACTCAAACCCGGCAATATAAACATCAAACCAAACCAAATTTCAAGCAATAAAAGGCAAAGTTTTATACTCAAACATCATGATTTTTGTCAACATAGGTTTTGGTTCAAAACCAAAATTCTAAGATTAAAACCCACAAATAAAATATTAGTGATGCATGAAAACCCTAGATTATTTACTAATAATGATATACGAACTTATAGAAACTAAAATCAACTTAAAATGAAATTTAAAACTAGCACTTAAGACAATATTCTTTGGTTGTACATGAAAAAACATGAACCTAAGTTGCCTTAAAACCTCAACATACATTGTCAAACCCAGAAAACACATTTTAGACCTTCATACCAAGCTCTTTTAGCCTCAACAAATCACATTAGCATAAACAAATAGGTTTGAATAAAAAACACTAACAAATAACCTCAAATAATCAAAAACATGTATAAGATTTCAACTTCCAAAACCACAACCCTATTACCAGAAAAACAAAAATCAAAACTCAATCCAAAACTAACTCTTTAAACACTTTGAGATCCAAACTAAACTCAAGAACCAAAAACATGCGTTAGCAACATAGAAAAAACCATTAAACACCTATTGTTACCTTTGATACATTCCAAAACTACTATATTTCATCAAAACCAAACACACGAACACCTTTTAAAAATCTCAGCAATATTAACAACAACTTTCAAACATGATTAATCAATTAAAATAACATTTTTATTCGTCAATCCAAATATATGTTAAAACATAAAACAATGCTAAAAAGATTAAAAAATGTCATTAAACTTTGAAAAAGCGTGAATGGGCAGACCATATGGACTCCACTCTTGAGTTTTCACATGATTATACCTTCTCCAAGCTTGCTGGTTATAGGTTGTTGCTTCCGTTCTCTTTTCTTTCCTCATTTCCCTTTCACTTACTATTATTTCCAAAGTTTGCTAGACCTTCTATATTAAGTCGTTGAAACTTCACAATAGAGTCTCTTAATAGAGAATATCTTCATGTTTTTCTCTCTTCTCTTTTTTTTCTCTCTTTCATTTCTAGGGGTAATTATAGGGTTTTGTTTAGTAAATTTCCTCAAAGATTAATCAAAACTTAGTCATTTGAACAAAATGAGAGAGTTCTAGACAAATGTTAACAACTAAAATCTTTGTCCTTCAATGGTTTTTAGGGATGATGGTTTTGTCTAAATGGTTTTCTCTTTCTTTAAGACAAAAGCATGCATTTCTCAACTTTTGATCGCGGATGAAAAATTTATGGCCCTTGATAAGAATAATCTGAGAGTTTTTAAGTGTGAACACCTGAAATGGTTAGGTGGTTTTGCACAAATAGGTATCTTAGTCATGACTGACTGAGTTGGCCACTTTCTCTGCTTTGCTGGAGAAACTTCGATGTAAATATCATTAGAGACCACCTGAACTTGGTAGAAGAGATGCACATCTTTCATTTGGATCAATCTTTGCTCCATTTAAAGGTTTGTAGCTCTATATTTATTTGTTTAAAGATATCAACTTGATCAGCTTAAAATATAAAAATGCAATGATGGCTAATCAGGAACAAGATATTGGAGATTTCTATAGAAGAATTGGGATGTGAACGTTCAATTTTATGGAAATAAAGTTGTAGAGGGGATATCTTTTTCCATTGCAAAAAAAACCTCATACCTTTTAGATGTCTAAAACTCTACAACAAGCTCTTGAATAATGCCAACCCAATCATCCCAAGCTACAAATGAAGGAGATGAACAGTGGGTGAAACCCATAGAAATTAGAGTTTTTAATTTAGAATCTAATTAGATTTCATTTTATTCTCAATTCTTCCAATTGCTTTTAATTGAACCCATAATTACCTCTCAAACTTTTAATTTCATGCAATTTCATCCATGTCAAACTCAATTATCAGCCTCAAAGTTTAGCCCTACTTTCATCCTAGTTCTTGGTTTTTTATTTATGCATTTGGATCCTTAATTGACCATTAAACTTTCAATTTTCTTCAATTTGGCCCATGATTTGATCGATTTCAGTACTTGAAGTCTTGCACATTTTATGATTTGGTCCTTGGTTTTGAGTTTCTTCAATCAAACCCCTAATTGGCTATTAAACTTTGTTGTTTTTCATAATTAAGCCCAAGATTTGACCAATTAAACTTTCCAAAGTCCAATTTGAATCCTTAAACTTTAATTTCTTCAAATAACACTCAAATTGACTTCAAAAAATTGATTTGTAGCCTGGGTCTTGCGTCAGGACCCAATGATCATGAGTCCTACATTAGGACCCATTTCCCCTAGGTCCTATGTCAGGACCCAAGTCTCTTTGGTCTTATTATTTGTGTTATAAATAATTATTTGTGTTATAAATATTATTATTTTTCTTATAATTCAAAGTATTCATATCAAAAATATTATTATTTGTGTTATAATTATTATTATTTTTATTATAATTCAAAGTATTATTATAAAAAATATTATTATTTGTGTTATAAATATTCTTGAAATTCTTAATATAATTATTTGTGTTATAAATATTGTTATTTTTATTATAATTCTAAATATTCATTTCAAAAATATTATTATTTGTGTTATAAATATTATTATTTTTATTATATTTTAAAGTGTTAATATAAAAAATATTATTATTTTTGCTATAAATATTCTTGGAATTCTTAATATAATTATTTGTGTTATAAATATTCTTGGATTTCTAAATATAATTATTTGTGTTATAAATATTATTATTTTTATTATAATTCAAAGTATTAATAAAAAAAATATTATTATTTATGGTATAAATATTATTATTTTTATTATAATTCTCTTGGGTGCTCCAGACGCAAAACCAACTAGCCTTAGGTCCTATGTCAAGAGCCAAGTCTCTTGAATCCTAAGTCTAGAGGCAATTGGTTTTGGTCCTATCTCAAGATCCAATGCTCTTAGGTCCTACATTACAGACCCATTTCCTTTGGGTCTTGAGTCTCATAATAGAGGACTTAAGCAAAATGAGGTCAGAGGCAGGATCCAATGTCCTTGGATTTATAAATATAATTATTTATGTTATCAATATTATTATGATTATTATAATTAAAAGTATTCATTTTAAAAATAGTAATATTTGTATTATAAATATTATTATTTTTATAATAATTGAAAGTATTAATATTAAAAATAGTATTATTTGTGTTATTGTTGTTGTTGTTGTTGTTATTATTAAAAATATTATCATTTATCTTATAAATATTAATATTTTTACTATAATTAAAAATATTATTATTTGTATTATACATAATATTATTTTTATTATAATGAATATTATTAATAAAATAATTAATAAATTATTATTATTATTATTATTATTATCATCATCATCATCATCATCATTAATAAATTTAAAAAATATTATTATTACCATTGAAGAAAAACTATTATTTTTTTAAAGATTAAAAATATAATTCAACGTATTCATAAAAAAATATAATTATTTGCATTATAAATATAATTATTTTTATTACAATTCTAAGTATTAATATAAAAATATTATAATTTGTGTTATAAATATTCTCGGGTTTCTTAATATAATGGTTCATGTTATAAATATTATTATTTTTATTATAATTCTAAGTATTAATATAAAAAAAA
>Ga0325402_1008038_pt1 | contig 10044 bp, 6 predicted proteins | sample PopdelMetagenome_22_FD_207212 | JGI IMG/M metagenome (GOLD analysis project Ga0325402, IMG submission 207212) | Populus deltoides microbial communities from Bellville, Georgia, United States - Xylem-PdKOR-R3 | ecosystem: Host-associated > Plants > Phyllosphere > Stem > Wood/Secondary xylem... | reverse complement strand
AGATTATTCATATTCTATTTTAGTGTGTTTGGCAGTGTGGTTGCGGTTGCTTTTTAAATAGCTTTTCGTGCCAAAATACATGCTAATGATATTTTTTTATTTTTTAAAAATCATTTTTGACATCAGCACATCAAAATGATTTGAAAACACTAAAAACATATTAATTTGAAGTTAATAAAAAAATAAAAAATTTTCAAATTTTATTAAAAGCGCTTTTGAAACGCAGAAATAAACAGGCCCACACTGAGAGACATCATTAGTGGCGTTTCTCAAAAGATATTATATTCTTTTTAATATTTTAAATACTTTTCATAAACTTGATTAAAAAGCTGTGAGATTATAACCCTGGGTCCATGAAAATGTTACTTTCAAATCTGTCCTGGTGCTGGTGATTAAAATGATTGAATAATTGGCTGATTTTCATGTGATGGACCCACTCGATTTTCAAAATACAGATGAACCAGGACATGAATTTAAAACATTTAAAATAAAATTTGATCGGAGATCAGGACTCATGGGTTTTACTTCCAGTCTTAGCCTTCGAACAATCCCTCTGCGAGCTTGCAGCCAGGTCCCTGGTCTTGTGAAAGTAATAGGAGACGGCGGAATTATTATATGAAAAATAAAACTCTTCATATATTTAATATTTTTTCAAGAATTAGAGGATAAAATCTCAATATAGAATTATTGCGATGTGTATATATATGTGTGTGTGTGTGTTTTAACAAGAAATTTAATCAAGATTTAGGATGAACAACATAATAATTAATCAGAGGATTTGGAAGGGAAAAAAAATACAAGATGAGCAACTTTAAGAAAATTACACAATGAAAGGTTTTCTAAAGTAAATTGTGTTATAAATAAATAAATAGTTGCTGTACATCAAAACCCTAATTCTTGTAAAAAGGTCCCACGCTTTTTCTCTCCATGATATATTTCAATCAATCATATTTATTATGCTCAAAGTCTTTATTAGTCGAGGAAAGAAATATTTCAAACTTTTGATTAGTGTTAATCAACTAATTAGGTTCTAAATTTATTTTTTGAATATCACTAGTTTGAGTTTTATAAATTTCAGGCCAACTGGAGACTTACATGATCGTTAATTTCAGGACCCGTGAGATTAGTCAAAGTACGTGTAAGCTAGTTCAGATACTCACATTAATAATTAACTAATCAGGTTCTAAATTTATTTTTTGAATATCACCAGTTTGAGTTTCACAAATCTCAAGCTAACTGGAGACTTACATGATCGTTAATTTCAGGACCCTTGAGATTAGTCAAGGTACGTGTAAGCTGGTTCAGATACCCATATTAATAATAATAATAAAAATATTTCAAGGCATTAAATTGAAATTTAATTTCCAGTTTAGATTATGCTATAAAAAAAATAAAATGTAAAGTCCAAGCATATCGGTTTGAAAACCAAAAGATTAGAAGCGAAATCATATAACAATTATTTTTATTAAAATAATATTATTCTAGTTAAAAATAATTCTTAGTATTAACTTGACTTAATTTTAACATGGTTAGAGAGTTAGCCAAAATTTACTTAGTTTAATTTATTTTTAAGTTTAATATAAAAGTCGATCCGAGTTAATACTTTATTGGTGAGTCATATACGTGGGAAATTACTTGGAGTTAACAAGGCAATTGCCTTCCAAGTTTCGAGTCATTTCTGGAATTTCAAATTCAATGATGCCGTCCATTCAAATGGTTAAATTTCTCAGCAACTACAGCCCCAGATACCATCTTTAACTTTCCTACTATTATTTTTCAAATTCAATCTTTAACCCGTAAAACCAACCACTTTTCAAATTAAATTTGAAAGATATAATTTAATTACTCAAGTTCTAAATTTGTTCTTTAAAGATCACCAATTCAAGTTTCATAAATCTCTAGGTCACTGGAGGGTTACATGATCGTTAACTTAAAAACCCATAGAATTAGTTGAGATGCACACAAGTTAACCCATACACCCATGTTAATAATTAAAAATAAAAAAAAAACAATTTTTCAAACTATGTACTGCACTAGTCACATACCCACAAAACCCAGACTTAATGGCATCAAAGTAAATTGACCTCATCTCAAATCCTATTCTAGTCCTCAAAAATCCTTTCAAACGATCGTGATAATATTTAGGGTTTAATTGAGAGTGTGGTTACGGTTAATTTTTAAAGTGTTTTTTATTTAAAAATATATCAAAATAATATTTTTTTTATTTTTAAAAAATTATTTTTAAAATCAGCTTATCAAAATAATTTAAAAAAAATATTAATTTAAAATAAAAAGCAAATAAAATTTTTTTAAATTTTTTGAAAAACACTTTAAAAATTTTAAAAACAAATAGAAATTAATTGTTTTTTTAGAAAAAGGTTCTTAAGGATTATAAGAGTAATAGTATTCAGTTGCAGACTACAGGTAGAAACATAGTTTATCAATGATTTACAGGGATCAAAATGCAGAGCGTGATTTATAGTGAAGTTACGATAATTTTCAAATAATTTTTCATATTAAAATATCTGTTAATAATTTTTTTTATTTTTTAAAAATTATTTTTAATATTAATACATCAAAAAAATTCAAAATATACAAATCATATTAAATTTTAATAAAATAAAAAATTTAAATTTTTTAAAAACGGGTTAAACTGCGTTCTCAAAAACTTCCGTAGTTTGGTTAAGCTAAACGCGCTTTAAAAACGCGTTATTAAAGAAACGGATATATATATATAAAGAGAGAGGCAGACTCGATAAACAACATAGACGACACGACGGGGACCACAACACAAAACGTATCAAACATGCACTTACTCTTAACTTTATTTACAGTTTACCATTTTTTTATTTATTATTATTATAAAATAATCAGACTTGTTTCTCTCTTCTCCTCTCCTTGCTTATTTTCCGTGTTTTTCTTGTGAAAAAAACGTATAGTTGCTGCTAATTTACAGCTCCGTTTACTACTGGCGCAGTATAATGGGGAATTGCTTCTCTGACGTTGCCGGCGGTAGGGCTGCAGTTGGCGGCAGCGCCGCTGCCGCTTCTGCCGCAGCTGGAAACGACGCAGTAGATCATTTTCTTAAGTCTCGTGGCTTGTACGGCTCTCAGATCGAGGTCAGTCGTTGATTCTCTCGCTTGCTTCACTACAGCAAATAAATTTGATTTAGAATTATTAACCGTTGAAAATCAAGTTGTGTAATGTTATGTGTAGCATTGTTTAGTTAGATTAGATGAAATTCTGAAGTGACTCTTTTTTCCAGCTTTTAACAGTTTTTAGCCAGTAATTAATTAGTGTTGTTAAGATGCTAAATTTTCTGATTAAATAGAAGCTATCACCTGAAGCAGAGTTGGTTGATTATTAATTAGGTTTTTTTTTTGTTGAATTTTAGCCAGTAAGTATTAGACATTTGGCAACAAAATGGAATGATAGATTCTTTTATATATATAGTGTATTTTCATGTGTAGGTTGCTCTTTTCGCACTTCGTATTGATTTTGTGTTCTGAAAACAAATATCTGTGCAGTTATCGTTTTCTGCTACCAACATGCGTGACCGGGATGTGCTTTCAAAGGTTTGTGGTTTTTTGTTTTTTTATGCAATTTGATTAAGAATTAATAGTTGAAGAGTGGCAACTTATTGAAGTCATGTGTTAATCTTGTATAAGTTGGCCATGTAGCTTCCAACTTGTTATATGTGGTATAAGAAAATTTCCTCATTTTTTTCTGATTAAAATAACTTCATTAAAGATGATTTTGATTGCCTTGAGTTCTCAAATGACTAGCCTAAAGCTGGGGGTTGACTGACTATAAGGACACTGCTAGAAAACAGTGATTGAACTTCCAATCATGGGATCAGAGGGGCATGTTTAGTGGCTTTAGATATTTTTAGGCTCTTGTTCAATAGCCTGATATTTTTAATCATTTCAGATTTGTTTGTATGTTCTGTTTCTTACCATTTGAGTTTTATCTGCTTTAGAGTGACCCTATGTTGGTTGGTTATACCAAAGGAAGAGATGGAACACTTACTGAAGCTTTTCGCACAGAAGTAGTTCTTAATTCATTAAATCCAACATGGATTGCAAAACACACTATTACATTCCAGTTTGAAGTTGTTCAGACGTTGGTGTAAGTTTTTCTGCCTGTATCTCTATATTTTCCTCAACCAAATATGAGTTTTAATGGTTTCACTCTATTTTAATCTGTGTAATTTACCACAGGTTTCGCGCATATGACGTTGACACTCAATTTCACAACATAGATGTAAAGGTAACCCTTTAATAGTCATGTATACTTCTTCCTTTGTTTCTGCTCTTCGTTTAGGAAGAAATTGGTTTAACCGTGACTTTGTTATTTGTAGTTTATTATAAAGAAATCTCCCTAACAAAGTTAATTCTCTTTGCAAGATCAGTATGTTTGGTCAATAATAACTCTCTGTCTAGAGCAACATGTTAAATGTTTCACCATTCATGCTATTCTTACCGAAGTCTTGGTTGGAATTTGCAAGACCAAGTGTAAAGGATCAATTTAATTAAAAAGATGGATGGTCAAATAATTATGGTTTTGATAACGTTGAAAATGTACCACACAACTCAAATGAGAACAAGGAAAAGAAATCCACAATTGCATAACTTAAAAATAGGGTTCCATAAACCACCCATCCTTAATGCTACTTTTGTTTTTGGTTTAGGGCATCAGGAGACTGATGAAGCCATGGGCTTCATAATCAAAGTAAACCTTTTAAACTTCTGTCCTCTCATCCCTGACTTTGACCTTCAAATCTCCAAGTTTAAGCACTGAACGGCCTCCTTAAGGGACATGCTCTTATCCTTGTCGATATTTTATTATAGGGACTAATTTGGAGGTGGATAATATGCTTCTAGGTACAGTAAACGACAGTGACACTATATTCCAAAAATGTTTTTAATAAATTTTCAAGAGATACACTCATTGAATTTGAGATGAAATTGGATAGCTAATTACAGTTAAACTAGAGACACTCCTTTGCACCCTCCCCGTTGAGGATAAAATACAAAAATCTCTATAGGTACTTAATTTGATTTGAATTTAAACTGGAAAAAAAAATGGAATTAATGGTTGTTCATATTTAGCCCTCAATTCAATAATTAACTTTTCCTCAGTCTGTTAAAGATGCAAGAAAGCTATTGATTAACTGTTCCAAATACACAATGAAGCACCAAGTGAGAATAATCTTAGGATAAAATTTTCTGTTAACCATGTGGCATTTTTTCTTTATTATGTTTTTGGTAGTGGGGTGAGTGGGGGTTGTTAATTTAGTTATGCCCCATATTTATGGCTGATGATGTATTTCTGTGCAAACGGGGGAGAGAAACTTGTGTTCATAATAGATTTGCACTGACTACATTTGAGCAAATTGCTGCCTGTTTCCCTGGGCTTTAGCTTTCCATATCAAATGTGTTTGCTGGTTATTTGTAAGATGCACGTAAATGATCACCCATTACATGGATATAGTTCAGTGTTCAGAAAATTGTTTTCAAGAAACAGTGCAGAAATCACAAGTTATTGTCATTGGAATGAATGGAAGCATGCCCTTTCTATAATTAGTGATTCAACAAATGCAGATGCTTAAGCTAGAGGAGCAACAATTTCTTGGTGAAGCATCTTGTGTATTATCTGAGGTATGATTAGAGTGCCACTCTTCTTCACTTCTTTCTTTATAAATAACAAAGAATGGGAATCTCATTATTTTACGTCTAAAGGAGGGAATCCTTCTTAATCTATTCTAGTGAGAGAGACCTTATAGTAACTACGATGAAAGCTGAGAGCTAAATTAATATCAAATATGTTTTGTTCTCAGTAAGAGAGATACACGTGTAAAAATTGAATGACCTTAGTAACTTGTTTGAAGTTGAAATTTTAATTACTGAACCAGTCTCGTTTCTGTTGGTGCAGGTTGTGACCAGGCCAAGCAGGTCATTGACTTTAGATCTTGTATACAGAGAAGATCCTACGATACCAGGCAATCCACGGCGCTGTGGACAGCTTATTGTACATGCCGAGGAATGCATTAGCTCAAAGACGACAACAGAAATGATATTAAAGTGCTCAAATTTGGAACAAAAGGATCTGTTCTCAAGAAGTGTATGAGCTAATCTTATTTCTTGTTCTTTTGTTAGACTTTTCACGAGTAACATAAATAATGGTTTTGTTTTATATTTGCAGGACCCTTTTTTGTTAATATCAAAAATTGTTGAGGCTGGGCTCCCCATACCTGTGTGTAAAACAGAAGTCCTAAAAAACGAAAACCACCCAATATGGAAACCAGTCTTTTTGAGCATTCAACAAGTTGGAAGCAAGGTTACAGCAAGTTCCTTGAGCTGTCCAAGTTTTTTCTCTCCTTAATTTGAGTTCAATACCCACTATGGCCTTCCAGGGCAATGTTACCTTTCTAATTGAAACTGCAGGAAAATCCATTAATGATCGAGTGCTTTAACTTCAATAGCAGTGGCAAGCATGATTTAATTGGGTAAACGGTGATCTCTTTTTCTTCTGTTTTTATTTTTTACCTTACCTCCATACACTGACATGATGATAGATCTTCTTCATTGTTGATTTATCAGAAAAGTTCAAAAATCATTAGCTGAGTTGGAAAAGCTTCATTCTAGTGGTGAAGGAGAGCATTTATTTTTACCCACTACCGTTGGGCATAACTATCAGAATAAGGTCTCTGCTTATTTCAATCATAAATCTTTCTGTATTTTTTGTTGCATGCCTAATTTGCATATTTTAATGCAGGTATTAAAGAGCCAGATATTTGTAGAAAATTTTTCCCAAAGTAGTCGACACACTTTTCTGGATTACTTGACCGGGGGATGTGAACTGAACTTCATGGTGGCAATTGATTTCACGGGTAAATGTTTATGAAATTGAATGTTTGCTGCAACTGCGCTTTTTTTTCTCTCCCTATGAATCAAACTCCCTTTCTTCAATAACATTTGGAGTGTAATCCAAATTATAAATGTTTTTGGTTTGATGACCTGGTTTGTGATTCCATGTCAATTTTTTTTCTTGTTCTTGAATATTGTATATCCTTGTTCTCATTCCAGTTCTGTCAGTTTCTTTGACATTTTCTCTCAACTTTGATCTATAACTACAGGTGGCACAATGTTTTTAACCAACTACAGAACTTATGATGATCTGTAGGAATTTTTATTTGACCTAGAGACCTGGAAAAAAAGAGCTAAATTTATCTCTGATTCAAAGTATGTCTGAACAATTTGAGGTTTTGTAATATGATAAATCATAAGGGGCTAAAGCTTTTTAGCTGGAAGCAGAGTCATGTTTTGGGGTGTTTATCGCATTTATGATAATTTACCTCCACATTTATTCTTGTGGTCATCTCACTCCCACTCATTATGTAAGATGTTTCCATCTAAACAATTGTTCATAAAAATGAATAAATAGTTTGTAAAAATGATTAAATAACTTTGTAATTTATATGTTTTAGTCACCCTAACATATTCTTCTTCTGCCTTTGATTTTTCATATTACAGCTTCTAATGGAAATCCCCGCCTCCCTGATTCCTTGCATTATCTTGATCCTTCTGGACGGCTAAATGCATACCAAAGAGTAAGAAAATTGCTCCCTTCTATTTTATTTATTCATTACCTTTTACCTTCTTTATACAACATACATATATCACTAAATTGGCCAATTTGTTTTCCAGGCAATCATAGAGGTCGGGGAGGTGTTGCAGTTTTATGATTCAGATAAGCGCTTTCCAGCCTGGGGATTTGGAGCACGACCAATTGATGGTCCAGTCTCACATTGTTTTAACTTGAACGGAAGCAATAATCACTGTGAGGTGAAATACCTGGAAATCATTCACTTGCCTTTATTGCCTCAGCAGTCAAATGTTCCTTCTTATAATGCCCGTGTTTTAAGAGCATTTCTCTCTTCCAGGTTGATGGTGTCCAGGGAATTATGATAGCATATACCAGTGCTCTCTATAATGTTTCTCTGGCAGGGCCAACACTTTTTGGACCTGTGATCAGCAATGCTGCACTAATTGCTAGCCAGTCTCTTGCAAATGGAGGAAAAAAATATTTTGTTTTGTTAATAATTACAGTAAGAATGAGATAGAAAATCAAGCTGATCTTTCTTTGCACTGTTAATTTTGTCTTTGGTAAATGCGCTTACCAGTTCTATCACCAATTTCACGGTTTAGCACCTTTTGTTTTTCATTTCGAGGCATTCTTTTCAGCACTAGCCTTTTCCGATTCTGTAATGTAATATGTTTTTCCTAATGGATTTATCATGTTCTCGGGAAAACAAAACTTTCATGTTTAATTCCTTTCACCGTTCTTGTGCACTGAAACGTGACTGTCTCAGGATGGAGTTGTAACTGATCTCCAAGAAACCAAAGATGCCATAGTGAAAGCATCTGACCTACCTCTATCAATCCTCATTGTTGGAGTTGGGGGAGCTGACTTTAAAGAAATGGAGGTATCTTTTTTCACATCAAGACCTCTCTGTAGTGGAAATATACCATTGTATAAACCTCAATTATTTTATGGCTGCCTCCAATTATCTGAAGTTCAATTGCTTCCCAGATTTTAGATGCTGATAAAGGAGATAGACTAGAAAGTTCAACTGGACGTGTAGCTTCGCGTGATATAGTCCAGTTTATACCATTACGAGATGTACAAGGTAAGTGTATATCTAGCAAATCAATTTGGGATGGAAGCTTCAATGATTTCTTAAATTTTATTTTTTTTATTTTTAACATGCATGATATTTGCAGGTGGAGAGATTTCTGTTGTTCAAGAACTTCTGGCAGAACTACCAACCCAATTTTTATCCTACATGCGATCGAGAAATATCCAACCAAACATTTGATTATGTAAAAAGAAGTGTACATACAATTTTCTGTCTGTGGATTCATGCTAAGAGTTTTCCTTTGTAGGCCATGGTGCCAAATGCGCAATGTTTCTTAGGTGATTGGGCCCTGGTCATCCTCTGCTAGAAGAGGTTAGAAGTGCGTTCTCAATTTGAACAATGATTCATCAACAGAAACCTCATGCTGAACAGCAAAGGAGGGCTCTCAATTTGAATTAGTGTACATACAATTCTTCGTCACGTTCATATTGGCCGGACAGGTTCTACGTTTATGCCGAGATTGAAATAGTGGCTTTTGATGGCTTTGAAACATGCTTGGGGAGGATCCATAATGAAGATCTTTTCATGGATTCAACCATACGAGGAGAGAACTGATACATTGGAACCATCTAGCCCTGTTTATGCAGGCGGGAGGGAGAACCTAGGGGCCAAGTGCATGATCTTGCAAAGCTTGAAGACCATGCAAGGAACAAAGTCGTGATTGTAACGTCCATATTCATTGTTCTGAGATGATTGTATTCAAACGACTTTGTGATTCAAGACGGACTGGATAAAAGTCGAGTAACACTCTTTAGGTGTGTTGGTGCTCTATGTTATGTTTCCTAAAAATTAATTTGTTTGACAAGATTTTGTAATTGCTGAAGAACTGCATGTTGTTTTCCTTTGCTCAAAATTTAAGTTTATAGTATTGATTGCTTTTAAAAAATATATTTTTTTTTTTTGAAAATATATCAAAATATTTTCTTCTAGTGTCGAGTAACACTCTTCTTCTTCTTCTAGCTCCTTGAGGCTTGTTTTTCCTTTGCCTTCTGAATCTTCAGAACTTTCTTCACAATCTTTTGCTCCCCCACCAAGAAGGCCCGGATAATCCTACACGCACACCGAGAACAGTTAGAGCTGGTTTTCATCACTTTGATAGAAGCATAGAACAGGAACCTGTTAAGGTGACGTACCTCTCCCTAACAGCACTTCCACACAAGACTCCGCCATAGGCACGGTTAACAGTCCTGCGATTCCTGGACAATCTAGACCTCTTGTATTCAGCAGGTCTCAGGTGAGGAATCTGCAAAGCAGTAAGAAATTATTTTTTACTGGGTAATCCTTAACAACATGCAGGAAACCATCACCCGTTCACATATTAATGAAAACCTTGTATCAAATAA
>Ga0325402_1008034_pt1 | contig 10046 bp, 8 predicted proteins | sample PopdelMetagenome_22_FD_207212 | JGI IMG/M metagenome (GOLD analysis project Ga0325402, IMG submission 207212) | Populus deltoides microbial communities from Bellville, Georgia, United States - Xylem-PdKOR-R3 | ecosystem: Host-associated > Plants > Phyllosphere > Stem > Wood/Secondary xylem... | reverse complement strand
GTCTTTCTCTCCTTATGACTTTTGATCTGAGTCATAGTTGGATTATTAGGCAGTGGTGGCACCTCATAATCCTCTTCAACAGCTTCCCACAAATCTAAGGCTTCTAGGTGAGTTTCCATTCTTACTGTCCATAGTTGAAAATTCTCTGCATTGAAGATTGGAGGAGAAATATGAGTGAAACTTGATTCAGAATCCATCACAGGCCGTTCAAGAAAATTGCTCTGATACCAATTGAAAGAGTTTGAAAAGAAAAAGTGAAAAACAGAATGCAGATTTTGATTTAAACAGTGGAAGTTTTTACTGTTTTATTGAACTGAAAAATATCGTTGATTGCTTACATGTTTCAGCAATCTTTACACGTTTAAATAGACTTGAAACAAACTGAAATTGCTGGTTTGTAGCACTACAATGTGCCACATTCAGCTGACCACTAACATGACCACTAACATAAATGTACCATGTTCAGCTAACAACATAACTGACTCCTAAAAACTAGTTCACGTCCTGAAGACCAGCTCTAGTCTTTTATTTCAGCAGAATTAAAATAACAAAGGCAGACAATACTAAAATAAAACAAAGGCAGCAGCAACTTAAGGCATAACTCCAACAATAATTATTTTTAAAATTTTGTTTTTAGAAATATATTAAAATAATATATATTTTTTATTTTTTAAAATTATTTTTTGTACATTAAAAAAATATAAAATAAATTAATTTTAAAAAAAATCAAAAACATGATTTTAACTACGTTACCGAGCTTCCTATACCCGCACACCAAAACTCTCCTAACCCTCCTACTTTCTTGCTTTCTAACTTGCATACGAAGCAAACCCCTGGAAATAGCTAGAGCCAACCCCCACACCAAACACATTTGTTCTCTCTTTCAAAAATCAATCAATCAATCTCAATGTAAGTACTTTAATCACTCCATTAATTTTCTCATATACGGATTTGAAACTAATTTAGCATTGTCGATTGATTTTTTTTCCGTTTTGTAATGGTTCGTATGATTTTAGCTCATTCGCTAGTTGTTAAGAAATGCGTTTGATCAATGCTTGCTAGTAATCTCTATTTGTTTGCTTGTTACTGTTCTTCACATTTTCGGAGTATTCCTGTTTGGTTGTAGAGAAAACAAATTAAAAGAAAATTTTGTTTGGTTTGTGTATGTGTATATATCTTAATAAAAGAAATCAATTTAAGATTTGTTTAGATTGAAGTTCCTTTCTATGTGTTTTGCTTGTCTTTATTTTTAATCTGTTAAGTAATTAGGGATATAATGTAGGGAATATTTTTTTTATTTTAATATTAATTAGTTTCTTATTTAAGAAATTATTAAACTTCTTAAAATTTGATGAATAGTAGTGATAGCGAAGATGGAGCTGTGTGTTTTTTACGTAATTATCTAATAGAAGGGATAGAGTCATGGGAATTCACAGTAACAGCAGATTTGAAGTTGTGCAAGATGAAATTCTTACCATTTTGCTGGTTTGACCCTCTTCCTTGTCGACTGTTTTCTTACTGTACGCTGACATCATTTCCCTCTGTTGCTTCCCATTCTTGTTCATGTGTGAAGCACATAAAAATGGAGGACATTTCATGCACGGCATCCTGTGAAGTTGACAAGAAGGATTTAGGAGAGTTATTTGAAGTTTTTGGGTCTGGATTTTCTCTTGAGGACATTGCATCAGCTTTTATCAGTGCCAACTTGGATAAAAATCAGGCCGGTGAAACTCTTTGTGGAATTCATGGTGGCAACTCTACTACCGCTAATACTGGCAAATCGGAGGCTGAAAATGCAGTATCTTTGAAGTTGGCATCTGGAAGAGACAGTATGAGACCGATGTTCTCAGAACTGTCACCTAAAGTCTTTAAGATGGCTCCTATTGGAGAAAAAGATACCAGAGAATTTAAGTCAAAAAGATATCCTGTATCAATGGGAGCCGTTTCAAGTGTACTTGGAAAAGAATATGCTAAACCCAAGCCATTAACGCATCGTTCTGTTGAAGCTACAAAACCTTTGAAATTAGACTCCAAAGATTTTCCAGTCTCTGACGTTTGGAGAGAGAAAAACCCACCAAGTATGGTAGCAAGACATGGCACTATGCAAGCTGACGTTGAGGAATTTCTTTTTAAAATGCTTGGAAATGGCTTTCAACTTGACATGACTCTGATTCAAGAAGTTCTTGGTAAAGCTTCTCTGTCTTTTACCCCTAAAATTAGTCCATGTTTGGTTTCCTTTTTCATATTTCGTTGGCTTGCTCTTTAATCGGTCATTTGAAATGTGGCTTGCAGGCCGTTGTGGGTATGATATTCAAAAGGTAATTAAAGTAACAAATTACAGTTGTCTTTGTATTTTTGGGCCTTTCTTTTATTGTTTTCTAGAAGGAAAAGATTATCATCTATTTTTTCACACTGCATATTTTCATTGTTGAAAGTTCAAAAAAGAAAGAAAAAATTACAGGTTGGGAGCCATTGTTTTGTGCATTTGTTATTTAACTTGATATATTGACTGGAATTTTGTTATGAGTGCATGTACTTCAGAAACTAATTGCATGTTTAACAAAATAAAAGATGAATAAACCTAGCTGTTTGCACTGTTTCTTCCATTTTTTTTTTTGGGGTTTATTATAACCAAGCTGCATGGCGTAACAATTCTTGGCCTAATATACACTAATTTTCCTTGAGTGATTTTTTTCAATTTATCAACTACTGCTGAATAACCTTGAGAAATTTATTATATACAAAGTGCTCATACAATTTTCAGAATACTGTCACCTAATTTTGTAGTGGCATATATATTGTACATTTTTGCATTTTTGTGTTGGCACATATCAACTTTGTAACTTTAGCAACAACCTCTAAAACTGCTTCTGTTGGTCATGCAGAGCATTGATGAACTTCTTGAATTATCAGCTTCAACATTGGAAAAATCCGATGATGCTGTTAGCATGGCCATGGAAGAAGTAAGCTTTTGCCTTAGCCTTTGATGTATGCTACCCAGTTTTGGTAAATATAATAGCTGCATCTTTCATAAAATATGTAATCCAGAATACAATGATAAAGTGTTTTTTCATCTATTTTGTTTAAACAGTCCACTAAACAATGTTCAGACCAGGAATCCCTTTCCCTTCAAGAACAGACGCAGCAGCTACGTGGAACCCAAAGGTTTCCCATACACATCTCCATTTTTGTTGTTTACTAGTTTACTTCCTTGAATCTCGATTTTGCCGAAGAGAATTTGTTATTTCTGGATAGGCCACTTAAAATTATGTCATATTTGTCCACTAGCAGCATAAATCATTATCTCTCTCTTGTTTTTTGTTTCACCTTTTATGCAAAGAAGTGATGGAGCTCGGTTGCACGAAGAAATTTTAATTGGATCGTTGAAGAGAGAACACAATAGAGTAAGTCTCGAGAGGGAAATTCTGCAATCTTTATTTGATCTTCCAGAAAGATCTGAGGAGGCACCAAAGAAGACACGCCTAGTGAGGCAAGCAAGGAGTGCTTTTGGTAAACCGGCAGTTACCCCTCACAAAGACACTGCTAAAGAACACAAGCCTTCTGCTGCAAAGCCACTAGCAGATATTAGAGGAGGTTCCCACTGTATTTTTTACGCTGTTCACAGTTTTCAAAGAGTTGTTAATGCCACAGATTATTTTCATAGTACATGAAAGTAGGGAGGGCATTTATGAAGTTAAGAAGTTTCAGGTTCCTGTTTATTCTTTGGTTTTTCAACAACTTGGTCTTCCAAATGTTGATTCACCTTAATTGGGCCGTCTTGCTTTTAATAGTTTGTTAGATGGCACATTGAGTTATATAGATGACGGGGTAGTTTAAATTGATCCTTGCAGTCTGTCTTAATTGTATTGCCTACATACACCCCATGGTTGTTCATAGGTATTGCTTTCTCTATCATAGCATTGGGTTTATTGGTTCTCCTAGGGCTATGGTAGATGCCATTTGATCTCATGCAAGCTCCATCAATCACGATACCACAAACAAGGAAGCCTTCTTGAATATGCAGATTAAGTTTTCATGTGTGATTTAGATTTTATGATTCATTAGGGTCCACTCGTTGTTCACCTGCACATGGACTGATCTTGTAATATAAGATGCTATATTACCCACTGAAACCCAGTAATCATGAAGTCACAAATAGCAAATATTCTTAAGTTTGTTGGGTGATTTAACTTTCCATGTTGTCCAATTTAATTTCATGGTTTACCGTTTGTGTTTATGTTTATTTTCTAACATTTTCCTTTCTAATCTTTTAGTATTTTTTTTCTAATGCTATTGCTCCATGCCACATGAATATTTTTCTGTTGGTAGAAGCAGAAGGCGATGAAAACAGCTATATATGAGGTCTTACGCAAAGCTGTTAAGGAATATTGGATCACAAAGAAAGAGTTCTACAAAGCTGTATGCTTTTTACTGTATAAACTTGTGGAAAATATTTTTGCAGGATATTTGTGGAAAATATTTTTGCAGGATATTTTTGCACTGCATTCGTAGATATAATGGTGATCATTTTTCTTGAATAACCACTACATACTCTTCTGTTTCTTTTGAACTTTTTTCTGGTTGGCTCTTTACCTTTTATTTTCTTTTGCAGTCTTAACATTGTGATAAGTTGATCATCTATGCTACCTGTAGGGTTGGATGTCATTGTTGATCTGTCTCATAATCACATTGCTTTGCAGGCTGCTGATGCGTTTGCTGAGGGTGATCATGCAAGGGCAGACAAACTCATGGACCAGGTTTTTTCTATACATGCGTGTGTGCATTTCCACATGCACTTACTAACATACTACTTATGCGTGTAAAGTTCAATATTAGCAATCACCATTGTTACAGATGCAATTCTCTCATTGACAGATCAGTACCGTCAATTAGTTCCCTTTTTTTTTCAAAAAATTACCTTAAGCAAAATTCCTTTCAATTAGTAAATCAATGCTTCAACATTATGGTAATAAATAACAAGCAACGTATGTAACTTTGCCATAAATCTAATTGCTAGGCAGTTGAGATATTGTGATTCAAGGTGGCATGGCATTCTAAGAAGTAAAGGATTTCCTATACTAACTGGAAGTTCAAAAAAGTACAAGCGTCATGAGCATCTAACCTGGATGATGCTTTTAAAAAAGCTAAGACAATGATACTTGATTTTCTGAATGTGTTGGAATGTCCAGGGACAATTTTTTAACGAAAAGGCCCGAGAAGCAGATGAAAAATCTTTTCAAAAGCTTATGGAAACCAGGTTGGTGCAAAATTTATATTTTGCTTTTGACTTCTGTCTATATATTATACGATAAGTAACAAAATGTGAGTTTGAACGTAGAGATGATGAAATAGTATCTCTGGATTTGCTTGGCTTTGAACCCAAGGAAGCTTTACATTCTTTGAGGTTTCATTTAACTTCCTTTTCTGGCATCCCGTGTAGGCTACTTTTCTCTTCCTTTCTATTTCCACATAGTATTAGATAAGCACTATGTGATTTGTTCATCTTGCTTTGTGTCAGCTATTAAATACCTCAGAGTCGTAATTGAGAATGATGAAAAAGATACCACAAAAGGAAAACGGAGAAGACTGGTAAGACTAGATTAAAGGTTACTTTCTGCTATAAATTTCATTTCTGTTAGCTTTAGGCCTTTTTTTTAAACTACATTGGTAGATTGGGAGCAGTCAAGTTCCAATGATATTACAGCATCAACTGGAAAAGTGAGAAGGAGACAATTCTTCCATAGATTTTCTATCCTCATCATATACATAACATTGGATTTGCTTTATCTTCTAAATGTCTCTGAGCAAGGTTCTTAATTGATACCTAAATAGATTAGTAACAAAATATTCAAGGATGCTGAGATTTGCAAGAAACCAATAATTCTATAACAAGAGTTAATCAATTATAAATTAAAGTCCGGAAATGGAGAATAATAAAGATTTAATCAGATTCATATGCAAAGTTAGTAGATCCCTTGATGACTTTTTTGATGCTTTGACTATGTTCTGTTCAACATATTTAACATTTAAAAAAACTTCCAGTTGTTTCATTAATAGAAGGAATGACAATTGATTGAAAAGAAAAGAAAAGAAAAGAAAATTCACTATGAAAAAATGTGCCAAATGGTTTTCCATTTTATCTTCTTCATTTCTTTTACTGAATTGAAGAACAACTATTTTTCGCTTCCTGTGAAAACTGAAAAGACGAACCTGGACTTGATTGTTCTTGAAAAATTAACCATATATGGCATACATTCTAGGTGTCTGTGATTATTCTGCCTTTAACCTTTTGGTTTCAGTATGTCTGCTGCTGGCTGATGTAGGATACGTATCTGTCTAGTTTCTAGTGAATTTGTAACGTTAATCTAGAGATTATGCAGTGGAGATATATTTTAAAATAGCCCTGTTTAGGTGCTTGATACTAATACAGATGTAAGCTTCTTGAATTGCTTTATCATTGCATATCTTCTTGTGTAGATCATGAAACAACTGGAGAAGGAATCAATCAAATGGACTGATGAAGGGAATGGTCAGATAATACTAATTCAAGTGGATGCGATTGACCCAAAGCACTTGAGTTTTGCGAAAAAATACATGTTTAGGAGCTCACAACCAAAATCTGGCATCATAGGTTATCAAGTCTCGCAGCAACTTGTCTGAAACTAGAAAAACTCAATGCTAAACTGTCAAGCAGAAGACTTGACTATCCTTTAAAAGGTGGGTTGAAGTTTTGATCATTGAGGGTGGCCAGTCGATAAAAATTTCCAAATTATGTTTGTGCCTTGCGGGCTAGATAATGTGTAAATGGAGAGTTTATCCTGGGTCCAAACTGAGCTGTGTTCTGTAAAAGTTTCTCTTAAGATGTTGATTGGCAAGTCATTGCGGCTGAAACTCTGCAAATCAATTTTCAATTTCAAGGTGAGTTGACTCGGTGATCTCGCTGACCCATGACTTTTTTCTCTAGACTATATTCGTACTTTTAAATCACACGTGTCACTCGTGGAGTGGTGTTTACGAATTAATACTTTTAAGTTAATTTAGTTTTGTTAAAGATTGTGTACGAATTTCGTGGAGTGGTGTTTTAATCTACATACTGCTCCACATCCCATGCAAAAGTCTCGGCTCAGGATATCTGGAACCTATCATTCTTCCAGTGTTAGTGCATGGATTTCCTCAGCAGTTAGGGCCAGAGCTGGGGAGACGCTTATGCTTGCGGCAGACACCAAGCATAGTCTTTAGCTGTGAGACATTAGTGCTTTTGAACGTTAGTTGTTATCGGATATTCGGATTGCTTTTTATGTTTATCCAAGCACTGTATGCTTTCCACGTCTAAATGTCTTTCATCTTGATTGTCTTTCCCCAATGCATGGTAATGCTTGCATAGAGATAGTATTATCACTGAAACGTTTGATGATGCAATTACTACGTGCTTATGACTACCTTGAAGATGATGATCTTCGAGCATATAGAATACTTACTCTTGACACCCCGAACCTTGAGCTTCTTAAACTCACTGATTCTGCATCCGAGGAGTTGAACATATTGCACAAGACACTCTCACTAGCAGAGGCAACTGTCAGTCATGGTCATCCACCTTTTTTAACCAAATATTTTGATGATTATGCAGAAACGGTGGTTGGGTTTTTCATAATGATCGATCTCTGATGTTAGGATTCTAGTTTTGTCTGATTTTACTATGGAAGGAATGATTCCCATCCCCATTTACTTTTATGCTTATATTTTCAATGGTTATATTCCTAATTGTGGTTTGGATGATCACTAACTCGCATATTCCCTCCTCGGAGTTTAAAAGATGCACATGAACTGGACTTGTCTTGTCTTGCAAAATTTCGTGCCTTTTTGGTATCTGACTCGTTTGGAGGTTGAAGCCAGTGCAGATAAGTGGTTGATTTTGCTTCTTATACTCAGATAATGTGCTAGTTTGGAGGTTTTAATCCTTGAGAAGGTTAGTTCCAATTATATAAGTACTCTTAATTAACCCATGCATGCATTTGTGTGTTTCTAACTTTAATATTCATTCAGGATAATCAGGATACCCCTCAATGGCGAGGTCCTCATGGAAATGCGGTACTGTCCCATTGCTTGTCGTCATGCCTTGAGGTGATTGAGTTTAAAAATATTGAAGGGCAGTTAGCAGAGATAAAAATTGTGGAATATTGCTTAAGGAATGCTCGGGTCTTGAAGAAGATGACTATCAGATACGAGATCGAGATTGATAATTCAAAAGAAGATGTAATCCAGAGGCTGTTAAATTGTCCAAAGGGCTCTGCATATTCTTATCAAATTGAGATTTTGCCTTGAATTGTTCGTTCCCAGCACCCGTTTCTATTACAGATGTGCTCTACAACTGCAAGGTAGAGAGAATGCAAACCTTTCGTATTGACATATTGTTCATGGCAGAGTTCTTCTACTGGTTCTGAAGTTGTATTCTGTAAGTATCCACTTCAACTTAATTCCTTCTGATCTCCTCCAAGCATCACCAGCTAATTGCATTGATTTGTAAGGTTTTTGCTGATATTATGGTTGTTTTTCTCTTCAATTTGTTGAATGCGATGCGACACTAATAATGCCCCGCGCAATTTCCCCTTTTTATTTCTATTTTCAATTCTTTGGATGCCCCACCAATAATTCTGATCATGCATGTATCTTGGCTGTCCATTTTGATGATGTTAAAGGCCTTGTTCAATCTCATCATATATATTTGTTCTTATACAGATTGTTAGCTGTGCAAATGTTCAGGCCTGGGAAGAATCATACGCCTGAGAATCACGTATTTCTCGTCCATGGGCTCTTGAATTCCTGTAACTTTTCAGTTGTGGAGGCAGTGATAAGTTGCAACATGTGTTCAAAATTATGCATCCTTTGTGAGTACAAGTGACTCCAGATTGTTTTTGCTGAGAGTTAATTACCTCCATCATAGTTTTTAAACTCGATTTGGTGACCAGCCCGGTCCAAGACTCGGGTTTCGGGTTTTGACCGGGTTACCGGGTCGCCCGGATCAATCTCTATTTAAAAAAATTCAAAAGGCGTCATTTTAGTAAAAAAAACAAAAGTCAACGGGTTACAATCAGGTTTTTGATCGGGTTTTACCGGGTCAACTAGGTCACTAGATCAATCCGCCGGGTCGGTCAGGTCACACCAGGTCATGACTCTTTTTTTTTTTCAACCCAACCCGATTCCAGTCCCGGATCAACCCGCACCATCCTCTGTTTTAAACACCGTTATATTTTACAAATTCTTTCTTTTTTGAAAAATTATGGTTTCCATCCTCAAATTAGCAGAGTTAACCTTTTTATTTAAAATTCTAAAAAATCCAAAAATACTCCTATTTTAAAGAAGGATAGAAGGTATTATACTCTCATTTTATTTATTAACTCCCCTCTTTTGAAGGAAAAACTTATATTTCGAAACTCACACAACAAACTTCCAATATTTTTCCAAAGAAAAGTTTATTGGTTTTTGAGAATTCATGTCATTTATCTACTATAAAACAAAAATGAAATTAAAAAAAATAAAGAGTTAAAGGACATCCTTACTTACAAATAAAAGCAGCACATTTTGCTTAAACAAGATTCTAACAATACTAATTTGTTTAGATATACATTTAAACAAGGTTTATAAATACGAGAAAATACGCATACATATTTTTTAATAAAACTGAATCTAAGTGAAAATCAAAGATTAAAAACTTTTTAAAGAGAAAAGCCGAAAGTATTAGGCGAGGAAGTGTCTGAAAATTATGAAAAATCTTCCTACAACCTCTTTTTTGGAGCCAAAACTAACTAAAATTAATTCTGATAAATACTAGAATAAATTATTTTCAGAAGAAAATACTTTTCTTTTTTATATAAGGAAAATACTTTTCTATTTAAGAAAAAAATGGGGTGATTTTATTTTCCAAAAGAAAATACTGAAACAACTCACCTATTTCTTTCTGATTGATGTTTATAAGATTTTGCATTCACATTGGCAATGAGGAGTCTTACTTCCTGTTCTATTCTTGTTAAGGAAATGGGGCTGAGCTG
>Ga0325402_1008032_pt1 | contig 10048 bp, 10 predicted proteins | sample PopdelMetagenome_22_FD_207212 | JGI IMG/M metagenome (GOLD analysis project Ga0325402, IMG submission 207212) | Populus deltoides microbial communities from Bellville, Georgia, United States - Xylem-PdKOR-R3 | ecosystem: Host-associated > Plants > Phyllosphere > Stem > Wood/Secondary xylem... | reverse complement strand
AGCATCTTATATTGCTTTTTTTTTTTTATATTAATTACTAAATGTATTTACTACAATGACCATTTGTTAAAATTATTAAAAATTATGTTGATTGCTTAACAAGTTTCTTAAATAAACCGTGACTGTTATGTAGTGATACCTGGGGGATGTTGTGACTCAAAATATTATCCAAAAGAAAGTCATCCCTAAGATTAAAACCTGTTTTGGAAGCTTAAGTTGCAATAGATTCCCACCAGATGAAACCATGAATGGCTACTGCTAAGTTATGCACATGTGGCACTTTCCAGCATTTTAGCTTGCTGTTGGCCTTTTGGTTTATAGACTCTGAGGATTTACTGAGTGAGGATTTAAAACGAGTTCATTAGTGAACATCACAGTGTTTTATGTGTTGATTTAGAGCACTTGCATGTTTTGAAGGATCCTGTTTTGTTGTGTGATTCTAGAATGTTCTCACTTCTATCTTTCCTCAGAATTCTCAGAATCATTGCGTGAAATGGGTGCTTGCCTTCTTGCGAAAACTGCATTGAATGATGATGAAGAAAGTGGTAAGTTAATGAATACTTTCTTTACTCTTCTTGTTCAGTAGATAATTTGAATAGATAGTAGGTGACTTAATTTACTAAGGATCTTAATAACTTCATGGTGGACAGGTTTGTTCATCATGATATTGGTGTAAAAAGTTAAAAGAAAATTGTTAGTGGGGACTAGGACTTCTTTTCAGTGTTTGTTGTAACATCTGAGTTGCATTTCTTTTGTATAGATTTATTGACATTTGCAATGAAGATATAAAGCTAAACCATCCTAATCCTTTTCTACTAATTCTTACTTCAGAAAATCACATTTGACTGAGAAATACTTAACTCACAGTCAATATTTTACTGTCTTGATACATGCTACAGATCCAGGGTCCTAACTAGAGTTGTTTTCATGAGCCTGTACTTTGGAAACTGTGTTTTTATTAACATCTTTGTTTTATTTAAGTAATGTTCAAACTGATTCTGCTTCTCTTCTTTAAGTTGCTAGAGAATTTACTTTTGCATTTGTTACATAATCAACAATCTAACCTGTTTTTTCATCAGTTTTAACTGAAGATACCATTTCAAGTTTCAATTTTCAAAAAGATTATGGTGATACATTTAGACAAACTTTAATGCAGTGATAATAAGTGGTCTTTAATTCAATGAATTTGTTCCTTTTGAGTGCATATTCAATTACATATAGTTGCATTCCGAGAAGGTGACAGGAAGTGAAGTTGAAGTTGGCTCTGTTTTCTTTGCAGGCAGGGTCTTGCTGATGCTGGGAAAGGTGCAATTTGAACTCCAGAAACTTGTTGACTGCTACGTGAGTTGTTGTTTTGTAATAAAAATTACTAAGAGTCCTGGCTTTGTTGTGGTACTGATTTTTAGTTTGATATTTTCAGCGTTCTCACATAAATCAGACAATCATAAGCCCGTCAGAGTCTCTTCTGAATGAACTTCAAACAGTTGAGGTCATCTTACAAGCTTTTATTAACTCAGACTATCTATAACTTTTCATGTTAAATTATCTTTGGAAAATGCTTAATTTCTTAATGATTGAAATCAGTGCTCACACTTAAACATTTATTTTATTATTTTTTCTATTATCTTGTATATGGTAGTTAAAGCATTTTACTAAAGGAGCAGTCGCTGAAGACTTTTTTCATTCATACAGGAGATGAAGCAGCAGTGTGATGAGAAAAGGTTTGTGGTACTATTTCAAGGACCTTTCTAAACTTGCACCTGCACCCACACACTCAAAAAAAGAAAGAAAGAAAAACTAAAGAAGGAAGGAAGGAAGGAAAGATCAGAAACAAAATAAAAATAAAAATGAAAGCCCTGAAATTTGATATAAATTTCTTCTCCCCGTGTTACTTGGTTTACAGAGATGTATATGCACACATGGCGAGACAGAGAGAAAGAGTGAGTGGAAGAAATGGAAAGGGAGAGTGTTTTTCTATGCAGCAAATACAAGCAGCTCATGATGAATATGATGAGGAGGCCACTTTGTTTGTTTTTCGTCTTAAATCCCTGAAGGAAGGACAATCTCGCAGTCTTCTTACACAGGCGGCTCGGCACCATGCTGCTCAGGTTTCTTTTTCTTCAAACAATGTTGTTTTTAAACCTGTTGGTTTAATAGTTAATTCTGTTTCTTTCTTGAAAGCAGCTCTGCTTCTTTACGAAGGCTCTTAAATCTCTTGAAGCTGTTGAGCCGCATGTCAAATTGGTCTCTGAACAGCAGCATATAGATTACCACTTTAGTGGCCTTGATGATGATGGGAGGGATTATGATGATGATGAAGATTATGATGATGCCATTGATGATGGAGAATTGAGCTTTGACTATGGACAAAATGACCAGGAGCAAGAAGTTTCCAAATCAATAAAGTCAATGGAGGTAAGACTTCAATGCACTTGTCATCAGTGGAGCCAATCAGCTTACCATTTCTTTTCAGAAAAGCAACTATAATGCATTGTGTTTTAGGATTTTATAAATAGCATTGCCTTGTAAAGGAGGAAATTTGCACGTTTCACTTGTGGTTTCTAGTGCATGAATTCTGAATTATAGGATTGACCTTTCTGTGTTACCTGTTCATGTTGAAACTTATTCCACAGGATAAACAATTCAAGACGATCTTTTATAGTCACTCGTCATGATTTCCATTTTTTCAATCAATGCATCCTTCAACTGAATTTCTATTCCATTTTAACTTCAACTTGCTGTATAACAATTTGTGCAGTTGGATTTAGAGGACATTACATTTCCCCAAGTTGTGACATTGGAAATGGCAAAGGTAAACCTTCATATTATGGACTTGGGTGTTCTGAGTGATCATGCTGATTTCATATCTGTAGAATGCAATTGTAGGCCTGTTAATGAGTGATCTAATCTGCCTGGCCAGGCTTTCTAAATCTAAGAACTACTATCATATTTCACCATCCTTGCACGCTTGAACTTTTTTTCTTAAAAATGATTTGTGTGCTTGAACTAATAACCTGGCAAAATCAGTATGAAAGCCTTAGCATGGATAATCTCAATAATAAGTAACGTAATGGAACACAATACATGCCATGTCTGCTCTTAGTGTTTCCTGCTATTAGATAATATTATTTATTCCTTTTGGATATCCACTTGAACGTGTATTTATAGATCTCCCATTTGAGTAATTGAGTTGGGTTGGATGTGTTGACAGATACATACAGACTTTCACCCTTTCTACTCATAGAGCACTGCATATCTTGCTCTATTTCAGCGCTAACATGAATGTTTGCTGTAATCTATTTCTATAATGCAAAACCAGGACATCAGATCTTTGACTGATGGTGAGTTTTATACTTCTCTTTGGACTGCTTGCAGGAAAATCCAGATAGAAGTTACAGGACATGGTTTCCTATTAAGGGAGAACTTAGTGCAGGCACCCAATCAGCTCCACTTTTTGCTGAAGTGAAATCTAATCCAGCTGGAAAAACAAAACAACTGATGCCATCATCCACCCGAAAGTTCAACACTTATGTGTTGCCTACTCCAGCAGACCCAAAGAGTTCAAATTCTACAGGACCTGGTAGCCCAGTTTCTCAAACATTAAAGACAAGTTTGAGTGGACGTCCTCTGAATTTGTGGCACTCATCCCCTATTGGCCATAAAAAAAATGATAAGTTACTAGGTGTTGAAATGTCTAGCAAGCCCCCTGCTATAAATTCGCAGTCAGTACTCAAGGAGAGCAACAACAACACTGCATCCACCCGATTACCTCCTCCTCTAGCTGATGGACTCTTTTTTTCAAGGCTTGAGCCACCGGCTGGTGCTGAATCTAAGAAAATCAAAAGATATGCCTTTTCTGGTCCTATTACATCCCAGCCATGGTCTACCAAGGCAGTCTCCGCAGAAAATCCACAATTGTTCTCTGGACCCCTTTTGCGAAATCCAACGGCCCAATTATTTTCATCACCTCCGAAAGTGTCTCCAAGAATATCACCAAAAGTGTCTCCTAGTTCTTCCCCTCCATTTGTGTCCTCACCCAAAATCAGCGAGCTACATGAGCTTCCCAGACCCCCAGTCAGTTCAACCTCCAAGTCTCCGGGGGCTGTAGGTTTGGTTGGTCATTCAGCTCCACTGTTGCCCAAAGGCCACATGCTTCCTGGTACAAGCAAAACGTCAGCATCACATGTAGAATCTCAACTGCCTACACCTTCTCAAGTTGTCCCTCGCAGTTTTTCAATACCCTCTAGCAGACATAGAGTAATGGTCGCTCAGAATTCAGGGATTGTTGAGAATGTTGCCTCACCTCCTCTAACCCCAATATCTTTATCTAACACCCAGCCATCATCCACTGGTTCCCCGATCGTCAATCAGACAGTTCAAATCAGAGGTAATTCATAATCCAAAGCATTTGAATGGTTATTTAGTTTAGGACAAGTTATGCTCACGCATCACCGTCACACTGGGGTTATTAGTTCTGGGGGTTAGACTGATCTAGGTACATTTTTGGATCGCATAAAACCATTCTTATACTAGCTGAAGTCCCAATGAGAACAAATTGTACGCATCTAAGAAACTCTTGCATGTTTTTTCATCAGTTGCAATTTTCCATTTAAATAATTTATAGAGATGCATAATTTTAGTTACTTAGATAGACATGAACATGCACCAAATGTAAATGAATTTAGTTTTTTAATGTATACATACTCATGCATCCGAGCTTTGTTTTCATTAATGACAGTGGTATCATTTCTAAATCTCACATTTGGTGAATGCAGGTGCAGTTTGATTCTATTCTTTAATAGTGATAGCTTTGCTTCAAGTTCAGCAACCAAAATTTGAGCTCACACGATTCTCGCATCATTTGGTACAGGTGGAGAACTGTAAATATAATCCTTGTCTACTGATTTCTGGCTTGCTTTGTTATTTTTGTTAATCCGTTGATTTTTATATTTTTTTTGCTCTCCTTGGAAGTAATAGCCAAATTCCATTTATTTTGCCCTTAAGCATTTCCCCCATTTGTATAATCTCATTGATTTCTTGTCCTTAATTAAGGACCATTTCGCATAACAGAGTTGAGTTGTCTAGTGGAGTGCTAACCGGATAAGATTATTCTACATTTCCCGTGATGTATCATGTTCACTCGAGTGATTTCGCTGTCCCAAAGGAATCATGTTCCATGATGTTCCACCGACTTGCCAAAGATAAAAAAAAATAAAGACCTCCATCTCTGACAGCCGAGGTTCGTTCCCTCTCTTTTTATATCCACCATCTTGTTAATATCATCAAAGAGTGGACCACATGTTATCGTTATATTGTGTAACCGCAAAAGGAACTGTAGTTGGGTGATAGTAACCGCAAGATCTGGTGTCTTGGAGATTCTACTCTGTTTTATTTCTTTTTTTGATGGAAGACGAGAGATTCTTCTCATAATAAAGATGATTTCTTGGTGTGACTTTAACTAGATGCATCTAATAATTAATTATACGAGTAAACAAGCACACAACCGTTGCCATATAATGAGTTAATATATGGAATTAGGTAACTGCCTCTTAGTGGCCTGTCATTTACAGCTTCCGGCAGCACCGTATCTCACAAATCCCATCAGTTCCGGTCCTTCCAGTCTTGAGTTATTCACAAAACTGCTTTCGAACAACCAGCACCAAGGAAAGAACAATTAAAAGACACTTCCAACAAAGAAATTAAACGAAAGCTTTTGATTCCAATAAATCAGTCTGTTTACCTTTCCTCTGTGAACTTGGAGAAAGAACCTGAGGCAGGTATGGTGCCACATAAATCATTGTTTGACACGTCACTGCACAGAGAGGTTAGATTGTTGGACGGGCAAAAGATTGTGTAGAAGAAAAGGTGCTTTGGAGATCACAAAGAAGACTCACATGATCTTTAGGCTCTCCAATTTGGTCAGTTCTCTTGGTATCCTTCCAGTCAGTCTGTTGCCGTTCAGTCTCCTGCGTGGTAATTACGTGACACACCAGGCAAAGATGGACCATCAGCAATACGTTAGCTAGGTCGTCATAAAATTGAAAACGAACCTGACAATATTAATGATTTTATCCACTTGATTCTGATCAAGCATCTGTAAATGAAAGGGTAGGTAATTAAAATTAACACAGATCTGAAAGAATGCTTACAGGAATTTAAGATTGGAAAGCTTAGAAAGTGAAGCAGGAATGGTCCCAGTGAGGTTGTTGTGATATAGATCCAAGCTCACAAGGCTCTTCAGGTTTCCAAGTTCCCTTGGTATAGTACCCACCAGTTCATTCATGTACAGTTCCCTATATAGGGGACATAAACCTAACATTAGTATTGTTAGCATTAAACTCTTAGCACACTATAAATCATGTCGAATTTAATGCTAGTATCCATTTGATCACAAGTCCACCAGATGGTAGGTGAGGTGAATGTTGTCTTGATCTAGTCCTGGATAAACTAGCAACAAGCTGATAAACTACTAGTAAAGAACCCTATTGACCGTACTCGATTGATAAAATCCAGTTAGTTCATAGACTGATAAAACCCGATTTCGCTTACATTTTAGCCCAATTTGCTGTGCTCTTTCAACGAATTCAAATCACTTAAACATCAAACGTTTTGATGGTTAATCTATGTAGTTAAGAAAATGAAAAAAATGGTGCTGCTGTTATATATGGCAGGTTTAAATTCTCTGGATAGTTTGAAGTGCTTACAGATACTGAAGACGGACGAGCTTCCCCAACTCAGGAACCAGACTGCCTGAAAGCTTTGCGTTTCCCAGGTCTCTGCAACAGCCAATATTTTATTACTCACTATTTATTACTTCTATAATTTGTCGAGATAATTACTTCCTTGACAATTTAACAGATAATTATTTCTGTTGAGTTACTTCTTCCATGACAGAATTTATGCTACTCTTAAATTTACATGTGCATGTATATACATAGCAACGACTTTCATTTTTTTTTTCTCCCTATCATCTCCTTTATTACTAGCACATCAGAGTCACACAACCTGTTTCAAAGATTTTGAGTTGTAAAAAAGAAACAAAAATGAGTTGAGGATATAGTAGCACTATGATCTTCGAACATCATGTTTGAAAAAGTTGTCCACCCAGGAGATCATCATGTACAAATAGATGTCACGCACGCATGCAGATTAGTAAATTTGGTCAGAAATGAGGGGCTTGTCTCTAGTGCCTAATTAGATGTCTTGGACTATTTAAGGTCTAGATAATTGTTTTGAGAAGCAAAAATATAGTCATAGTTTTCAAACCTTAACAACCAGACAACACACAAACTACAAAAACTAAAGCAAACATGCACAAAGGCTCAAATAAAATGTGAAAAAAAATAAAAAATAGGGATACTGGAAGATTAGTAGTTAATATACGTATGCTGCTTACAGTCGGGTAACCCGATTATCACCATCGCAGGTAACGTGGAACCAAGTACATGGATCCACCAAGTTTGGGTCCCAGCTCTGGAGAACATGCCCTGGATCCTTCACTGCTCTCCTCAGAGCGTACAAAGCATCCCCTAGTTCATGGACCAAAAGGTTAAAATCACAGTTCAATTACACTCACAGTTGGTGAAAAATGAAAGAAAAACCTATGTGTACCTTCTAAATTTGCATTTGTTAGTGCTAGAATGATTGATGGAAGGACAAGAACGAGAAGATGTAACACAGTACAGCTTGCCATTTAGGGAACTTTAGGCCTGGTTAAAGAGTCAAGATGCTTATGGCACTACAGGTAGAGGGGGGGGGGGGGAGTAAAGAGTTCAGTAAGTTTGTATAAAGAATGGAAGCACGAGGGAAACAGCATTTGTCGGGGAATTTATAGAGCTCATAAAAGAGTTCGGTTACTGTGCATTAAAATAAATAAAGAAAAACAATTTCTCCACTGCAAAGTTCTTAAGAAGTGGGTCTATCTCTTCAATTGTTTAGTTGCTCTGTCTGATGCTGCCAAGAGTCCTTGCACGTTCTAAATTACCCTTACTCATTCACTACGTGGACGATTCTGTCCTCATCACCTGTGCAGTGTCTATATTCCTATTAGGCTATTCCTTTTCAGCCATTGCTGGCCATGTCAGAACTTGGAAGGTAGGAGAGTAGCAGCAGAGAGAGACCTGGCAAGTAAAACAAGACTAGTCCAGTTCACTGAGGACCACTGTATGGTCCTCATACTTGACCGACCATGACACTTTACTAGGGTATACTTTAACAAATAAAAGATGCAAATTCAATCAAATTGAACTATATACCTATTAATATCTTGCATCTGGATGCATGAGGAATTTCCTATTTTATGTTCCACAGAGTAAGGTTGAAACTCGAAAGAAGCAAACACGCATGTGTAGTGTTCACTAGCCATGTAATAATGATAATCGCAAGTGAAGGCTTCTCTGTTAATTATCATCGAGTTAGTAGTGATTGCTTTTTTTGATAAAATTAGTAGTTGTTAATTACTTATGTAATTAGATTCGATTAAATCCAAGCACCAAGCAGTTTTTCAATGCTATTTGGTAATCATATTTTTTTTTGAACAAATCATAACGACAGTAGCTAGTCATAGAGATTGCAGAGTGCTGCGTGCATGCAGCGTCGGAATGAGCGAAATCAACAAACTTTTTTTTGAATAAGAGAGCCAAAACAAGATAGAAGAGAATATTTGAGACTCATTAAGCTTGTCCATTTCCCACTTCCAAGTTTCAAGTTCCCCGAGCATGAAAAAGAATATTTAAAGCATAGATTTTCTTGATGACCTTCTTTTTCTGCGTATCTCAAGAGGTGTTAAAAATATAGATATGGACAAGTCCGAAGAGCATAAGCATAAGAGAATAATATCACTTGGAAATATATATGTTGTGGTCGAGCAAACGCCTCCTATGTATTTATTTACTGTTTTCCTCCCTCTAGTTGCTTCAATAACGTATATTTAATGTGTTTCGAGGACTTAAATACATACTGTAGATTCGGCACTGAAAGGCCCAGTTTCAGAGGAGTAGAGTACTCTCTCAATTCACTAATGGCAAAGGAAGCATCGTTCTAGACTTCTAGTAATTAACCAATTTAGAGGAGATTCGTTGGCTCTCGAACATTTTTCTATTCTTGTTAATCCAACAGTCTTTGCATATGATCGAGTACAGTTGTCTTTGGATAGATATGGTCATATGGGACCTAATTAATTCCCCTTCCTTACATTTAGAAATGTTTCAGATAGCTCTGAAATATTTTTTTAAGTTATGGAATAATCAATAGGAGTCTAGCCCAACTATGTCAGCAATACTCCTGACTTCACTTTAAAAATTAATGGGAGGTGCCTGTTCGACTCAATAAACGGAGATAAACCTACAAGAGTGTTTTAGCTATAATGTATACATGTTAATTAATCACAACCTTTGATTTTTTTAAAAAAAAATCATGATTTTATACCTGATTTTAGGGTTTCATCGCCAAACTGTCTTTAGTGCAATCTGAGGTAGAATTAGATTCACCATTGACTCCATGTGAATGGAATCAATGAACTTTCTTCGTCTTTATCACACAACAAAAGGGCATTGATCTTGTTTGCTCTCATTACCATTCTCTGCGTCTACCCAATCAATGTTGTGCCTAAATATCCAATTAACCATCTTCGATCTCCTCAGGTGAAACCTATCTATCCCTTCAAACGTCGGAGAAAATGCTAGAAGAAGAAAGAATTCAAACTATATGAGCAATGCTAAGATTAAAATTTCAAAAGTTTCAGAGGATGATGATCTTTCCAAATATTGATTCTTTTCGATTTCCATCGCGGTCATTACCTCGGAAGTAAAGTGTTGCTTCTTGGGTTGGAGAGGCACTTGGAAGTTGCGGCTAGCTGGTTAATGGACCACGTCCACTAGCAAGGAGGAGATGGGACTGTGTGGTTGGTGGCATGTGAGACTCGTCTTTTAAAGTTTGACATAATTGTTCGTTTGGGAGTCCGTGGTTAGTTTTCCAGTGCCTTTTTACTTGGATAGTTTTGTATTTTATTTTAAAATATATTAAAATAATTTATATTTTTTATTTTTAA
>Ga0325402_1008026_pt1 | contig 10050 bp, 3 predicted proteins | sample PopdelMetagenome_22_FD_207212 | JGI IMG/M metagenome (GOLD analysis project Ga0325402, IMG submission 207212) | Populus deltoides microbial communities from Bellville, Georgia, United States - Xylem-PdKOR-R3 | ecosystem: Host-associated > Plants > Phyllosphere > Stem > Wood/Secondary xylem... | reverse complement strand
AAATATCAACATCCCAGAAAGGAGGGAATCGACTGAGAGCTGGTGGCATGGCTGGCATTGTACTTGGTGTGGCATTTGCAGTGCTTTTGACAATGGGTGTCTACCATGTAATGGTCACACGCAAAGCCAACTTAAATCGAGCCAATTCTGTTCAAACTAATGCTTGATGTGGTCATCCAATAAGTCTAAATGACTCTCACCAACTCCCTCTGTTACTGCTCTGTCTCTCTCTTAGATTTTGGGCATCGAGTTTATTTAGTGTCATTAGTTAGTATTGCGTGGTATTTTACAATTATGACTACTCATCAGGTTGTTAATCATTTCAGTCTTTTAGAATATATAAACAAAAAAATGTTCCTTTTCTTTTCCAAATTCAGAGCATATTAGTAGTGTTAGCAAGATAAACATCCAATCTAAGCTGTAAAAAGGTGCGCACCCACAGGATCCAGAAGTGAACACAGTTAGATTGGAGAGAAGCAATTCAGATTACACTAAAGCACGAAGGAAACCATGAAAACACCTTAAAGAAAACAAAGTATACTGCTATCACAACCATTGGGATAGCAAAAAAAAAATTCATGAAACCACAGCCCACGGGAATGGTTACTTGTATTGTTCGTGGATCTGTTACCATCCAGAGTCCAAGGGAAAAAAAAAAAAAACTTAAGATCTCCCTATTGATCATTCCTCCTAATGGTTAAACAAGGTTACCCACATATAAGCTAACGATTTCTATACAATTTTATTTTTCTTGTTTAAAATTAAAAAGAGAAGGAAAGAAAACATGCACTAACAATTTTATGTTTTAATTATATTGCATTTCATTACCATGTACTGAACATTAGCTAGAATAGAAATAGATGTGAAACAGCTGATCTGATGAACAACTCATTTTGGGGGACATGAACTATCACACACATTTGGCTTCTTTCATTTATTTGTGATGAAGAGACTGGTTCAGCATTATAAATCATTATGTCTATATGGTACCATTACCTACTACATTTCTTTGCAGAATATGAAGATCCATTTAGGTGTAATAAGTTAACAGGACAGCACAGAAATGTTTTGGGAGGAAACCCAGCTACATAAACTCAAACACATGATACCCAGTTGATCGCGAGAAAGAATGCAGAGTCCTATAATTTGTAATTTAAAACATTTATTAGCACTGTTTTTGTAGAGAAAGCCCTGGGAGACGTGGCTATTCAGTGTAAAGCTTAAATTCTTGGAAGTGAAGTCTCCAAGAACAGAATCTGTGAATTCACAGCCATGAGGTCTTGTAGATCCACAGCCAAGAACAGAACTAGGAAAGCAGTTCTATCAAATTTGAAATATTTATCACAATGAATGATTCGCTTAAATGATATAACATGAGGCTAGATCTAAGCTTAGAGATAAGAGTAATTCCTATGAAACTAGATCTTATGGAGAAGTACTAGATTTGCTCCAGTGGCCTCCCATATTAGGGGACATCCAGATTTTGAAGGTGAATGGGGTGCTGGGAAAGGTTTTACCATTCGGCCAAGGTCTAAAAACAAAATCTGGTGGACTTTGATATTAAAAACTAGTTCTAAAAAAGGCCTGCTAAAAATCATACGACTCCCTATGTATCTGTTAGGCACTTGATATATAGCAATGAATGAAATCAATATGAAAAAGGATCATAAAGGACTTAGGTTAAGATCCTAGAGCAAATCAGATGGTTCAGATAACAAAGAAGATAAACAGAAAATAAGCTATGTCATACAGCTTTTTATAAATTCCAAAATACTCCAAGTGCAGGTAATATATTATTTGACTTTCAATCATAGCCCATCTCAGTTCAAGTCCCATAAAATGACTTCGAAATCTTGCATGTACATGGCACAAAACTTGATAGAAATGTTCAACTGATAGAAACGAAACTAATCCAAAGTTCTATTGCCTACGTGAGTTAAGAGAAGCAACCACAGGTGCTTGGTCCACAGCTTTGTTCCAAAGAAGTTTGAACTATGAACAAAATTGCTTGCCAAATATAGGCTCTCTCAACAGTCAGAAATTCAAAGTTAAGACAATTAAAAGTTCATGAACACAAAGGTTTGACTTGTCAAAGAAAATCTAGTTGTATTGAGCATTTATGATAGCTAATGTAGTTAATGGTCAATAGTTTTCCACTTTCATGAGAAGGAAGATCACAACAGAAATGAAAGCACAGTGTCTACGCCAGTTTGAAACATATGAAAGCACAGACCTCTACTCTAGTGAAATTTCCAAACACGGAAGTTAAGTAAAAACCTGTCAAATGACAAGTGTATTGTAGCATGAGCTAAAGAAAGATGGTGGAGAAAACATCTTGAATAAATGGCTATGCGTACAAATGGTGTCTATTGATGATGAAAGAGGGAGGGAGTATAAATGCTTTCAAACACCATATGTAGCAGAAAGGCTAGATTTTAATGTCAACAACCTGAATCCCCCAGTATCTCACTTGACAAGGAGCGAAACACCATACACACAGAAGCATAGTTATCTTATCAGGTCATACAAAATCCATCCTGTATCTAAACGAGTAAGAACAACCCTTGGCCGCCCAGCAGCGCACTAAAGTACCAACCAAAGGGGACCATATTACAAGTCTTGTGCCTCATAAAACTGAAACTCAGAATTTTGATCACAACAATATGTTTTATAATAGAAATGCAGTTGTAACAGATCATTTCGATCTAACTTATCGACTACATGCTACAAGTTTCTTTGAAAGAACATTCTGTAATCCAATCCAATCGGAAGTCTCTTTTTGGCTTTGGTATTGTATTACCAAGCAAGCAACTTTGTGATATCAGCATTAGACAAATCTAGAGGGTGGTCTAATAATAAGAAATTGCATGCCTAACCTCTTCTATTCTTAGCCTTATGTAACTCTCTCGTTTTTTGCAAATGTAACCTATTCGTTGAAAAATAGATAAAGAAATAGATAGATAGATAGACGGGTTTCATCTTTCCTTGTTTTGAGGTGAAATGGGTTGATAGATGCTTTTTCGTAGCTCAAAAACAAGGAAACCCGCAAATGCAGCCCCCAATATGGCACCCAGCAGACGCTCCTGCAATTTCCCATCAACAACACCAAGCAACATATCAGTAGCGTGTATAAATTAATTTATAATCAATTCGTAATCCAATCCAACAAAAAACAAAGAAAGAAAGAGTTGGAAGATTACTCGTGCAAGGATACTTATCATGGTTTGGTGCTGCTCCATTGTATTGTTTTGTATTGAAGTAGCGATCTGTGAGATAGATAGATTGATTTGGAGGAGGAGGAGGAAGCAGAAGACCAGACGAACCTATTTGCAGAAATAATGAATGAATGAGGTGGACCCCATCTCTTCTTAAAAAACCTTGTCAAAATAGCCTTTCTAATTTCAGAATCTGGTTCTGGGTTTGAAGCTGGTGTTGATGCCTGCAAAATTGATGCTAGCGACTAGAGATATTTGTTGTATTCTTGATTGTTTCTCTAAGTTTCCCATCATTCTTCTAAGCTTCAACAATGTATGAGATAGATAGGTCTAAAAGTTCGGATAAGGCAAATGAGTTTTTTTATATAAAAAAATTTATAACTTTTTATTTATTTGATCAGGTTAACACTAGCCGATGTTAAGACTATGTTTAAATTAAACCTGGTTGTTCATGTTTTTAGATTTTCATTATTTTTTAAAGTTATTTCTGCATTCATTTCTTACTTAGATTTTAGAATTTTATTTGATTTGTGTTTTATTAAATAAATCGATTTGGCTGCTATTTAAACAATTTCAAAGGTTATTTTTCAGAATAATTAAGAATTCTTCACATCAAAATTTATTTTAGCTACTATTTAGAGTCATTAAAACCCTAATAATTTCTATTTTTCCATCATGCAATGGTCACACTCCTTTTAAGAAATAATTATGGCTTTTTTTACGTCTAAGAATCTCATCTAGACTCCAAGACAATCTCTTCACCAACTAAAAATATTCTACTTGTAAGGTGAATTCACTTTCTCCACATAGGTGATATCTAGGCATTTAGTCCTCAGCCATCAAGTGCATACTACAGTGGTTTAGTGATAACAAAGTTTTAGCTAAGAAAATTGAAGTAGGGTTATTCTTGGTTCGTTCATATACTCAATGAAGACACTAGCTATTTCGACACCGATTATCCTAATATCTTATGAAGGAAACAAGACTAACCTAAATATAGCAAAAACAATTGTCTGGTATTTCTCTTCTCCTAGTTTTCCTTCATTTTAATGTGTTTTAACTTTGTCTTAATAGGTTTCAACTTAAACCCCCATTGGTTGTCCTGTATTGATCAACTAGGTCTAAGTGTAGTAATTTGGTGACTTTGGTAGTCGTATCCCTAATTCTTTGTCTAAAATACATCTTATGAGTGTCGTTTGGGAGTTTAGGATTTAAGCATACTCCTTAATGGTGGGGGTCATGTCAACATGCCTGAAAGTGAAACTTCTGTAACCTGGATCCTAGAAATGTAATAATGTCTTCATTATATAAATATGTACTAAAAGCCTTACTAGATCTTCTATCGAACAGAGTCTTATTGATATAATCCACTGGTATAAGCTTTTTCATATTATTTATAAAGCAATATACTATGGTCATGCACGATAATTCCTCATCCTTGGTTCTTAAGCAATCCCCATCAACTAACTACATCATTTCAGATTTTTTCCCGTACTAAAAAAAAATCATGGAAGTCATGGTCTAATTGAATAATTATGGATTTGTTATGTTGCTAAAGGAAGCATAATATGACTTTAACATTAGTTATTATAATAAGTTATCAAAATGTGTCCATGGAGAAATAAGAAGAAGTTAGGAGATAAGCAAGTCGCCATGGAGTTCAGTAAGATTATTACATCATCCTTTTCTCAGTCTGGATATCATCTTATAGATTATGTGACCATCTAGTTGTTATTTTATTATTGAAAGAGTTGCTACAATTTCCATACATCTTTGGTCACGTACGAGGTTGAGTTTTTGTTGGGGTTTTTTTTTTTATATTGTTTGGTTTAAGGAAGACTCATATAATGTTTAATAGTATTTTTAGGATTGAAACCATTCAAAATTGAGTCAAATAATTAGGTTTATGTTTTTTCATGCCTTGCATACCAGGTGTCTAATAAAGGTTTTGAAAGAAATTAGCCTTTATTTCTTTTAAATGAGTTTGATGTTTGGTTTATGTTAAGTGTTTAGCTTTTTTTTATTATTTTATAAAGGCATTTTATGCTTGTGTTACCGTTGTTGATGATTGGAACCATGTAGTTCTAGTGAGTTTGGGATATGAAACAAATTAACTTGTTTGCTTTAAATTATGTATTATAGTTGTTTGACAAGTGTGTTAAAAGCACTCTGTCTTTTTTACTTGAAATGTTTTGTCTGGATTTCATGTTTGGTTTATGTTCAATTGTTTAGTCTTTTTTTGATTAATATTGCTTTTGTATTAAGTGATGTGGATTGGATTCTTTTAGGTAGAGCCATTGGTTAGACAAGTTATGATAGATGGTTGGTGCTCTTTTTTTTTTCATTGAACTGGTGAGGCTACTACTTTGAGTTCTTCTATATATATATATATATATTGGTTGTTGCTAAATGGGTTGATTATTTGCTTCATGAGTTGTTATTAAGTGAGTTCATAACCTTTTTTGTAACGGGATTATTGAAATTAATGGATTTTTTTTTTGCTTTTTTTTTCCTTTCTCTCTCTCACCCTATATTAACAAAAAAAAAACTAAAAAAGGAGATATTTTTAACGTGAATATAGACATATTACATTGTGAATTCACACATTAAATAAGCTTTTTTTTTCCTCTTTCATTATACCCAAGAGCCACTTGCCACTTTTTTTTTTGGCTCTTTTCTATATGGCTTTATATAAACCATGTTTCTCCTATTTTCTCCTTTTTCTCTTCTCCTAATAATCACCAAACTATTATTTTCATTTTTCATGTTTTTTTTATGCACTCCTCTATTCTCTTACTTTTATGTTTTTCTACTTACCCTATCTAAACTTTTCTTTGTTCATATTATGGCACTTTATTTAGTCGAATCATTATGTTATTGTTTGTTTCTCCAGCTTGCATTCGTTAGTTTAGGATTGAAACTAAAATAAGGGCTGCCATCAATTGAACAACACCAAGCTGTTTTTTTTTTTTTTGGATTTGAGTAGTGATGACACTGGTTTTAAGTAAATGCCATAACAATAAGCTTTCTCTTACACACAGTGTTATTAAACCCAGCCTGCCTCGGCGGGTCGACCCGGTGGCTGGACCGGTCCAGGTTTACTAAAAGACTGGCTAGGGCAACAGCCCGGTCAAACCCAGGAGACCCGGCGGGTCGACCCATGACAGAGAGACCCGGACGAGACCCGATTTTTTTTTCAAATGTGGGATTTGAAACCCATTAGTATATAACTATATATACTCTATGTTTCCAAGAAAAAAGTCATGTTTTTTCAACGTGGGATAAAAAATCTTTTGGTTTAAATCCTTCAACTTAAAAGGATAATATAGTATTTTTTCAATGTGGGATTTGAAGCCCTTTAGCATATATATATACTCTATGTTCTAAAGAAAAAAAATCATGTTTTTTCAATGTGAGATAAAAAAATATTTTGGTTTAAATATTTCAACTTAAAATGATAACATAATATCTTTTCAATGTGGGATTTGAAGCCCTTTCATATATATACTCTATGTTTCCATGAAAAAAATTATATTTTTTCAATGTGGGATTTGAAACCCATTAGTATATATACTCTATGTTCCCTTGAAAAAAATCATATTTTTTCAATGTGGGATAAAAAACCTTTTGGTTTAAATACTTCAACTTAAAAAGATAACAAGTATCTTTTCAATGTAGGATTTGAAGCCCTTTGGTATATATACTCTATGTTCCCATGAAAAAAGTTATGTTTTTTCAATGTGGAATTTGAAACCTGTTAGTATATATACTCTATGTTCCCTTGAAAAAAATCATGTTTTTTCAATGTGTGATAAAAAAAACCTTTTGGTTTAAATACTTCAACTTAAAAGGATAACATAGTATCTTCTCAATGTAGGATTTGAAACCCTTTCGTATATATACTCTATATTCCCATGAAAGAAGTTATGTTTTTTCAATGTGGGATTTGAAATCTATTAGTATATATACTTTATGTTCCCAAGAAAGAAGTTATGTTTTTTCGATGTGGGATAAAAAACTTTTTTTGTTTAAATACTTTAATTTAAAAGTTTAACATAATATCTTTTTAATGTGGGATAAATTTTTTTTAAATATTCTTTTAAACTTCATTGTTTACAATATGTATAACCTATATTTACATGGATTTTTTCATATGAAATATTAAAACTTTATTTTTTTTAATTTTTCCGGGTTGACCCGAGTTGATCCGGGTTGACTCATGAAACCTGGGACCCGGCCCCTTGGTCGGGTCAACCCCTAGGCCGGGTTTAATAACTATGCTAAACCTCAATTCTCAAATTCAATCACAAACCCTAAAAATTCCATAAAAAAACAAAAGTAACCAAACATATCCAAAAAAAATTCATAAAACAACAAAATTCAAGAAATCCAAATAGCTAAACATATCTAAATAAGCTACAAAGCCAAAAAAAAAAAAAACCAATAAAAAACTTTAAAACTACATAAAAAAGAAGGAAACATTAATTGGAGTGATGGTGATGTGATTATGTGTGTCATAACCCAATTCTAGATTATTCCTTAAATTTCATTTTTTTTCAAAATAAATATCAAAAAATTAAAATAAAGGTTGGCAACGTGGAGAAAGGAAGCCAGGGAATAAACTGCAATTTTGAAGGAAATTCAAGACCTAATCGTACCCCATTATGTCTAAAAATAGAGAAAAACAATGCAAATTCAAGGTCAAATTGAATGATTATTTGGTGAATTTGCATAAAAATCAAGTTAAATGACATAATTAAATTTTTAATAGGCCAATTTAATTTAATCATGGGCCAAATTGAATTTTAATTATGTTTAAAAATTAATTTGGGTCCAATTGAAAGATTTAATTAAGTGCAAGGACTTAATTATACTTTAAATGGGTCAAATTAATTTTATTTGGGGTTTAATTGAGAAGATTGGAATTTTAAGAGACCAAATTTAATTTCTACAAAGTTAATTGATTGAAATTAAGGGCCAAATTGCAAGAAAAATGAAGTTTTTAGGTCAATTAGGGGTTAAATTGACAAAATTCACAGACAATGACTATTCTGTAACAAGCGCCAAACTATAAGGGCTTAATTGACAAAAACCGAGGGTGAAATTGAAGAAATTGAAAGTTTATTGGTCAATTAGAGATTAAATTGCATAAAACCGAGACCAAGAACCACAATGCAAAAGACACGTAAATTCAGGGTTCTAATTCAAGTTCGGAAGGGGCTAAATTGCACTAAATTAAAAGTATATGGTCAATTAGGGATGCAATTAAATTAAATTTAAAGAAGGAGGATTGAAATGAAATTTGGCCAAAACAGAACTCTGGTACTGTTCATCTTCTTCAATTTTTTCTGAAATGACAACCCAAGGGCTACTTTGCACGTGCATTTAATGCATCTAACGTCCATGAAATTTGACAAATCTTGCACGAAAATGATCCTCTGCAATTTCTCTACAACCCCATATGGCTCGTTCAGGCTGAATGACAACTCATCAATGCCGGCATTAGCCTGAAGAAGCCAACTCAGTCAATTTTTTCCCGCAAATTTGATAACTCAGAACGCCTACTTTGAACCAACGGTCGGGGTCCTTTCCAATTGAATCAAGGGCTGCAATTTTTTTCCAGTGCAGACAAGATTGCCCTCTTCCACCGCCTATAAATAGAGATGGATTTCAGGGTCTAAGAGGAGGGGAAAATCGGGTCCAAAGTAAGCCAAAAAATCAGCATCTTCTCGGTTTCTGCCACCTTTTCTGTCTTTCTCTCTCTCACTCACTCTTCACTGTCCCACAGCCAACCGTGGCTACCACCGCTCTCACCAACGTCTTTTCCACCACAACCTCCACCACAAACAACCGCTCGACCACCTCATGATTAGTACTTAAAAGTGCATTCTCACCAAGACTTTATATCATCATAGTGCACTTAAAATATCATTAAATTTTCTAACTTAAGCATGTTTTATAATAACAAATCTGATAATATAAGATATCTTTAATTCATAATAAATGCTCATTTTAAATGCAGGCCCATCACATAAATCAAATGATTGATTGATGAATTTAACTACTGAAATTAAGAAGACAAAGAAAGGGCTAAGTTTAGAAAAGAGATGTTGGTTCAGTCCAAACTATAACACTGTTCAGTCATTGGGTCATATCTGGAGCTGTAGATCTTGGATTTCAGTTTGGTTTATATGGATAGAAAGCTAAGACATAGGCCTAAAATATTTATAGGAGTCTAAGACTCAATTCTGTCATTTGAAAGTCCAAATCTTAGCATCAAAAGAGAAGTCTGAATCTATCATACAGCCCAGACACTGTTTAATGTTCAACCCATATCTCGAGTTCTAGAAGTCCAAATGCATCGATTCTTTTTTTGTTGGAAAGCTGAGACAATTTCCTAGAACTTTCATGGGACAATCCATTCAAATTCTGATGTTAGCAATGACGTTTTGTTCAGACAAAAAGATAAGGATTGTCACCAAGTCAAGATATGGCCACCCACTCAATAATTAGTCATCAAATCAATAGTTTCAAATTTTGGCCTATAAAAGTAGCCTTTTGCCATGCATTTAAGCATCTTGGTTTTCAGATCAAGATCATGTTCTTGCTCTCTCTCTTTATATTTTTGTAATGCTTAGTTTTGTTTATATTAATCTCTTGTTTATGCTTTTCATTTTCTTTCCTTTACGTAATTAACTCATATCTTATTTATGTTTAGCTAAGTTTATTATGTCAAGGTGAAAAGGTTACACTAATGGTGTAAGAATAAGTATAGTATAAACTCAACATGGACTTTAATGTTTGATACTAACATGTTTTGTATTTGTTATCTTGT
>Ga0325402_1008024_pt1 | contig 10050 bp, 7 predicted proteins | sample PopdelMetagenome_22_FD_207212 | JGI IMG/M metagenome (GOLD analysis project Ga0325402, IMG submission 207212) | Populus deltoides microbial communities from Bellville, Georgia, United States - Xylem-PdKOR-R3 | ecosystem: Host-associated > Plants > Phyllosphere > Stem > Wood/Secondary xylem... | reverse complement strand
CATTCTAGTTTGTGTTGTAGGAATTTGTGGGTTTGGTTCGGTTTCTTGTGGAGAGAATCGAAGGCCCAAAAACGTTCAGGTTGCTGTTCGGGCTAAATGGGAGGGCACTCCAATTTTACTGGAAGCTGGGTATATTTGCTCTTTCTTTCTTGAACTGTTGTTTTGTCTTGGGAATTTGGAGTTAATGTTTTTTTGAGGTTTTTTGAATTGGGTTTTTGTCTGTTGATCTTGTGTTTCTTTTATTTGTACGAAAGTTCTTTTCTTTGTTTTTTTCATGTTTAAAGGAACAAGGCAGAAGTTGGTCATATGTTTCTTTGAGGTTTTTTGAAGTGGGTTTTTGTGTTTTGATCACGTGTTTCTTTTGTTGGTAAAAAATTTCCCTTCTTTTCTTTGTTTTTTTTCATGTTTTTTTTATTAGTTTCTTGAATTTTCTTGTCTGTATGGAAGTGCATAATTGGGGTTTTGTAGGCAGAAGTTCGTCGTACATACATAAATGCAAGGATGCCGTTGTTTGTATTCGAGGATGTTTTTTTTATGTGGGTTTTTATCTGTTGATCCTGTGTTTCTTTTATTAGTACGATTTTTTTTTTCTTTGTTGTTTTCATGTTTTCTTGATTGGTTTCTTGAATTTTCTTGATTGGAAGTGCATAACTGAGGCTTCACGCTAAGGAACCGCTTCTGTAGGCAGAAGTCGGTCCTAGATACGTAGCAGGTTAATGACGCGAGAATGTCATTGATAGAGGTAGAACATATGGGCGAATGGTGTGATCAGGGATGGCTGAAAGAGGATGCTTCTTCATAGGGGTTCTTTCTTGGAAGAAAATGGGAATAAAAGAACCAATAATCGTTTAATTATGTTGGAGTGCTTGTGGAGAACATGAACAGTGCCTTACGTTTGTGTGGGAAGTTCATTACTTGATGATGAACTTATATTGACCTTCTATGGTCTCTAGGTTAAATACCATTTCTTGTTGTTTTCTTTTAGTGAGAAATTTGAAATGACATCAAGGCCTCTTCTAAGAAAGGAAGTGGATGGTGGTCTTGAAACACCAATAACTTGCTGGAAGTCAGGATGTTGTTGCGAGGTCCTTTCCAAATGTTAATTTTTAGCCTCTCGTAGGCTGGAGGACTTCTCATTGATATATTGTTGAGTGGGTTTCAAGAAGCGATAGAATTGTAAGATAATGTGTAGGTGCCTATTATCTAACTCTGTTTGGTCGTTTGTGTGCTTGAATGAGCTAAATTCAAGAATCTGTGTGAAAATTCTGTGTTGAGGCAATTTCTTGTGGAAACTCATGTTCTTTTCAGCTATTTCCCTGACAATCTAGATTCTTTAACTAGTAAGTACCGGTGTTGAATGCCCCTGGACAAATTGGGCTGCCTATTCACGAGTCATTGGCTTTACTCATTTAGCAGTTCCATACACATTAGCATTCCTTCCTGAAAAATGAAAGCTTCTCTCCTTAATATAAGAATGGGTTTTTATGGTATTCTTTTTTTTTTTTCCTGTCAAGTTCTTATACATTAAGTCATTATTCTTGAATATGTGAAACCTTTTTCTTCTTTTGTTTCACTTCTGGGCGCAGGGAATTACTATCTAAGGAAAGGAAAGATATTTATTGGGAGTTCATTGATAGCTGGCTTCATTCAAAGAAGGAAGACAATGATTCTTATACCGCTAAAGATTGCCTCAAAAAAATTATGAAACATGGACATGCTCTTTTAAGTGACACATTGGCCTCCCTATTTGATTTTTCTCTTATTCTAAGATCTGCATCCCCAAGATTGGTGCTTTACAGACAGCTAGCAGAGGAGTCTCTTTCTTCTTTTCCGCTTTTGGATGATAGTTTCTCAAACAATGCTAGTGGGGGCCTTGCCAAAACAAATGATACCAATGAAATGAAAAGGTCAGATCCCTTGCTTGTGGGAAGAAATCCTGAAATTCCTGGCGGGAAATGCTGTTGGGTGGATACTGGTGCGGCATTGTTCTATGATGTTGCGGATTTGCTATTGTGGCTTCATAGCCCTACTGGAATGTGAGTGTTTCCTTGTTTCTTGGTTGATAAATCGGTACGTACATCTAAATCTGGTATCACCAATACACTGCATGGTTTACCTTGGTTATATTTTTTCATGGTTGCCAGGGCAGAGGACTCGTTTCAGCAACCCGAACTATTTGATTTTGATCATGTTCATTTTGAATCACTTTCTGGAAGTCCAGTTAGTATTCTGTATGGAGCTCTTGGAACTGATTGCTTTAAGGAGTTTCATTCCGCCTTGGTGGAAGCTGCCAAACAGGTATGTTACTTGGTGTTTTAGAGGATCTTATTATGCCATGGAATCTAGGGGTGTTTGCTGTTCACTTCAAACAGTTAAATCTAATGAAATCAAACCCCTCCAAAACAAACCATATATTCTCCTTTTTCTTAGATTGGCCAGAAGATACGGATTCTTTATTTCGTATATTAACTACAATAAAATATATGAAACACGCTTACAGACATAAATACTCTGTTTGCCAGAACTACAATAGTATAAATGTCTTCTTTTATTAAAAGCTGAACGAAAAATATTTTAGTTTAGTTGGAGAAAAAAACATAGTTTTGCTGTTCGAGAGATTACTGTATCACTTGTGTACATTTATGGTACTATTTTTCTTTCATACTATGAGTATGATGTGTATATTCAATATTTATTTTCACTTTTTTTTGCTGACGAGTTGGCTAAAATTTTCAGGGGAAGGTAAAATATGTAGTTAGACCTGTTTTACCTTCTGGCTGTGAATCAAAAGTTGGGCAGTGTGTTGCTGTTGGGGCGAGTGACTCCTTAAATTTAGGTGGTTATGGTGTAGAACTTGCTCTGAAGAATATGGAATATAAGGCCATGGATGATAGTGCAATAAAGAAAGGTTAGAATGATAATCATTCTATGTACATAATTTAAAGCCAAGATGAAATTCTATAAGAGCAGTGTTATTCTGAATGAGCCAAACTACCTTTTTTGTCACACTCTTTTCGACTGACGATGTAAGTTTCAGGTGTCACTTTGGAGGATCCTCGGACTGAAGATCTTAGCCAAGAAGTTAGAGGGTTCATTTTTTCCAAAATACTGGTTTGTTATACTTGAAACTTGCCCCTGTACTTCTATTTCTTTTCACTTATTTGTCTTATTTTAGACAAGTCTTTGACTATTTCTCTTTCTGTGCGTGTTCACGCATGTACCTGCACTTTGTCTTATTATAATAATGAAATCTGGCGGGGTTGTACATTGCATGTTGTCTTCATTTTGGCTTGACAAGAAACCGCCTTGAGTGCTGCCAACCATTCATCTCCCTCCCTCCCTCACACATGCAGTGTGCTCACGGGTCCACACACACTCCTGCACGCACGCATGCACAAATTTTTAATTTTTCTAGTGCTAGCTGTTTGGGTCTGTCTTCCATTGATTAGGAACTGCTTAATGCAAATAGAGTCCTGACACAATTCCAGCTGGTTGATTAAAATGGAAGTGAGTAATTGGAAAGTGTATAGAAACTCCCATTCAATTGAAAAACTCTGCTCATCAAGATCAGGATAAGGGTGCTGAGATCTCTGTAATAATATCCCCAAGCTTACTAAATTAATTAAGAAAGCCCTACATATTGTTTCTGTACTGTAATCCCTCATTGGGAAACAGTGATTAGCACTAATGTTTATAGACCACATACAACTTCTGAACTTTCAAGTGTAGCTAAAATCTCATACTGTTCTTGATTTGTAAATATTGTTTGAAGTATAAACAAGAATTTACAAGAAAAGAAAGAAGTAGAAGATCAGGTGCAATGTAGGGAGGGACAGGCTTAAGTTAAAATCTTACTGACCAGAAAGTAAAGCGGTAAACACTTTGGAAGAGGCCAGAAGGAAGAGTTAATTAGATAAATTCTTTCCCTGGCTTCTGTTCTTCAATAGTTTGGTGTGGCCTATTGCTCAAAATTACCACATGATCCGTTGCTTCCTATTTTGGTGTCTGTCTAGTTTCTGTCTCCTCCCATAATGCTCATCTTCTGTTTTTTCTTTTGGAAATTTCTAAATTCATTATCTTTTTCTTATTTTAAAATATAAATTGTTGAGTGGTTTATCATCTTTAAATCTGAACATGAGCTGTAAAATGCTATAACTTGAATCATTTTTCCTGTATGATGGAAGATGTAAACATGAGCTGTAAAGGCTAATTGTTGAAGCCAAAGATGTTTAAAATTGGGATGATCCATGGAACTTTTGTATTTTAGACTATACTTTGAAGTACAAGACACCTATCCGCTCACTGTAAGGATCATGATTGCTATGTTTTTCATGTGCAGGAACGTAAACCTGAGCTTACATCAGAGATTATGGCTTTCCGAGACTATTTATTGTCGTCAACAATATCTGATACACTTGATGTTTGGGAACTAAAGGGTATCTATAATTTAAGCCTTTCTTCATGATTGCTTAGATAAACTGCAGTTTTCTGATCTCTTTTCCTTTCAACAGATCTAGGACATCAAACAGCACAAAGAATAGTTCATGCCTCTGACCCTCTACAATCAATGCAGGAAATCAACCAAAATTTTCCTAGTGTAGTTTCTTCTTTGTCTCGCATGAAGGTAACTTGTCATATGATGTTTGGATTTGACAAATTTTGAAATAAATATTCATAATTAATATCTTTACAAAGGAAATTTGTGATGTTGGTTGTTCTGATGTAATTGCGCGAATGTTGCCTCGTGCAGCTCAAGGATTCTGTTAAAGATGAGATAACTGCAAACCAGCGAATGATCCCTCCCGGCAAGTCCTTAATGGCTCTGAATGGTGCTTTAATCAATATTGAGGATATTGACCTTTATCTGTAATGCTTCTGCTCTCAGTGAACTTTTTCCCTCTTTTGCTGATGATTTTGTCTACCTGTTTTGAGTTCTTGAATCTCATATTTAGCTCAACTCAATCAAGCTTTAATACACAAACTAGTTAGGGTGATGGTTCATGAAGTTATTTTCTGAAAGCTTTCCTGACACAATCATTTGAATTCAATATCTTTATTCCATCCTAAGCAAAATTTTGGCAGTTGTATGGTTTATTGCTAGCTTCGATGCTTGTAAACTTCTGCAACTTGCAAACTTAAAGGACTGGGCTTCTCCATGTTAATTTTTGAGGATTGGCATAAGTAGTTTGTCTGTTTCCGAGGAGCATATTAATATTGATTTATGGTGAATATTACATATTTTACTTTGGCTTCATTAATTGTTGAAAAAAATGGAGGGTTGTGCTTCAGGCATCTGCTTGTCTTCATTAACCATTGGTCTGGGGTGCATGTTTACTTATCTGAAGATTGTTGTCAAATTGAGATTTGAATTGGGAATCAGAAAGCCCTTTTTGGGTTCAAAAATTGTAACATCCCTTTTTGAGTTTGAGAATTGCAACATTCAGTCACAAATGAAAGCAACATTATAAAATATGAATAACATACTACATATTTCTAAATAAAGGATAAATGATCATTTACTAAACAAATGCGCTCCAAATCATTTTAATTTTCTAGTTCTAAGTCAGTAATTGAACCCAAAGTCTCAAAATTCAACATATTATTTTGGTAGTTTGATCATTCTAATGACTCAATAACTTATGATATATCTAAAAGCCATCTTCTAGCTAGTTAAATTACTGAATGTCCTAGTTTTAATAAGGAAAATGATTTACAAACCCTTCATACCAAATTTCCTTGCCAACAGATGTGTCTACTGATAATTGGTAAAGTGCATGTCTCATAAATTTTAAATGATTGGCCTTCCATTAAAATGTCACCGGCACTTATTTATATGAGAAATTTGTTTGTATATAATTAGTCTTTTAACAAACAGTAATAATTTTCTCAATATTGATGTCAGTATCACCATTGTCATTCTTGTTGTCTTTGGCACTCTTGCTTTCTTGCAATCTTCTCCTTCTTTGTGAAACTTGAATTAATAATAACCCATTTAAGTTTCAAATAGAAAGATTTACCACAGAAAATTGTTTATACGCTGTTTCTATCCACGACCTTTAAGACATCGCATTTGTATTCTTATCTCTTTTAAAATTATGCATTTTACTTCTATTTTCTATTTGAGTTGACTTGTATGATTCAATGAATCGAATCGAATTTTGACTGAATTGCATGATTTATTTAAGTCAGCTATTCACTCCATGATTTGCATTGTTTCGTATGTGATCAAGACAGATTATAAGATTCGTGTTGAATAGTAAGATTGTAACCATTTTGGAATTGTTACTTTGACATACATGTGCTATTTTTGATGTGGTGCAATGTTTTTTTTTCCTTTTCATGTGATTATTTATTCCTATGTTTTTTTGGAAATGGAGAATCTGAAATTAGATGTATAATTGCTCCAAACTAATGCTAGTTACTAGTGCGTTCCAGCATTTATTTAGTTGGGGAACTTCTAGGTTAACACAGCTTTAGGTTAAGACTTTTCATTTGCTGATAGGCTCTGCCATTAAATTAAATATTTCAGATAACTGGACAAACTGTGCTGTCTGGTTTTTAGAATTAAACCAAATTTCATTTGTACTTTTAGAGTTTAATATCCTAAATGTCCCCTTGAGGAAGGAGGGCGAGGTTGGTTGCTGCTCTGCAACCTATTGTAAAAAAAGAAGAGATGTTTGTGATTTAAAACAGCTTTAGTGAGTTGACTTTGTTATCTTAAGAGTACCCGATCTTTGTACTTTGCGGGCCAAGCATTCTGCCGATGTAAACAAGAGACTTATTGTTACAGCCAAATATACACATGTAATTCAAAGGGATATTTCTTTTTAGACTTTTTAACAACTAGACAGTCTTCATTTCACTTTTTTTTCATTTCTAAATACCACTATATATACATACTATCACCTGACATTGATATAATTTGGATCTCTTCAGTGAAGCATTTCAGTTCTTTGTGACTGAGTTTATTGTACTTTTAATATTTCTTTCCTCTTATTCTTTTATAGGTTGGTAGACATGGTCCAGCAGGAATTATCTTTGGCCGATCAATTTTCTAAATTGAAGGTGAATGTTGCTAAATTCTCTCTTGCTTTATTCTGTTTGCATAGCAAGGACTATAGGTGATGAGCACCCTTAATCCCCATCCACCCCCCCCCCCCCCGGCGCGAAATTTCCCTTCTGGACTAGCAAAATTACTAGCATGACTTGATAAGCATGGTTAAATAATTGGTTTACTTTTTGAGCATTTTGTCGGAGAGGAAGAGAAGGAAATATTGGATTTTCTTTTTGAGCATTTTTTGTTGGAGAAGAAAGAAGGAAAAAAAAAAGGCGAAGTTACATGGCTGGATGAGAAGTACACTGGCATAGAGGTGACAAAATTGTAAGAAGTACACCTGGTTACTTCCTAGTTTCTGACATTACCTATGTGAAACTGGGCTCAATCTGTTGAACAAACTTCTCACAACCATAGTGTTTTGGAAACATCATTTGTAATTGCTCCCAAATAGCCAGGAAATAACACAATCCAAGGGTGTATATGTTGCTGGCGAACACGGGAGGATTAGTCGCCAACTTAGCTTTTTGGTGCTTATTGCAAAAGCATAAGTAAAGTGAATTTCAAAGTCCTAAGGAAAGGGTTTTGTATTAGCCATTGAAGTTGAAAACTAAATGGATTGGCATTTACTAACAGTTGAATTCTACAGGACCCTTTATTGCAAAGTTGTAGAAATACTCCAGATAATTAAGGAACTTTTCTCCACATCTTGATCAATTTGCTGTAGTTTCTTTTTCAAAGCTACCCTTCAACTTTTGAGAGAACAGCCAACCTCTTCTTAGGCCCTACAATTCTTTTTTGTTTCAGTAATGAGAGAACATGGCTTTGAGGGAGAGGAGTTGCTTCTTTCCATAACTCTAGATGAATTAAAAGTCTATAGTATAGGGAACAATATATTGTTTGTGCTTTATTGTTTTAGATTTGCATCTGTTAATGAAGCTCTTTTTCTCTATTTTACTTCCACCATGTTGTGCTCTTATTAGCAATAACATTGATTATAATTTTGTCTTTGCTTTAATAACATGTTCTATCTAATTTGCTTCACACACTTGCACACATGTACATTCATATATGTAGATGCAAATATATGTCATTCCATGCAATTCAGGTTAATATGTCAAATTGGACTGTGATTTCATGAAGTGAATTTCAAAAATAGCACGAATTGTATTAAAAAGTTAATAGTGCTAATTTTTGCAGGTTCCTCACAGCACAATAAGGAAACTTCTTTCGACAGCGTCTCCTCCTGAATCCAGTATGATCCGTGTTGATTTTCGTTCAAGTCATGTTCATTATCTTAATAACTTAGAGGAGGATGCCATGTATAAGCGGTGGAGGAACAATATAAATGAGGTGGATATATTATTTTCAACATTTTTCTTTTAAGAGTGATGGTTTTGTAAACTCAAATCTCCTTGAATTTTTTGTTTTTTGTGCAGATTTTGATGCCTGTCTTCCCTGGACAGCTACGTTATATCCGCAAGAACCTGTTTCATGCTGTTTATGTTCTTGATCCAGCCACTAGTTGCGGTCTTGAGGCAAGTTTTAATTCTGATGTTTATGATTAACAGTGCCCATCGCTATCCTGCCCTGTTGAATTGTTCATATGTTGAGTTTTGTATACTTGCAGTCTGTCGACATGATTTTGTCTTTGTATGAGAACAACTTCCCAATGAGATTTGGATTGGTTCTATATTCTTCAAAGTTTATCAAAAAAGCAACTAGTCGTGGCCTACATTTATCTGCTGAGGAGAATGATGGTGAAACTGAGGAGGATATATCCAGTTTGGTATTTTCTTTCTTTAGTTTCCATTTCTTTTTCTCATTTCTTTTCCCATTAACTCTTATTGCTAGCCTTACAAATGGTGTGCTGTCTGCTTGCCAGGCTGATTTCATTCTAACTTTTGGATTGGTGATTTATGGAATAAGCATATGAATTTTGTTGACATGTTTTGCAGATCATACGTCTTTTCATATATATTAAGGAAAGCTATGGGACACCAACAGCTTTCCAGTTTCTGAGCAATGTAAGACTTGCTCTGTACTTTGGCATATTATCAATTTTTAGCACTTCTCTGGACCGTAACTTCCTGCAATAGAAACATGCCTTCTGCTCATATGGTTACTAAGTACTAGATGTGTATTTTTCTTAGTTTTTTGAAGTATGCACTTGGTTTGTTTTAGTTGGAAAGGTTTGCAATTTTACCTAACGAGGAGCAGTTTGATAAAATATCAATCAAAGGAGAAAGAATGTGAGGGATAATTTTTTCCAAATGAAGAAGTGATGGGAGGGTCTATTAGTTTATGTAATGAGTAAACTCTTGAGCCAAATGCACGTGAGTTAGTTTGAGTATTGAGTGCACATGCATCCCTAAAAAATGATAGGGTTTTGGACAGGGTCCAGCCCCCTCTCTAAGTAATCCTTGACACTGGTGATGTCCATATGCAAGTGTGAGAGTTCAACCTTCTTCCTCTTCCTTTTCCTCTTCTTCTTCAACATAACATTAGCTTCCTGATGCAGAACAGCCCTGAATATGTTGAAGTCTTAGTGTTTTTGATCAGTGTTAAGGTTAGGGTTTGACATATGCGGATTTGAGATTAATGGCTGGTGTGTTTTAGAAGATTTTTGGGGTCAAATCATGGCTAAGTACCCAAAGTACTGCAGGGATAAGAAGGAAGAATCAAAATGGAAAACCCAAGGCACCAAGCCTCCAAAATAACATAACTCAATTTATTTTATAACTCTGCTCTAGTAAAAATAAGACATTGCATCTCTATTTATAGTGATTAGTGTTGGGTGCGACAGAATGGCCCGGCAATTAGGACGGCTATCACACTAATACTTCTAAACAGAATTGGCATAGCTAATCCTAACATGACTAGGAAAACAACTGAATTGGAATAAATTATTGAAGGCTAAGAAACCACATTCTGATAACATCAAATCTTATACTAAACCTGAAAATGGCCAAAACTTTCTGCTTTCCAGGAACTTG
>Ga0325402_1008022_pt1 | contig 10051 bp, 4 predicted proteins | sample PopdelMetagenome_22_FD_207212 | JGI IMG/M metagenome (GOLD analysis project Ga0325402, IMG submission 207212) | Populus deltoides microbial communities from Bellville, Georgia, United States - Xylem-PdKOR-R3 | ecosystem: Host-associated > Plants > Phyllosphere > Stem > Wood/Secondary xylem... | reverse complement strand
TATTCTCTTCAAACTCCAAATTTTGTCTACCATTCTCGCTCTTCTATAAAAGGTCTGATTTGTTTTTCCTTTTTGCGTAATATAATATATTGTTTCAAGGCTAACTTTTGCTAGACTAGACTAGACTTGAGGCCATGTTCATATTCCTGATCTGAAATGAGTCCATGTGCATAAGACAGTGGAACTATAGACTAGAGGCCGATGATGCTGAAATCCACTACTGATGTTCAATGCTTTTGCATTTGTCGGCATTTCTTTTTGCATGACCTGCCCTGTAAGGACACCACAAAAACAAAGTGCATGACAAGTCCCACAGTTTCCGCCACGCTTTGTACTGGGTCTTCGTTTTTCAGCCATTTAAGAGCTCCTGCAACTCTGTATTCACAAGCATTTGCAATACCAATTATCAATTGATATCGTGTTTCATGCACGGAAGGAGCATCCTGTTTGATGTTGGAGCTGTGCTCCTAAAATCTTTAATGAAAAAGGCACAGAGGAGCAAAAGGAAAACTCTAGTCAAGCACATACGAGAAATAGATGCTTTAAGAGTTCACTCGCTATGACCTTGGGACGCAGGATTGTCTGTTACTAGCTCATACGGTGAGCTTTTTTAATGGAGCTTCCTTCCATACATATAGGGTGGCTCTCACAGCGAACTCTGTTAGACTGTTACTAGCGCATAATACCATTATAACAACAGAAACAAGGGCACTGGAAACTCAACAAAAACTGGAATCAGATAGAAATTGAGGAACAATTGAAGTCAAATGCCCGCATCCAATGCCAGAAAACCAGAACAAGAAAAAATCACTCGTGGTGCATTCTGCTGCCTTCTCAGTTAAAAGCTACAACTAAACTTCGCAAATGCAAGCACCACAAGTGAAACTTTGTTCCATGCTAATAAAATTATGGAAATATATGTTGGCTATCATGGATGAAGCATACCTCATGTAGAAACCTTGGAGCTAGGAGGTAATATTTAATTCATCGTATCTGAGTTTGATATGAAGAGTGTGGATTAGGCACATAAACTTGACAGGTATTTGAAACAATTACAGTATCCAAGTTTCAACTGATAAACAGTAGAAGGAGAAGCAAAACTTGTTCCAACAGAAACTTCAATTACCACTTACCAGATGAGTTGCAGCCAAAAAATAGCACTTTTGAAGAAGCCCCGAGCTGCCATTAGTGTGCTATGCTGGGCAAAATTTTTCTATAGTAGTGTGTCATAACTTTAGATCCACTATCTCCATTAAACTTCTCAAGAACAATCAATGTTTTCTAAAATAAGTCTCTGTGATTCGCTGCTATCCATGAGCATCCTAAGACCAACTTTTAGCTCTGGTACCCCCTCCCCCAAGACAGCACACACTGGATACAAAGGAACACCTCGCACCCTTCCTTTCAATTCTTCATACACATCTTCAGCACCTGCCTCGTCAATTTTATTTGCCACTACTAAGGCTGGCCGATTAGACAGACCCTCTTGATGGTGCTCAAGCTCTAACACTAAATCTTTCAACTGTTCCCATGGTGGAAGTCCTTTGTTACCATTCAGTGCAGCAGCCAAGTCAATCACATAAGCCAAAACCTTCGTGCGTTCAATGTGCCGCAAGAAAGCATGTCCAAGTCCACGATTCTCATGAGCACCCTTTATGAGTCCAGGAATGTCAGCTACTGTGATTGAGATGTCCTCAAAATTTACTTTCCCCAAATTTGGTCTGAGAGTTGTGAAGGCATAGTGGCCTACAGCAGGTTTAGCCCTTGATATAGCTCCAAGAAGAGTACTTTTACCAGCATTTGGCATCCCTACGAATCCAACATCAGCAATGCTCTTCAATTCTAATACCAGAAGAGCCTCAGAACCAGGTAAACCAGAACTAAGGGTGGATTGATCCTCATCGGGTGTTTCAGGATCTAATGCACTATTTCTACTGATGCCAGGCTTGCAAGGCTTGGCAATCTTTGAAACATTTGCAAGAGACATGTTACCCAAACCCCCCTCCCCCCCATGAGCAACAATTATTCGTTGACCTTGTTTTGTTAATTCTACAACATTATATAGTATATCTTCCACCCCTGTTGACTCATATTGAGCGGCTTGTTTGCTTATTGTCCCTTCACCACGAGGTGATAAGCCACTAGTGCAATCCAATGACACGACATCTTCAGCCAGGTTCACATTCTTATCTGACTGGTCAGTGTCAAGGGTGCCTGGAATGTCCCAGGGATCCAAATCTGTCGTAGAACAGTTTTCTACAATAGATGGAACCTCACCCTTTATGAGATGAATCACAGTGCCAACAGGTACTTGAACAACCTACCAGAAAAAATTTCTTTTTAAGGAACCACTGCACTGCCATTTTCAAATAAACAGCCAAACAACAGAAAGATCATTAAAAAATCTTGAGGTTAACAAAGCATAAAAATAACACCTTATCCTCCCCCCGAGATCCTATCATATTCTTAGAGGCTCCATGACCCCCTTTTGCTGCAATCTGCAGGATAACATGATTAGAAATCAGTTCTCTTAATGCCAGAAGACCAAGCTATATGATTGAAAATGTCTGTAATTCAAGGATTAAGTACAATGTGATGTTGCAAACCGCTGAAGTCCCAAACTGCAGAGGAACATTCTAAAATCACATCTCCCCCTCTACCACCATTTCCACCTACATAATTAAATCCACGCATGAACCAAAAAGTATTGCTATAAGAACCATTTCTTAAATTTCATTTTATTTATTTCTTTGGTCATCAAATAAAAAGAAAAAAGACGTGTTGAGGGAGAGAATTTATAAAACTTTATAACGAGAAAGAAAACTTTGAAATCACTGAATGGTGGATGAATGAAATATGTCTTACTAAATTATTGATTGCAACATTACTATACAAAACATGGTAGGTAGAGTAATAAAACAAACTTACGTTTCCAAATAATGATTATAGACACTGAAATGTAGTAGAAACCTACCATCAGGTCTGCCATGCCTGTCACGTCGGCTACGGCGAAAGCTGGAGCAACCACTGCCCCCATCACCTCCTCTAGCATTTACATTAAATCTGTCTCTCATTCTGGTTTCCTGCATAAAGCCCGAAGCATCCCATCACTACGATGGCAAGCAGTAAAAGTGAAAAGATTATATACAGAGTTGTCCAGGTACAGGGGAGTAAAAGTGTATAACAGAAAATGATAACAGTGGAATGGCAGACCTGTAAAGGGGAAGCCTTTGCTTTTGAGTAAGGGCTGTCTGTGTAAGACAACAAAGATGACAAAATCCATGGAGGTTTTGAGGATTTTTTAAAGGAGTTTAACAAATAAAAGGGTTTTATGGAGCGTAACCACATTTTCCTCTCTGTCGTTAATTTCAATAGACCCACAGTGAGTTCAATTTTCAGCTCATGCCAGCAACCTGCAGAAGAAATGGCTCGAATACAAAACTGGTGGCAGAGGATAGAAGAAAATTCAAAAGAAAAGGTTGATGAATGATAAAAATTGATCATACATTAATATCATCAGAATCAACAAGAGCTCTGTGATTCTTTAAAGCCAAAAAAGCAACAAGACTTTCATGCATTTCCATTTGTAGAGAAATCCCATAACACTAAAGTCCATGAATTATGATGGTTCCATTTAATAATCCCAAAAACAAATTTAAAATCACTATAAACTATGTCGAAATTGCAACTATCACTAGCAATTCAAGATCACGTAATTAAAGCTTCAATCTGTACCAAAATTTGAAAATTCAACTGCAAATGAGAACAAGAATTTAAGATGCTACTAAAATTAAAAAGGAAAAATTGATTCCACAGATAGAAATGTAATACAATAACAACAAATTTAAGTAAAACTCATATGTCATTACTAATCTTAAAATTTAATTAATTTTTCATCAATAATCATTTTTTTAACTCAGGCTTGCCCAACAACTTCAACTGCAATCAGCTTAGTTTCGGACCCCAATTACATAATATATTGAGCAGAAGATTTTTATTTTCTTCACTCGGTAATTTTCGCGAACAGTTTGTACTCTGTACCTGGCATGCTTTCTACAACTTTGATAGACATATAGACGACTGGAAACGAAGAAAATACAAAATATAAATGCAATAAATAAGAGAAGAAAAAGGATCTTAGAGCATAAAGATGATACCTTGGTGTGTGCTTTGAGAGAGACGATGTTAGCGTAGCCTGGGAAGTGGAGACTGTCCTGAAGCACAGAGAAAGACGGGGACGGAGGCGGTGGTGAAAATTGAAATATCGAGCACGTCCATATAGATGTTTTTAAAAATATTTAAAAACAAATTATTAAAAATATATATTTTAAAAAAATTACTAGTATATCAAAATAATTAAAAATTTTAATTCAAAAAAAATATATTTTAAAATTTTCACAAACAATATTTGACCGCAATATCAAACACCTTCATAATATAGTGTTAAAGCTACGAGTTGGATCAAAGTTTTTTTAACATACAAAATAAAAATATCTAGGAATTACTAATATTTTTTTAGTAAAAAAAATTAAATCATGTAAATATTAAATTGATATGACCTGATCAGTTTAATGAATTCAAAACCAATCTGAATAACCAGTAAAAACATAAATTGATTCATAAAAATTCAAAATATTTTTTTAAAAAATACTATTGAAATAAAAACATATTGAATCGATCTAAGCTAACTCAAGCTAACCTTCTAAATTCTTAATCTATATCATAAGATAATGATAACTTCATATAAAATAAATCAAAACAAATTATAAAGTTCAATTCCAATCAAATAAATGTTAAATAATGAAATTAAAAAAAAATTAATTAAAAAAAATATGGCTTGAGTTCACCTGCTAAACTCATGACTCGGGTCATGAAATTGGGATAACCTTATAGAAAGTAAATAAAAAATTAATCTGAGTTAACCTGTCAAACCCGCAACCAAAGTCATAAGACTGAAATAACCTTATAGAAAAAAAAATTACAAAGCTAAATTTTCAATAAACCTATCATTGAAGGTTGAAAGTTAAAAAAAAATAATCTAAAAACAAGACACAATAAAACGATATGAGTCTACCCAAGTTAACCTACAAAATACATGATCCAAGTTATAAAACTGAGATAACCTTATAGAAAACAAATCAAATTCATCGTCAACTTCATGCTGAATGATGAAATTGAAAAAAATTCAATTAAAAAAAAAAAAAACTCAAGTCCAGTATAATTTGTTTTGATTTAAAGCAAACTATAATAAATTATGAAGTCCAGTATCCAATCAACTAAATGTTAAAGTATGAAATTAGAGAGAAAAATATAAATTTAGAAAAAAAACAAAGAAAAATTAAAAGAAAAAAAACTATAAAATTAACAGTATTTTGTGATGTGGTGCACAATAAAAGCATCATCTTTTTCAATTTATACTATAATTAGATTGGTGCCTTGTGTAATGTTGAGGGTCGGAAAAAAAAAATTAAACAAAAAAAAAAGCAGATGATTGTGTTTTTAAAGAAGCAAGAAATTCAATAATTGGGTTAAATCTTAATTAATTAATAATATGATGTAAAATGAGGTAATAATAACAAATAAAGAAAATATATCGCCCGGGTAAAATTGAGCTAACACATGAAACCCAAGCCATGAGATAAATCCAGATTATATGCCTATCTTGCATATGAGGTAATGAATTTAAGATAATTCAATTGAAAAAAAATTGATGTTAAATAAAAACAAAACTGAAAAAATTAAGAGACAAATATAGACAACACCAATCATTTACCCGATTGTGTTTAATGAATTTATTTATTAAAATCAATTTGTAACAGAAATCAACACACATATAAATTTTTTTTTGTATAAAATAAAAGAATAAAAAATATCATGTAAGGTTGTACATGTTACAAATATTATAAAAAATACACTTTTTAAAAATAAATTTAATAAAATAAAAAAATTACAAATAAATTATAATCAGTTACTGAAAAATTAAATACACTCAATATAATTAAAAACTTATCGCCATTTAAAAATTGCTAAGTAAACAAAAAAAATCACAAAGAATGGGTATTTATTAAAACATAAACTTAAAAACCATGGAAAAAAAGACATATAAAAAATGTATTAATTAAGAAAAAGAAAAAAGAAAAGAAAAACGAAAGAACGAGGTTAAATATTGTTGGGCCTAGTAAGCCAAGTCAAGTGTCTGACCCATCAAAAAATGGTCTGCCCGTGAGCCTTTTATTTATTTTTTAAGTTAAGCCCTAATTTATTTTGAAAAAAAAAGATGATGAATCGTCTGAATCCTCAAATTACAGCCACTATGGTGACCGAAAAAATAGAGTTCATGTGCTTTTACCCAAAACCCTTTTCAACCTTTTTTTGACCTAAAAAATTTAAAAAATACCATAGGAACCTTGTTAAATCAATTCATGGCTCCAAAAAAACACAAAAGAAAATGCCTTAAAACTAGAAATAAAAAATCTTTCGAAGCTCAAATTTATTTTTTTAGGCAAAAAAAACCTCTAGTTCGAACTCCTCTCATCATATGGAACCGTTTGACATAAAAATTAATTATTTTAATGGTCAGAATGATCACCAACAACAACTTTCTCTCTCCATGCTGGAGTTCGGTGAATCCCCTTCTCTCTTAAAAAAAAATTGAATATGAGAAAAATAAAATTTAGTGTTAAAATTAAATTTTTGAAAATTAAAGGGACCAATTGTCTAAGAGCAAACAAGATGGGGGATGAACATGAACTTTTAAGACAAATTTCAAAACCACCATCTATTTCACTTGTTTTTTTTTTTCACTTTAACCCTTTATCTTTTAATTTAACCCTCTCTCCCCAAAAAATATGCAAATGAATGCTAATTTAGGCTAAAAAAACTAAATCATGCAAAATAAAAAGTTCAAGGCCCGAATTATAAATTTTAAAAAAATCAAAGCTCATACCAACACTGATATGTGAGATGGTAAATAGTAATCACGCTACAGTAAAAGAAGGAGTTTTTTTTTAGTATATGTTAATTAATTAATAGCTATAACAGAACTATTGTTATAATGATCTCTATACTTCTGTGATTTGGTTTGGTTCAATGAGTCCTTTGCTCTTAATCCATTGTTAGTCGCTCCATACTTTTCTGCAATCTCTAATCTTTTCCATGCATAATAATATTAACATTGTATGATGTCTATATATATATATATATATATATATATATATATATATATATATTGAAATGAGGATTTATGAAGATAATATATCTGCATTTAAAAAAAAAAAAAAAACCCTTCAATCTTTTACTGGGGGTTAAACACTTTGCACTCTGGATAATGACGTCATTTCCCTTCAATACACAAAACAAATGGCCTTTCTACGGGGCAAAATGAAATCTTTCGGTAATTTTATTTGGTATTATGAAATTAATTGGGCGTATAATGATTTATTAATTTTTTCATAGTTCAATGATTTAAAAAGTAAACAAAAAATTAAAGGATAAGAGGGGCTTTTGTGTAGTTTTATTTAATAAAAATAGTAAAATTACTTCATTGCCTTTCAAGTAAAAAAAATTAAATAAAGGGTCAATGAGTATTTTGATATTTTTATCATGTTTTCTATGTTATAATCTATTTGAATTAAGAGCAAATAATTCTTTTAAGAAATAAAAATAATAACAAAAAAAAAGTTGTTGGCACGTGTTTCAAGTGGACATCACCTGTGTCCTTCAAAGGTGTGTGCGGCGTGTCTCGGTGGCCAAAAAGGTCCAACACCTATGTCTTCTAAAGCATTCAGTGACAACGCATATAATAGGGCGACGCATGTAGTGCAATTCGTTGCGGTCTGGTGGCAGTGAGATTTTTCTCTCCTCCCCTCAAAATTTAGAGTTGTCTTCCTATTTATTTTTTCTTTCAATTGTGGTCCTTCTTTGTTGATTGGTCTTTGTTTTGTATTTTTTTTATTTTCTTTCTTTTAATTTTATCTATTTTCATTTGATTTGATTTGATTTATTATATTAAATATGATATTCATTCTTTTGATTGTTGTTTCTCAATTCTTTTCTTGATTTGTTTTTTTTTAATCAATCTTATCCCTCAACATTTTATTTCATTTATTTATTTTATCCAATTTTTATCCTTATTCTTTTAATTGCTCTTTTTTTTTAATTTTTTTTAAAATTTCCCCTCAACATTTTATTTCATTTATTTCTAATCCAATTTTAGTTCTCATTCTTTTAATTTTTTTTATTATTTTTTTTTAATTTTATCCCTTAAAATTGTATTTTATTTTTTTAATAAAATTTTGGTTCTTATTCTTTTAACAACTCTTTTTACTTTTTTTTTTTAATTATTTTCTTATTTATGGGGTTATATGGGTTGTGGGTCAGTCTAGTTAACCCAGGTTGTTTTGGATTTTTTTTAATTTTATCTTTTAACATTAAACTATTGAATCATGGACTTTTGTATTTTTATTGTGGTTTTTCTTTCTATGAGGTTATCTTGGATGATTAAATAGTCATCCTAAGTCACAGGTTAATCAAGTTAATTCGGGGTGACTTAGACTTTTTTTGAAAGTTTATTTATTTAAATTTGACATTTTTTTCTAGGTTATTTTTTAAAAAAATAATTTTTTTCAATCCTTGTCTCATGTGGGTTATTTTTTTAAAAAAAAAATTAATTTTATATTTAAATTGATTTTTTTTTTCAATTTTATCATCTAATATTATATTATTAAGCTTTAAATTTTTTTTTTTTATGTTCATCTAAATTGATTTAGGTTATCATTTTCTATGTATTTTTTTTTGTTTTAAAAAATTTATCTTGCCCCGCAAAAAAAGAATCTAGGGCCTGTTTGTTTCTGCGTTTCAAAAGCGCTTTTGACAAAATTTGAAAATTTTTTATTTTTTTATTAACTTCAAATTAATATGTTTTTAGTGTTTTCAAATCATTTTGATGTGCTGATGTCAAAAATAATTTTTAAAAAATAAAAAAACATCATTAGCATGTATTTTGGTACGAAAAGCTATTTGAAAAGCAACCGCAACCACACTGCCAAACACACTCCTAGTATATCACTATTATTACTAATAATGAATGTTATTTTAAATATTTTTTATTTGATGTTGGAAATACTAGGTGAATTCAAGCCAGTTACTTGTACGGTGTCTACTATTTATTGATTGTTCAAGGTTAGTCTTAGGTTCTATTTCTAAATCAAAAATCAAATTGCTTGAGGAAATTTTTTTATAATCTTAATTTTAATTACAGTTTTAATTAAATATATATTTTTTTAAATTAATTTTAATTAAAAATATTTTTTATAAAATAATTTTTTTAAACTACAATCATAACAACAATCATAATATCAAACACACTCACGTCAAGTTGTTACTCAGCTGCCTAGCGAGAAAAATTTTCAGAGCTAGTTCCCACAAGTAGAATCTTTTATAACCAATCAATGCATTTTTTATTACCAAAGGTTTTTGTTACTGTGGTGTAAGTATTTTTTAAAATGTGATTTTTATTTTAAAATATATTAAAATAATTTTTTTTTAATTTTTTTATTAATATATTAAAATCATAAAAAAAGCATTAAAAAATCATAAATTTAATACTTTTTTCAAATAAAATAAACTAAAAAACATAAACTATCACTTTCACACTCAATTAGGAGGGAGTTAAGTGCCATGAGCAGCAGTAAGCTATGCAAAATGCAGTGTGGATGCTGCACAAGTACAAGTATCATTTCAAGGAATTGCACCAATTATACAGGTCTCTAGTCACATTAACTAAATGAATAATTTCATCTAATATTCTCTCTAAATTCTCCAAAAGAAGCATACAGAAAACCCTTAATTTGTAATAAAATTCCCTGTAGTTAATTCTTCTCGTGTAGTTTGGCAATCAAGAAACCATGTTTTTCGAGGCAAAGCAAACATGACTTCTATGTACAGTGGCAGCCTTGAAGCAGGAGCACTCCTTGATTCATCTGGCCTCAACTGTCTGTCATATATATGAACATAAAACTTCATCTACCAGTTCATCGAAAATCAAATCTTC
>Ga0325402_1008021_pt1 | contig 10051 bp, 4 predicted proteins | sample PopdelMetagenome_22_FD_207212 | JGI IMG/M metagenome (GOLD analysis project Ga0325402, IMG submission 207212) | Populus deltoides microbial communities from Bellville, Georgia, United States - Xylem-PdKOR-R3 | ecosystem: Host-associated > Plants > Phyllosphere > Stem > Wood/Secondary xylem... | reverse complement strand
AAAATAATATTAATTTTAAGTAAATAAAAAATTAAAAAAAATTAATTTTTTAAAAACGTTACCATAGTTATTGTTCAATAACATGCAATGCGCAATGCTATGTAGAATGCATATGGATTCCGTGTTTAAATTATCATAGTTAACAAATCGACTATAAAATTTACAAATTATTTTTTCTTAATATTTTATTGTCAATATTAGAAAAAGTTTCCAGAAAAAAAAAAACAGTGTAAATTTCACGAATCATTGTATCTAAAGGTGTCGAAACTCGAAAGTAATGTAAGATAATGATAAAATTCTCTTAATAAAAAATAAATTAGGATCCAATTTATTTTTGTATTTTAACTTTATTATTTTTTATTAATTTTTTAAAGCATTTTTAAAGTTCTCCTATACTTAATGCTCGCACTTCACCGCGGACTGCACTATCTTTTTAAGCAAAAAAGATGTTTAGTTGCTCATATAAGAGTAAAAAATAACATAAAAATCGATCATGACAAACCTGTAATCATAGTAATCAGGGTCGAGTCAACTTAAAATATCCCACCAAACACGTTGTTCAGATCATGAGATTGAAATAATCTGATAAAAAAAAATAAAGAGAATTATAAAAAAAAAATTTCTTAAAAAAAAACCATGTTAACTTTTCAAACTCGTGACTTAGATCATTAAACTTGAATCACCCAATCTTGACAGACCATGAAGTCTATTTATCAATCAATCAAATATTGAAGGATAAAATTAAAAAAAATCAATTATACAAAAGGATTAAAAAATAGCAATTAAAAAAATGATGATCAAAATTAAAATATAAAATAGATTTTATATTGGATTGAAATGTAAACTTTAAAAGAAAAATTAATTTACTAAAATGACCAAAAATAATTTAAAAGAAAAAGGATCAAAATTGATATAAAAGGTAAAAACAATGTTTTGATTGAAGGGTAAAATTAAAAAGAATAGTAACTATTACAAAAGAGCCAGGAAAAAAATTAGAAATCAAAACAATGAGGACCAAATTGAAAAACATAATTCACTCAATTTGAATTGAATGATGAAATTAAAAACCAATAAAATTTTTACAAAATGGCCAAGTTAAAAAATTAAAAATTCAAAGAAAGAGGACCGATTTGGAGAATATAATATTTGGTAAATTAGGATTGAATGATAAGATTGAAAACAAATAAAACTTCTATAAAAGGACCAAGACAAAAAAAAATTAGAAATCAAAATAATAAAGACTGAAGTTGAAATACCAACAATCAAGAGAGTCAAAGTGTAATTTTCAATGCTTCCAACAATACAGTGAAGGGGTATTTTTGGACACTAGGAGACTTCACACGAACAGCACGAGCGTCTCCCATATGTCTCTAGTCGCGCAACATGCACATATTTTTTTTTATTATCATTTATTTAGTGAAATGCCAAAACACCCTGAACAAACTTTATAATTATATATATAAAAAAAATATTATTGTGAAAAAACCAAGAAGCCCTTTGATTTTGGGTTTAAATCTTATGCTTTTAAGGGTTTTTTTTTTGTTATTTCATTATGTATTTTAATTGTTTATATTTCATCAAATACTAAATTTCTCCTCATCTAACATTATAATAATAATAAAAATCATTGTGAAAACACAACAATATCCCTTAACACCAGGGTTTTTTTTTTTTTTGCTTCAAATAGTATTTTAGCAATTGATATGGTAAAAGACTAATTTGTCCTCGAAAAAATTTGTATTTACTAAGGAGCCGTATGAAAAGATTTCAATATTCTTAAAAGCTAGTTTTAAGATTTTTAGGTGGAGAGACAAAATGATTATTATAGTCTTATAATGAACAATGCCAATAAATTTGGAGCTACAATACTTTTTTAAGTCCAATTAGGTTTTGTTAACAACATAAATAAAAAAATCAATAAATAATGGGTTAGAAGCATTTTGAAAGCTCAGTTTATATTATAAAGTTTTTATGTGGTTTATAAATTAAAAAAAAATCCATTTTTTTTAAGAATTCATAATATTTTTAAGAATTTCATGTTAGTATTTTTTCTGAATCAGGAAAATTTTTGTTTAAGATATTATAGTCCATGTAAAGGTTTATTATTCTTATGTTATAATCTCTTTATTAATTATTGCATATTGTTCTTCATATATAAATAAAAAAAATCAGTTAACTAATATATTAAACCTCGTATTATTCTCAATTAGCATAATATTCAATTTTCTAAACTAAATAGAAAAAAATAAAATGAAGGAAAAATAATTTTCCCTGAAAACCTTCAGCATTAAAATGGTATGTGAGGTGTGGCTGATTCGATGTTTACTTGTATTGCAGAGAAGCAAGGCATTAGCTGGAGCTGACACAGGAAAGATTTGATGAGGACGCTGCCTAAGTTCATAATGATGAGGATAAAGCTTTGGAGGTGGGAATTTGCTCTCTCGTTTTGATTGATGTAAATCATGGTTAGTAACAGTTGAAACTTGTAAATGGTTCTTCGTGGTAGCTGTGGCTAGGGGAAGAGAAATAAGTTATATAGCCATCCCATAATCTAAGAATTTGTTGCCTGCGTGTGGGCGCTTGTGTTACAAGCCTGTAAATTGTCATATAACAGAGAAGGCTTTTCAGAAGTAGAACCATGTGTAATGCTCCTGCATGTTAACTTCCTGTTATTTTATTTCTTCCCCTTCTTGTTCCCGATTTACTGACACAGCTGAACTCTGCTATAGATGAGGTCTCCGCTCAGCTGCATCCAGAAGATGCCCCCAGTGGAATTGCAGTGGCTTCTGATGAGATCCAAGCTTCCATACAAGAAAATGTCTGTCGAAATATCAATGCAAGCTTCCATTATAGCTCAAAACATCTTATTCTCTATTGGTTTATTTCTGTGAAATCTTTTCAGCTCTTTATGTTTTTTGTGGTTGAATTTAGTTTGCTTTAAACAATATCCATAATCAGATACTCATTGTCGCTGCATCATGCTCTAGTTTTGCTTTGCTTTGTTATTGTTGGAAAGTTGCCCGCCAAGAATTTGACTCCTTCTATAGCTGGCCGACAGTTTATGTTGCGGTCCATCAATGAACCTGTGGGCCTATTGTTAATTTTTTTCGACGATGTTTTGGGCTTGGCTTTCTGGAAGCACTGGCTTGCCCCAGAGTAAATGGCTATGTTTGGATTAGTTATGCTGCCATCCCTTTTATTTATGCCTCTAAGGGAAATGATATTTTAATTTCAATATTGTGTTTGGAATAGTAATAAGAAATTAGAGTGAAATTAAGAATTTCTAGAGCCCTATTTTTAATATGAAAATGAATAATAATTATATAAAAAAGTTGATTTTGTTGACAGTGGAGGCAGTAAAAATAATAAAGATGATTATGATAGTAAAAGTGGATTTGTAAATGAGGGGATAGTGGGTGGGGTGGTGGAAGAGTTGTGCATTAATAATAATAATAATTTTATTTAGAAAAAATGTTATCACTATCACCAATAGTTGTGATATGAATACTATATATAGTAAATAAAATAATATATCATTTTAAGAATAAAATATTATTCTTATTCTTTATTTTTATTCACATTTTTATAAGAATGAAACTACGTCTATTTTTTATTTTTATTTTATTTGTTAAGTTTCTCTGTTTTTTTTTTTTTCCACTCGTATCTTTCACTTTCTTTATTAAACTAAATCCAATGGTAAAAAAGAAATAATTCATGCAAGATGAACGATCCATAGTAAAAAGTGAATTTTATAGCTTGAAATTTTGACGAGTTTACAAAGACAAATATGAAGTAAAATTTTATGTAATTATTTGTCGATTATGTCTTCTTATAAATAAGGTATAAAAAATTCATCCCCAAGAAGTGTAGCGTCATGGTAAAGAGTTTGAGATCTGTACAGCAGGTCTCGAGTTCGAGTTAGGGCGTGCACCTCTTGTAAGAACCTAAGACAACTGAGGTTTTACTTGCTCATCTAAGTTTACAAAGTGCGCTTTTCAAAGAGTGATTTACTCAAATCCAAGAAAAAAAGAAGTATAAAAAATTCACTCATTTTCGTTTGTCTTTACGAACCAAACATTTTCATTTTCGTCATTGAATGCATCAATAATTCTCTTGTATTCCAGAGTAATTGCTAACTAATTGAAAAATATGCAAGGAAGCATGGCATAATCCATAGTATATTGTTCATCAACTAGATTATGGATATATGATGTTTGTCATATCAGTGGACACTTGATTTGTAGGAAGTGATGGCCACTATATTTGTGTCATTGAATGAATTATAATGATATTATATTGTCAGATTTTTTTTAATATTAAAAAAATTTAGATTTAACATAAAAAATTAAGAATTATATAGTGATTAATCTAATTTACTTGATAAATTTAAAGATAATTTTTTTTTAAATACTGAAACCAAAACATATTAAATCGATTTAAATTAACTCGAGTTAACCTGTCAAATTCGCTACTTATGTTATGAGACTTTAAAAACCTATAAAAGAAAATAAATAGTAGCTCTTTTGCTTAAAAATGAAATGTTTGTTAAATTTAATTATCATTCAACTCAATGATGTAGGATAACATTGAAAACAAAATTCAACTAAAAAAATAAGCTAAATTCTGAAATTCAATTTAAAATCAACTCAACGTTGAAGGAAGAAATAAAAAATAAATAAAAAAGATACAAAAACCGCCTGAGTCAACCGACTAAACCTATGACCCGAGTCATAAGATCGAATAATTTTATAGCACACAAGTTAAAATAAATTATGAAACCTAATTCTCAATCAACACAATATTGAATGATGAAATTAAAAAGAAAAGGTCAACAAAAATAGGACAAAAAACCTAAGTCAATTGGCCTAATACATGAATCGATTAAAAAAATAAGCTAAATTCTGAAATTCAATTTAAAATCAACTCAACGTTGAAGGAAGAAATAAAAAATAAATAAAAAAGATACAAAAACCGCCTGAGTCAACCGACTAAACCTATGACCCGAGTCATAAGATCGAATAATTTTATAGCACACAAGTTAAAATAAATTATGAAACCTAATTCTCAATCAACACAATATTGAATGATGAAATTAAAAAGAAAAGGTCAACAAAAATAGGACAAAAAACCTAAGTCAATTGGCCTAATACATGAATCGATTAAAAAAAACCTATGAAGCTCAATTCCCAATAAACTCAATGTTGAAGGATTAAATTAAGGTTAATATATGGACAAACCAAAACAAATTTGGGAAACGACAAAAAATGCACGGTTGAAAAAAATCATATAGAAAACAAATAAAGAAAAAGAAAACCTAATCATTGATGATATATATGCTGAATGATAAAACTACAAAAAAAAAATCATGTTTAAAGAAAGAAAGAGAAAACCAAGAAAATCAAGTGAACCTTTTAAACCTGAACAAAGATCTCAAACAAATAATTCATTAAATTCTAGACCTGTGTTTAATCAAGAAGTTCAATTCCTAACCAATTTAATATTGATTAGCCAAATTAAATCCAATAAAAAGCAACAATTAAAGAGAATCAAGAAAACTCAGGTTATTTTCAAAATCAATATAAAATCACAGAGAAAACAAAAAAAATAAAAATAATTTAAAAAATTTATCCAAGATAAAATAAATAGCAATATTAAAAGAGAACTAAATTCAAAAATAAAAAAAGGGTATGAAATAAAAAATTCTAACCTCATAAATTGTTTTTTAAAAAAATCATTTCAAACATTAAAGGAAGGGACCAGGAAAAAAATATAAAATTTAATAATTAGCTAAAAAAACCCAATAAAAAATGATAAACAAAAAGACCCGAGATAACTGGATCATTTTCAAGACCAACAAAAATTTCTATAAAAAACAAGCTAAAAAAAAAATCCCAATCTTCTTGAATTTTTAAGGGGTTAAAGCAAAAATCTAGGTAAGGAAAGAGAGAGAATGGGGGTGGGGGTATGGTTGTTGGCACCAAACCATTATAAATCTTAGAACACGTTTCATATCATCGAGTTAGGGGAGCTAAGATCTTCCAAAATTCACACCGAAAGGTGGTTATAGGTGGATAGACTGCGCCCTTGTTCAACCTTTAAATTTATAATAAAACTAATGTGAAATAACTAAAAAAACCCTCATAAGAGAGTTATATTGTTTTTATCTTTGATGGCATCAGGGTAATTACATTGTTTCAAAATAAATGAAAGGACTAAAACACCTATGAGTAAAAGATATTGTGTTTTTTATGGCCGAACATTTTCAGTTCGGTCCGGTTTTGGATCAAAATAAACAACCAAACTGAATTTTTAAAATTTTTTTTGAACCGAACCGAACCGAACCGAAAACCAGTTCAAACTGATTTATTTTGATTTGGTTCGGTTTTTTTCTCTCCAAACCGGTTCAAACCAAAATTATTCCGGTAAGTTTTTTCTAGGCTTTTTACTAACCATATTTTTCATAGTAGCCCAAAAGAGCAATAATAGAAATGCATCAACAGAAGAACAAAAATTGAATGAAATAGCCCGGAGGCTAATGAGAATTTGACAAGGAAGGAAAAAATGAACTACAAGCACCATACATTAGCGAGCTAGTTTCAGATTCAATCCACTCCTTCTCCAAGGAATGTTACAAGGCCTACCAGTTGCAAACAAATAGAAAGCAATTCTTAGTTGCAGCGTCTCGAACTTGTTCACAGTCCCAAAAAAACCCCTATGTCGAAGAAGGCAACTAAAAATCTTCCTTGTTTGGGCATTATGATGCTTTGTGCCCCGACTGCCGACAATTAAAACAAGAGCCTCCAAAAGTTTCTGCTACGCACAATAAAGATGTCATGTCGGTTTCAACAATATGTATCTAATGGATGGCTGAAACTTGTATGAACAAATATGTCCAAACCCTCAGCCACTCAAGCCAGCAAAAAATAAGAAACACAACAGGAGAAAAAAAAAGGGAATGAAAGGGGAAAAAATGCACCACTTGCCCACATCATGCATGCACCCAAATCTCATCCTATTGAGGTCACCAAAGATCTGATCGAGTGCATGATTATTGGATTCAACCAGAAGCATTTTCAAAAGTAATTACCAAACATCGTTGCAAGGAAAGAATTAAACAGAAGCGTAAGCAGATCTTGGCCAACAAAACAAAGCTATTAAAATTGTCAAGCACCACAAAGCCACAACATTTGGGCCAAGAACATGTAGATCTTATTTCACTAAACTATAAGAGCACTGATGTCAAATGAAACCCCATAAAGCCTGTAACTTTAGGTTTACTGAGAGTATATGGAGGGGAGAAAAATCAAAGAAGAGAGATGCAGAGAGTAAAGGGAAGGGAAAGATGCAGAGAGCAGAGGGAAGGGGCTGAATGTTACTTTAGGTTTAGGGTTAGAAAACATCATATTTATACTTGTTTTTTTTTTAAGTGCTAGCCTAATTGAACCGGTTCAGTTCAGTTCAATTGGTTTCAGACTTCGAAAACCGAACCGAACCGAGAATTTTTTGTAATTTTTTAATCGGTTAATTCGGGTTTTTTTTCGGTTTTCTTGATTTATCGGTTTTTTTGTTCACCCCTAGTATTTTTTATTATAAGATCGAAGTAGTAATTTTACTGTGAAAAAAATAAAATAATAAATTTAACCATATATAATTATTAAAAACAGTCATATCATGATAAAAAATAACCTTGCCTTCCAAGACATAGTATAATGTTTTTTTTCCAAGAAATTTTATAATTGTATTACTACAATGAAAAATAATTAATGAACATTTATTCCCTGAGAAGATTGTTTTTCCCTTTGTCAGTGTTCCGGAGATATTGGGCAAGTACGTATGCCACGACGACTAATCTTTGTAACTGCGTGAACATGTCGCCGTTAGGGACCCAATATTATTGCAATAATGCTTGACTGGTCCAGATTGTCGTGTCTAATATTGATCGTGTGCGCAAGCCGAGCCTGCGCTGTGTGGTCAATGAAGTAGATGGAGTGTCATTTCTGGACGCGTAATGAATAATTAATGGAGGGAGGAGGCCACTCTGCGCCTGCGGTGGGGCCTTTTCTGCATTATTGGTGACCCGACGAGGGCCTCATTTGGTCACTTTCTTGTGTATCGTGCCTCTCTGTAGGGCAGCTACATTCATGGCTTGGTTCCCTTCACCACCACGCGATATAAAGTTTGTTAAGATCTCATCATGACCAGTTGGTTTTTATAATTAAATAAATCATAACACACAAATTTATGGTTGATTTTTTATTCATAATGGATAAATTTTAAAATCTCAAGATGATCATTGAGATTAATAAATTCATATTTTTTTTAATAATGACATCAAAATTATCTGATTGGTTTTATTCATGTATACAACACAATTCATGTATATGTTATTGTTCACATATATAGAAAAATCAGTGTCAGAAATAGATACAATCTAGAAAATCTTATATCAAAAGATTGAATTTTAAACAGAATCATTTATGACTCCTTCAATTTTTTATGAAAACTTATTCAGTTAAATTATTATTTACATGATACTATTTTCATATACATTATAATTTGTAAGTGAAATGATAAAAATTAAATAAGTCATAATTAACAAAATATGGCTCCACAAAGTAACCTAAGAGAAAAAAAGGATTACCTATGAGATTTTTTTGATTTTATTTCTTATCCTCTAGTTTGAAACTTTTATGTTTCTATTCGAAACTTTATTTTGTTTATATTTAAGTTTTTAAGTTTGAAAAAGGAAAGAGAAAATCATAAAAAATAATGAATGAGAGAGAAAGTGACTCATTAGCTAAATTTTGTGAGGAAAAAAGCCAAATTTGATGTGAATATGTTTTTCTTAATAAGAGTAGTGTCATTAAAGTGTTTTAAAACTTTTTGTTGCCAAACTCGGCCTTGCAGGTCCACAAGCGTCAATCCTTCATTCTCTTAGGGTAGGAGCATTGGTCCCAAATAATTGGTATGCTCAATTCCTTTTGATTTTTTTTTATTTTTTTAATTCTAATTGAAATGCAATATTAGAAGGAAAAAAAAAAGGTTAACATGATGTTAAATTTTTTATTCAATTTTGTTACGGTTCTTAAATAATATTATAGTTTTTTTTATTGGAGTATTAACAACTTTTTTCAATTAATAAATGCCAAATATGCAAAAATTAAAAAAAATGATTGCTAATGAATATTCAATGAAAATGAAATTAAAATTCTTTTTATGAGTTTCTTAGGTCATTTTATCATAATTATTATTTTTTTTCCTCAATCACTTATAAAAAAAATTGAGATATTGTCTTTTTTTAAAAAAATGCTTTTGAGATCATGATAGATTTTTATTTAAAAAACATTGCATACAATAAAAACAAATGCTTTAGTTCAAATAACACAAGATTTATTGGTAAAAAAATGAATTTTAAGTTGAAGAAATATATTTTTTATTGATACTTGTATTTGTTATTTTTCCTATAAATATCTATTTTTATAATCATTATATTAAATAAAAAACAAACTTCTAAAACCAAGGTTATTAAACTAGGTTTGAGCTATGATCTAAATCTCAAGTCAGACAAGTTAACTTAATTTGACTATATATATATGTATATATATAGACATCGTTTTATTTCTTTTTAAGTCAAAATAGGTTTTGACCAAGCCATCATGTCAATGTTATGCTAAGTCAAGTCTCATCTAATTTATTTTAAAAATCAATATAGTCTAGAGTTCAAGTTCACGGGTCATTATTGACCCGACATACATAGCTTGGTTTAAAAGTATAGTAAAAAAAAATCCTTGCGACAAAGCAGGATACTTACTAATGTAGCCTAAAGTCCTTATAATCTCTATAAAATTTTTGTGGAAAAAAAATATTATTTGTTATTTTTTACACTTTGAATATTTATCATTTTACACGAGGATTATTTGTACTTTTTTTTAGTTTTTTTTTCTTTACATTTTTATTTAAATATAAAAATTGCAACATTGTTTTATTATTTTTTTATGTTAAAAATTTGTTGGAGATTTTATATATTTTTATTAACATATATAATTTTTAT
>Ga0325402_1008020_pt1 | contig 10051 bp, 14 predicted proteins | sample PopdelMetagenome_22_FD_207212 | JGI IMG/M metagenome (GOLD analysis project Ga0325402, IMG submission 207212) | Populus deltoides microbial communities from Bellville, Georgia, United States - Xylem-PdKOR-R3 | ecosystem: Host-associated > Plants > Phyllosphere > Stem > Wood/Secondary xylem... | reverse complement strand
TACATACTTGAATTTTATACAAATTTAATTTTTTTAAATTTTTTTTCCTTTTCTGTTCAATAGATTTTTTAAAATGTATATTATTTAATTATTATGGATGAGGTTATTGACAAACTTATTCCTTCGGAATATTCTAGAGAGTTGAAAAAAATTACTGCAAACACCACTTCAACTGTTACATCACCGATGAAATTATTTTGTCGGTATGTTACAGAGAGTTGGAATAAAATTACTCCAAATGCCTCTGCCAATCATCGACGGAATAATTCCATCAGTTTATTCTAGAGGGCAAATTTGTTTTTTGGCGCGCATTGTCCATCTGTAAAACCATTGGTTTTTTTATCGATAAACTTTCCCATAAATAAGAAATTACCAGCGAGGTTTTTTTCGACGATCGTATTCCATCAATAAAATACGCACCAAAGGAATGGTAGAGTAAATACCGACATAATATTCCATCGATAAAACTGTTAAATGTAGTAGTGTAATTAATGTTGTCGATGGAGTTCCCGATGAAAAATTAGTGGTAAAATCTAATTTTTTGGCGTGAATATTCCATTAACGACCCTGTCAAAAAAAAAAAAACAAACAATTTGGCGACAAAATCTATGATGAAATGCAAATCCACAACAATTATATTGCCGATGACATGTTTCTGTCAGTATAGTAATTGCCTATATAAATTTTTCCTTAACTTCAATGAAATATTTCGTCGACTTTTTCCAATATTTTAGTGGTGTGTAGGGAGATTTTGTATGGAGATGGTGATGTTGCTTAATCTTTTGAAAGAGTTTGCTAACTTTTTAAAATGATTAATGTGAAAATTGGTTGCACATTGGAATCTTCCATTCGACATGCATAATGAATTCATCAAACCTTTTAGCATTGATTTCGCTTGTCTACCAGAACCATACCTCTCTACAACCCAAAAAGTCACCAACTCTCTTTATAGTTCGGTAGTAACGTTTCATTTTTCTTTTATATTTATTCATTTTGGTGCTCTTTCTATGCTCTATTGACAGTTTATTTGGTGGGAAAATATATTTGGGATTGATAAGGATATGAAGGGTGGTGAGACGAAAGTGAACGTCGTCGTTGGACATTTTTTTGTCAAAACATGCTCCTTGTAGTTACTACTAATAAGCCAAAACTAGAAAAGTCTGTTACGTGATTTACCCAACTTGTTGTTGTTAGATTTATTGTTAATAATTTGTTACAACTGTCTAGTTCTAGAAGCTTATCATAGCTGTTTTACAGTTATACCAGCTGTCATTAGAAGCTTATCATAGTTGTTTTACAGTTATAACAATTGTCATTACAGCTGGTTCTCATCCTTTTGTAACCAAGTTCTAAGGAACAATATATATATGATTTACTCTCTGGCTTCTTCAATAAAGAGAGCTGAGATTTACTTTCTCAAATTCTATCTTGGTATCAGAGCTCTCGATCAAAGGTGTGGGAATTCTCCTCTTGTTCTTTTTTTTTCTCGCACTTTCTATCTCTTTCTTTTGATCTAATCATGGCTTCCGCTTCTACTCAATCTTCTTCATCCTCTAGCTTGATTAGATATGGACAAAGCATAACAATGGCATCCATTCCTTCCTATAAGATGCTTAACCACATGTTGCTTATGAAACTTGATCGAACCAATTACATTTTGTGGAGATTTTAGATTGATAATGTTATTTTCGCCAATGGTTTGAGAACTTCATAGATAGAACCCCCATCTGTCTGGAGAAAGAACTAAATCCAGGAGTGATCAATCCAACTTTTTTTGCTTGGAGAAGACAAGATCGAACAATCCTCAGTTGGATCTACACGTCTCTCAAACTAGCAATCATGACACATATCATAGGCAACAATTCTTCTCACTTTGCTTGGAATGCATTGGAGAAATCCTTTTCATCTTCCTCAAGAGCCGGAATAATACAACTAAGGCTCGAGTTACAGTCCATAAAGAAAGGATCTCTGTCTATGATAGACTACATCTTGAAGGTCAAAGGAGCAGCAGATAGTCTAGCAGCCATTGGAGAACCTGTCTCAGAACAAGATCAGGTTATGAATCTCCTTGGAGGCCTTAGATCTGACTACAATGCAGTTGTTACTGCTATCAATATTAGATCTCTATTGAAGCTATTCACAGTATGCTTCTAGCTTTTGAGCATCGTCTTGAGCAACAAAGCTCGATTGAACAAATCTCCATTATGTCTGCCAATCATGCCTCTTCCTCTAATAACAGAGGTGGTGGAAGGAAATATAATAGCGGTCAAGGACAAAACTATACTCCAAATACCAGCAACTACACCTATAGAGGTCGTGGTCGCAGGGGTAGATATGGACAGAATGGAAGGCACAATTCAACCAACTCTAAAAAGCCACAATGCCAGTTATGTGGCAAATTTGGTCATACGGTTCAGGTCTATTACTACAAATTTGATGTCTTCTATCAAAGCTCTCAGAACAGTGGTACTCCTTCTTCGAATGTTGGTAATCAAAACTCTATACTTGCTATGGCTGCCTTTTCTAATAACCTTGTAGATGACACTTGGTATCTTGATTTTAGAGCAAGTCATCATTTGACTAAGAACGTGGAAAATCTAACCAGTTCTACACCATACACGAGGACAGATAAGGTCATAATTGGTAATAGTAAGCTCTTATCCATTTCCAACACTGGTTCCTAATGTTTAGTCTCTAATTCACACTCTTTCCCAACTCAAAAAAAGTGTTTCATGTTCTGTTTATCTCAACAAACTTGATAAGTGTTTCTAAGTTCTGCTCAGATAATAATGCCTTAATTGAGTTACAATCTAATCATTTCTTTATAAAGGATCTACATACGAAGAAGGTGCTCACTCAAGGCAGGCTTGAGAATGGCCTTTACAGGTTTCTAGTATTGAACAACAAGAAAATGGCTTATGTTGGTGTTTATAATTCTTCTACTTTTCACTCCTGTAGTTTCAGTACTATTCATAATAAAGTGGAGTTATGGCATCACCGACTAGGTCATGCTGCCATTGACATTGTAACCCGAGTAATGCAAAATTGTAATGTTTCTTGTGAAAAGAATAAAGCTACTGTTTGCTCTTCTTGTCAGCTTGGTAAAATCATAGATTACCTACTCATTTTTCACTTTCCCGTGCATCCAAACCTTTGGAACTTGTTTATACTGACATTTAGGGATCTGCCTCGGTCAAGTCTACATCTGGTGATAAATATTTCATCTTATTTCTAGATGAATACTCACGGTACACATGGTTCTATCCTCTACAAACAAAGGACCAAGCTCTTCCTATTTTTAAGAGTTCAAACTTAAAGTAGAGAATCAATTTGATGCTAAAATCAAATGTATATAGTCTAATGATGGAGAGTTTAAGTTTTTTTATGAATTTTCTTCAACAATCTGGCATGCTTCATCTTTTTTCTTGCCCTAACAACTCATCTTAGAATGGGAGAGTTAAGAGGAAGCACATACATTTATTGAATCTGGGTTAGCCTTGTTAGCTCATGCCTCATTACCAATGAGATTCTGGCAATATGTCTTTCATACAACAACCTTTCTCATGAACTGAATGCCAAGCAAGGTACTAAAAAATGACTTACTTTATTTCATTTTTTTTCAAAAAATTCATGATTACAAGTCTCTTAGAGTGTTTGGTTGCTTATGTTACCCATTCATTCGTCCTTATAACAATCATAAGTTGCAGTACTGATCTATTCAATGTCTTTTTCTTGGTTATAACTTCAATAACAAAGGATTTTTGTGTCTTGATTTTCTGACTGGACGAGTCTATGTTACACCTCATATTGTCTTTGATGAAACACAATTTCCCCTAACTAAAACTCCTTCTCCTTCCCCAACCAATAATACTTCAGTGGAAATTTTCACTACATCCATTATAACTTCCTCTACTTCTTAACTTCCTGTTCTAATGGCAGACACGAATCACCACCATCTTCTTTCACTTTCACGAGTGACAATTCAAATTCTATGAGTAGTCCTGCAACTACTCCTATCTCTGGTACCTTACTTGAGTCAATACATGAGGCTTGAGCTCTCTCTCCTCCTCCAGCTCCACGCATGACAATAAGATTGATGCGAGGTATAAGCAAGAAAAAGACCAACCTTGATCTATCTGCTATAAAGATCTCAGAACCATACACTCTCAAACAAGCCCTCAAAGATCCAAACTGGACTTAAGCTATGGATATAGAGATTGCTGCTCTTCATCAAAACCACACTTGGGATCTTATTGAACAACCTTTTGATGTTAATATAATAGGCTATAAATGGGTGTACAAGCTGAAACACAAGCCAGATGGGAGCACAGAAAGGTATAAAGCCAGGCTTGTGACTAAAAGGTATAACCAAACTTATGGTCTTGATTATTTTGAGACCTTTATTCCTGTAGTTAAGGCTGTAACTATTCGAATCATACTAACTATTGCTCTTAGTTTTAAGTGGAAATTCAATAGCTTAATGTTCATAATGCTTTCCTAAATGGTGAGTTAAAAAAGCAAGTATACATGTCTTAACCTCCTAGATACGTGGACACTCAATTCCCAACCAAAATGTGTAGATTGAATAAGGCTTTATATGGTTTGAAACAAGCACCACGAGCTTGGTTTCAAAAACCCAGTTCTGCTCTTCTATAGTGGGGATTTAGCAATTCTAGGACTGATAGTTCTATGTTTCTACACTTTGGTCAGTCCACTGCTTTGATAGTCCTTGGCCATGTTGATGATATAATCATCACCGACAGCTCATCAACACAGATTTCTTCACTCATAGCTATGCCTGACTCTGTTTTTGCCTTAAGAGACTTGGGGCGGTTATCCTACTTCCTAGGAGGTCTCTTACAATGAAGGCTCTATGAATTTGAGCCAAACCAAATACGTTTCAGATCTGCTACATAGAACTGAAATATTTGATACCAAACTAGCAAAAACACCTGGTGTTATTCAATATCGAAGTGTAGTAGGGGCACTTCAGTATCTTACAATAACAAGGCCTAATATAGCTTTTGCTGTTAATAAGGCATGCCAATTCATGCAACAGCTAACCTCAACTCACTAGCTTTCAGTCAAAAGGATCCTTTGGTATCTAAGAGGAATAATGCAATATGTGTTATTATTAAGTCCTTCAAGCAAATTGACAATAGAAGGATTCACAGATGCAGACTGCGGTGCTTAACCTGATGATAGGCGAAGTTCAAGTGGGTATCTGGTTTATCTAGGGGGTAACTTAGTCTCTTGGTCCTCTACCAAACAAAAAGTAGTGTCTCGCAGCAGTGCAGAATTTGAGTATCAAGGCCTTGCTTTAGCTACTGCTGAAATTGTTTGGATGCAAGTCTTGTTGCAAGAATTATGTGTATTTATACCTGAAATCCCTCTACTCCGGTATAATAATATCAATGCTTATCATATGACAAAGAACCTTGTGTTTCATGCTAGAATGAAACACATAGAAATACAACTTCACTTCATCTGAGATCAAGTTATAAGAGAAAAGATACATCTGCATTTTGTTCCTACTGAAGAGCAGCCAACAGATCTATTGACTAAGCATCTCACAAGTTTCAAGGTCATGTCCCTCAAAACACAGCTTTGTATAGCTCTAAGACCTTTTCACTTGAGGGGGGATGATAAGCCAAAGCTAGAAGAGTCTGTTACATGATTTACCCAACTTATTGTTGTTAGATTTATTGTTAATAATTTGTTACAAATGTCTAGTTCTAGAAGCTTATCATAATTATTTTACAATTATACCAGCTATCATTAGAAGCTTACCATAATTGCTTTATAGTTATACTAGCTGACATTACGATAGTTATCAAACCAGGCTCGGGGGTTGATCCGGCCAAGGGGCCGGGTCTCGGGTTTCATGGGTCAACCCAGATTAACCCGGAAAAATTTAAATTTTTTTTTAAAGTTGTTATATTTTATATGAAAAAATCCATGTGAATATAGGCTATATATGTTGTAAATAATAAAGTTTAAAAGAATATTTTAATTTTTTTTATTCCACATTGAAAAAACATAACTTTTTTATTGTGAACATAGAGTATATATACTAAAGAACTTCAAATCCCATATTGAAAAGATATTATGTTATCCTTTTAAGTTGAAGTATTTAAACCAAAAAGTTTTTTATCTCACATTGAAAAAATATAACTTTTTTCTTGTGAATATAGAGTATATATACGAAATGGCTTCAAATCTCACATTGAAAAAATAACTTTTTTCTTGGGAACATAGAGTGTATATACTAATGGGTTTCAAATCCCACATTGAAAAAACATAACTTTTTCCTTGTGAACATAGAGTATATATATGAAAGGGCTTCAAATCCCACATTGAAAAGATACTATGTTATCCTTTTAAGTTGAAGTATTTAAACCGAAAAGTTTTTTATCCCACATTGAAAAAACATAATTTTTTTCTTGTGAACATAGAGTATATATATGAAAGAGCTTCAAATCCCACATTGAAAAAATAAATTTTTTCTTGGGAACATAGAGTATATATACTAAAGGGTTTTAAATCCCACATTGAAAAAACATAACTTTTTTTTCTTGTGAACATGGAGTATATATACAAAAGGGTTTGAAGTCCCCTATTGAAAAAATAACTTTTTTCTTTGGAGCATAGAATATATATATTAAAGGGTTTCAAATCCCACATTGAAAAAATAACATATTTTTCTAATATTTATATAGTGAACTTTAAAAAGTATTAATAACCAACTAAAAAAAATAAAAAAAGAGGGTATAGGAGAAAAAATAAATTTGAAAAAAAAACACCAGGTCTCGTCTGGGTTCACCCGAGTTGACCGGGTCATGGGTCGATCGCTGGGTCGATCAGGTTTTACCGGGTTGTTGCACCAAATAGTTTTTTAACAAACCCGAACCAGTCTAGCCACCGGGTCTTGGGTCAACCCGCTAGGCCGGGTTTAATAACAGTGGTCATTATAGCTGGTTCTCATTCTTTTGTAATCAAGTTCTAAGAAATATATATATTTTTGTAAGGTCATAGGTGTTAGTGCTGGTTGTAGGTAAGACAGAATGTGTTGGATGATGGTTTTGAGAAGTTTCTAGTTTGTTGAATTTGTTTAACAATTTGTCCAAGTAGGTTTTTTGTAACTGAGGATCATCAAGTCTTTTGATGGCTTCGAGGGTGAATTCTTGGTCTTTGGTTATGACATTGACTTGTTTGGAGTTTATAGATGCGTCAGAACTAGAACTAGAAGTTACTAACTCATCAATTTGGAATTCTTCCTTAGAGATTTCAGAAGAATTAAGGTCAGTGTCTGAGGTTTCAATGTAAAGATTTTGTATTTGGTTTATAATGTCTTCATCTGTTTTGAGTTATGGAGCTTGGTATTGATTTTACAGAAACGGGACGTATGTCCTTTCTGACCACACTTGTAACAAGTAATGGTTTTAAGGTCAAATGGTTTTTTGGGCTTAGGATTGAGATGTTTAGAAGTTTTGGTAAACTTCTTATAAGGTTTTTTTTGTAGTAGGTTTGTTCGGGTTTGGAGTAAAACTGTTTTTGGTATTTTGTGGGCTGCTCTCCTGTAAGGAGGTCTATTATAGTTTGGATAATTTTTATGTTTTGAGCAGTTACCACTACATGATGATTTTTTGATAGAAAGGTGATAAAAACTACCGAGTTCTTGTCTAGTACGTTTCATTTCCCATTTCAAATGTTTTTGAAGCTTAAGATCTTGGCAGATCTTAAGACCTTTTTTTTGGGTGAAGCTAACAAGTTCACCATAGGTAAGTTGGTTATATGGAATGGTTTTAGATGTAAAGGTATCTTTGATTTTGTTGCGAACTTTTTCACCTAAAAGGATTGGTAGATCTGCAAGGAATTTTTCTTTCTAAAAAGGTTGGTTTGAATCCTTTCTGAGCATGACGCGGGTGATGAATGTGTTTTTGTACCATTGAAAGTCACTGAACTTCTTACATCTAAGGTCGGAAAGAAGTTCAGTATTTTTGTCTTTCAGATAGGAAGGGTGTCCAATAAAATATAAGGAGATTGTGAGGATAAGAGTTGACACAACATCTTGGATGGTGTTTCCTGATGGGTCAATGATGGATGTTTGGTCTTTATATATTTGGATGGAATTTAAGATATGTAGGTGGTCGGTTTCGGTGAGATGGTAATCCCACCATCCTTTTAACTGGCTAGAGAAACCAGTGATAAGGAGTTCGATGATTGCTTTGTTTGGGGTTCCAGTTTGGGTTTTGTAGGCATTAGCTACCATAATCATTTGTTGAAGGGTGTTTAGAATGTTGTATTCGGACATTCCATCTATGTTTCATTCATAGAGGGAAGAGGCATTGTATTTATGTTGGTTTAGGATAGATGGCTTAGTAGATATGGAAATATCTGGAGCAATGGTTGTTTTGGGATGTTGCCAGGTAAGTCTGTTTAGCATCAGAAGTTTGTACATGGCTATTTTAAAGGGTATTTACTTGGTTTGTAGATGTGGAAGGGTTGGTTGTTTGTGGTGTGTCTAGGACAGTTAGAGAGGAACCATCAAGGTTTGGTAAATGTGTCTTGATGGCTTTGAGGAGATCTGTTTGATTTTCCTGTATTTGTATTTGACTTGTTTTTGTAACTTGGTATGGTTTGAAGACAAGGTTTTTTAGTTTGAGATCAATCGAGGTTTCGGTGTCAGTTGAACTAGTACTGGATCTTTGTATTTGTTTTTTCCTGTCTGGTAAGCTGTTTACCTAAGGTAGAGGTTGATATTTGTAAAGTTGTTTTAGTGGATAATGTGTTTGGTGTTTAAAAGGGTGTCATCACCCGGTATTTTGTAGGGAGCTGCATCAACAATCTGGCTATTATGGGTTATTTGGATGTTTCTCAGAAGTGGATGGTTAGACTCAACTGATGGTTCACTGGTGAGTTTCCATATTGGTGTTTTGGAACACGTTGTAACAGGGCATGCATGTTTGATGAATGCAAATGGATATGTAACATGATGTGCAGATGCATAATGTAATTCGAACCAATCAAAGAATATAATTCATACTTTATGTATCTCAATGTAATTATAAAACTAGTTTTGAATATCATGTCTTTGTAAGTGGAAGTGTTTGAAAAACCAAGATCGTTTTTCATAATTTTGATCACTATAAAAATCATTTTTGAAATGAGTTTTATATAGAACAAAATGTTTTTCTGAAGTCAAAACATTCAGCTCATTTTGGATGTTTTTAGTGACTTCAAAAAAGTTTGGAGAAGTTGGAGGAGATTGTTGTTTAGTATTGATGTACACTAGTTTTGGTATATTTGTAATGTAATCTGCATTTTGAAAGCTTGTAGAAGGGATGCCTGAAGTAGAATGTCTAGAAGGATTTGTATCATATGGAATATTTATGACAAAAGGGATTTTGAAAATTCTTCCAAGATCTATTCTGCTGGAATAAGAAGATTCTTCTAAGAATCTAGAGCTTGTAGAATGACGATGGAAAGACAATTTGACTTTACCATTAGCATATTGGGTTATGTTTTTAATTTGGACATTTGGTTGTGGTGGTTGTGGTATTCTTAGATGGGTTGCTCCTTCAAGGATCCAATCATCTGGAAGGGTTATATCTTTCCATTTGATAGCTTTAGGAACAACTATGTTTGATTGGGATAGATCTGTTTGGAGAAGGAGTGTTTCTCTTTTTTGGGATTGGTATTTGTGTTTACTGGCAAAAGTTAAGAACATGGCTTTGTAATGAATTTTTAATATAAGAGCAACGAGGATAGATTCTTCAAGCATATTGTAATTATGGGTCTTGATATGTAATAACATGCTTTGTAAGATGTTTTTGTCTTTGAGGGATATAGTAAGGTTTGGATAGCAGTCAAAAGATACTGGATCGCTGCAAAGGCTGGACTCAATGGAACTTAGGAGTGAGTTTTGGAAGTTATGGAATCTAACATCTCGGAGGATAGCTAGAATAGAGGTGTTTAAGCCCTCTTTTGTAAAGGGTTTTATCTCAACTTGGACAAGGCCAACATGGATGTATTTATAATTTCTGGCTAA
>Ga0325402_1008018_pt1 | contig 10052 bp, 3 predicted proteins | sample PopdelMetagenome_22_FD_207212 | JGI IMG/M metagenome (GOLD analysis project Ga0325402, IMG submission 207212) | Populus deltoides microbial communities from Bellville, Georgia, United States - Xylem-PdKOR-R3 | ecosystem: Host-associated > Plants > Phyllosphere > Stem > Wood/Secondary xylem... | reverse complement strand
CTTGAATTTTTCATTTTCCTTTCATTTTTCTTTTGCGAGTTTTTTCGGTCTCGTATCTTAAACAGAAACAGAAGCAGTAAGAGAGAGAATGAGAAGTGCATCGTTTTTGGGTATTGGAGTCAGAGCAAAAGGAGGGTCCCATGAACACAGGGTGCGATCCGGCCGTGACAAAGCCGTATGGTATGGCCCTCTTCCGTATACGGTCTCTCACTGTCTTCTTGTGTTTACTAATATCGATAAAGAGCTTAATTAATTACAGCTAACCCTTTTGTTTTTTTATTATTCTGAAATTGTAATCTAATCTATCCATAACCCTGTACTAAAAAGCTAGAGATGCAGACTGTACGTGTCAATTGCTATTGTAAGGCCCACTTTCTAGGTGGCAACGCGTGAGTCACTCTCCACCGCCACCAGAGGAGAGGCCCCCGCCTCCCTGCCATGGCTGCCTGGGGGGGTTTTTGTGTTTGCTGTCATTTCCTAGCTAACACCCGGCAACTTCTGGGACATGTTCGGCGGTGGTTCTTTTATTTGTCCGGGGTTGGATTGATTAACCAATACAAGCACGCAATTAATTTCCATCACATTCGAATTCAGAATAATAATAAATAAAATAAAAATGTACATTTAATTTCGTGTTGAATGATGTATGAGTTTACCAGAACTTGAAGGTATGGAGACAGAACCTATCTATTCAAAACCTAACCACAAGCTTGATTAAAGACTTCATATATATTCCTTGTTCAAATTTCTACTTGATAACGTTTTGAGTTGGAATTGTGAACCTAAGTAGGTGCTTTAGATTTTCAATCGATATTGATGCCTTAATTTAGGATTGTCCAAGTTCCTTGTTCCTTCAAATAAAAAAAATCATTAAAAAAAATATAAACTTTAAATATCATTTTATTATTACAATCATTATTATTATTTTGCTTTTTTTTAATTATCTTTATCATATCATAACCATCATCATTATTAAATCATCACCATCATCATTGTTTAGCTACCACCATAAAATATTTCCTTACCACCACCACCGTATTCTTCCATCATATTCTTTGTATCACTATTTTGTTAAGTTTCCTAAAACATATACACACAACGGAAAACAATAAATTTAAAATTTTTCAGTAGTTCTAAGAATCTTATTAGATAGATTTAGAGTTGTTTAGGGTTTATACAAAGATTACCTGAAGATCATATATTATTTTCAACTTTGAGTATTTGCTTCAACGCTGGGTAATCGCAAATCACAAATCTTCTAAATGTTCAGCTTCTAACAGTAATTCACATGAACCACTAGTGAGAAATTTCTTAAACTCTTTTAGAAGAGAAAGATTGTTATAACTTAGAATGTTAACTCTTTTCTTTTATGTTGTAAGTGTTTATATATTGTTCTCTACCTACATTCTCTTCGAAAATAACAAGCATAACATTCTATTTATAAAAAAAATCTAAAAACCCAATAAATGATAAAATATCAATTTTTCCCTTAAATAATATTACATATATTATTTTAGGTTGATTTTAGAATTTTTTTTCAATCAAGTCCTTACTTGATTGTTTCTACGTCTAAAATTGCAACTCCTTGTATTAATTACATTCTAGTAATCAATTTCTAAAATCTATTTACTATCAAGTCACACTTGATTAATCATCTTATTTTAATTTCTAATCAATAGTTTTTATATGTGTGATCTATTAGATTCCCTAATAAATTGACCAAAATATAAATCATAATCCTAAATAAATTAAAAATTTTCATTTATTATGAATTTAACAATTAATTGACTTATAATTTCAGATCAAGTACAATGTCTAACAACCTATTATGATCCTCCAAATATTAAGAAAGTCGTAAGTGGTTTGACTTAACCTATTAATGACTAGTTTGTAAGTGTAATTATTATTCTTTCATCAAGAATGTTTTGATTTAGACATTATAGCATGAAGTATGTATGTTTTGTCAAATCATGTTAGTTCTCAACATTATAATAATTGATTCTTTTAATAAGATTTTGAAACTCTTTTCAAAACTTTTTTTCACATTGGCTAAGAACTTACAATCAATACTACTTGAGAACATATGTAATATTTTTTCTAATTCACCTAAGGTGATGAATCCTCTTTTTATTACTTAAATATCTCCATATAGTTTATGTTGTGCATAATATCTGTCATTTGTTACCCTTAATTAGAACAACGTAAGGTCAGGATCAAAGTATAACACTTCTTATATAAGATAACTTAGTAGTCTTGAATCTAAAGATCAGTTACACAACTATCACATGAGCCTTTTCATAGACATAGGTAATCTCTTCATATGAAATTCTCTTACCGGTCAGTTCACTGTACATGACATTTAACAAGCACCTATATATTAGTTCCAAGTATCCCTTATATTTCATTTTATAAGAGCAACTACTTCATTTCACAAAGGAATGAACATAATATGTAACAATCTGAACAACGCTAATTAATATACAGTCTCAATAAAACATTGACCAGGAACATTTAGTAATAGAAATCTCATAATTAGATGGGGAGACTTCAGAGATGATAGAGAAAATAAATGAAAAATGGTGAAGGAGAGTATGTGGTTGGTTGGCCATATTTCAAAAACAAAAAAGCTCGATCTTTGTGTCAATGGATCTATTGGATGAGAAGAGTTTTATTAAAGTATTTTTAAACTTTTCTCTTACCAGAAAAAAAAAGATAGCAGTTGAAAGATGAATTTTTTTCCTGATTTGATTTTGAATTTTCAAACTAATTTAGAGGTCTTTTGAGTTGACCCATTGGTTTATTAACATTATAATTATGTGTATTTGGTGTTTTGAATTGAAAATAGGTTGAAAAATAAATTTTTAGATCTAAAACGCCCCTACCTCATTTAAAAAAAGAAAATGAACAACATGTCATCTGCTTCCTTTCCTAAAGAAAAAAATAGAAAAGGTAAAGTATATGGGCCTCGTCTTGCAAGCTCAAGTGAATAGCCTTTTCTTTAAATGGGCTAGGCACGTGGACCAACTAGACCCAAGTATTTGGCCTATGTTAATTTGGCCTGTTATGGATTTTCTTGGTTTTTTATATATTTTATAATTAAATTTTATTAAGATAAATAACTTTAAAAAAATTAAAAATAATATATTATAGTATTTTTCATATTAAATTATCCAACACATTTTTTTCAATTGTGATTTGACTTTGTTTTTTTCTAAAATTATTTTTCACTTTTCTACACAATTTGTTTTTTTTCTTTTATTATTAGATGATTATATAAACAACAAAATCCAAATATTTTAGTATATTATTCTTATATTTTTTAATACGTCCATGAAATAATAATTAAACCATTAAATTTATTATTAAATGTTGCTTTTATATTCTAATATTTTTTTGCTTTAAAAAAATAAACATTTCATAAATTTCCAAAATACAAAAAAACATTCGTTTACAGGATAAAAATGGTATAGTTAAAAAGATGTATTTTTATTGTTATTTTGATTCTTTAAAGTCAATTGGATATTCATATTCTAATCATCTTTGGCTTTTATTAAATAAAGTACATTGCAAAAAAACATATTGAGAAAAATAAATTAATAAAAAAAGGAAGGATTATACAAGCAATTTTTTTTTGTCTCAATAGAATTTAAATTATTAATTTTATTATAAAACATTATTGATATATAATGAAATAAAAAAATATGAATAGCTCTCAGCGTCATAAAATTAGATATCTGAATTTATATTTATCTCTTAACTTTCCGATTTAGTTTTTAATTTGTGTCAACATTTCTTTCTAATATTTATTTGTGTACATAATTATCAATTTATTTGATTAAACACATACCTTATTTATTTTTTGTCACAATAAAAAGGTTTTTTTTCAAACTAGAAAACATGTTAACAACACTCATATTTTCTTTTTTCACATGAAAAAATTAACTTTTAACCCTATCAGCGGGTTGCTGGTAAAGTTGGTTAGTAATAGCAACATACACCAGGATGGTTTGAACTAAAAGCCTATGATATTTAATTTTTTTTTTGCTATTAAATATCATAAATCGTTATAAAGGGTTTAACTGCATTCCAAATTTCCAATCAATCATCAAATATTAATAATTAATTTTGAATATAATATTTTTTTAAGTGTTGCTAAACTGTTGTCTATGAATCGGATATAACTTGTTTTTTATTTTTTAATTGTATATTTTTGGAGACATGCAAAAGCAATTCTTAGCCAAACTTTAATGTACATAATATATCTCCAAATCTCTACTAATAATCATGGTAGGTGGATACGTAAAGCTTAATTAAATAATGATTACTTATATAGTTTAAGTGGAAGATGGTATAATATTGCTTCAAGCATTGTATAAACAATAGACCTAAATGTTGGTGATACTTGGCTTTCCATAAGAATCCAAAAAGTTTCATATTTAATGCATGTAGCGGTAATTTTTTTTTAAATAATCGTGGATATTTGAGCTAACTTAGTTGCACTTCAATTAATTCTTAAGATTTTAAAATTAACATCCAGTTTATGTGTATTTCAAACTAGTAATCTCTGGAAGATAAATTTAAAATCTGGTTAATTAAATTATACATCTCAGGCTTTAAAATTTGTTTTTCAGTATCATGGTAATGTGTTATAAGCAAGGATGAACTTGGAATTTGAATTAAAATTATATTTTATCTTATTAAATTAGCTAAACACTGGATTTTGGGGGAGGTGCCTCGATCGTAATTAATAAAAGAGGCTCAAACTCCGGACCTTATCTTTCCTGAGGAGACGAATCTAGAGGGTGAGGTGGAACGGTCTCCTCACATTAACTTTGAAGAATATTTCAAGATTTTTGATATTTCGATATGTAATTATCCCTGCAAAATGCAAAAGTTAATTACACTTGTCAGAGATAAATTTCAAGCAAACCTTGAGGCACAGAAGTCGATAAATTTGTCACAGAAAGATTAGGAATCACATATAAAAAGGCTATGGTCGAAAAGGCTATTCCACTTGAGTGATGAAGAAAAGACGGCATGACAGGGAAGATTGTCACGTAGCTCAGGTACAAACACTACTTGAACATGGCTGATGCAGGGCATTACGTATAAGCTTTTCTATCAGAATTCACTCTCTAATTATTTTATGGGAAGAGAGAATTTGTAGGTCCTTTTCAATTTTCATGGTGGCCTTGTACGTACAGCCTATCTTGCTGTTGTCCCTACACATGGCGTATCAGGATTACTTGACATTATAGGTATTTTTTTTAAATGGTATTCTAATTTTGAGGATAGTTTGAAACAAATGCCCTTTGTATTCAATATTGATAAATATACACCATAATTATCAGTGAAATTGAGAAAGACGACGTTCATAACCTGAATATAGTACAATACCTACATAATTTATTAAGTGGACAGAAACTCATGGAGAAGAAAGAGATAGCTCTTTTCCAGCATCAGAGATAAACCATATATAGCAGTGATGGTTGACAAAATAACTGCTCGACGACATTTAATTTATCTTTTAGGTTAGTCATCTTATATTTAAGATGGGTCATCTCAGTATTAAACCAGGTTATCTGCGCTTTAATTTATTCTCCTACGATTGCTTGGACGACTAGAAATTACAAGTTCAAACCTGATTGCAAGGAACTAACAGTTAATACACTACAACCTGTCTGTATATCCTTAGTTATAGTGTTTGAGATACCGTAAACCCGAATTCTATTGAGTCCACTAGATAATCCAACCTCCAACAACAAACCTGGATCAAGTTCTGGATGGGTCAAAAAATCATCCCTGTATCTATCCAGTAATCGAATGACAAAAAAACAGTCAACAAATTTGAAAAAATAGTAACTTATGAAATTTTTTTGTTGAGATCCAACTTAACATGAACTTTTGAGCTTGACTATCTATGAATTGTTGAACCCGTTTCTGATAGTCCTTATTTTGCATGTGAGTTTCAACAAAAAACTCCATCGGTTTTGGATCGCGTCCAAGGATCGTAGCTTGCTAAAGGAATCTACTATTAGTTAAAATTTGTCATATAATACAACCATTTTCATATAATAGAAGCATACCAATTGTTTTGCATGCGAAACAAACAGAATGGATTCATCGGTGTATATGGTAATTGAACCATGAATCTCGTTGTTCCGGTTTTTTGCACCAAACTACAACCATCACACGAAATGCTCAGATAACATGTACTGGAAATAAGCGTCCTAGATAGCCTTCGAGATGTGTCGAGGTCTGAAATCTCTCCATATGGTCATGTCCTCCCAGCTTGGAAGACCTCTTTATTTTGTATATTTCTTTGATTTTTTGCACCTCATACCAGAAAGCATGCAATTTGGTACATAGAAATAAATTGTTTATTAAGATAATAAAATTTAAACATTTAAAAAAATATCACATTTTGAATTCAATCTTACCTAATGGAACTGCAATTCTCACATACCCTTTCGATAATAGCGTTGTCAGCCTCCTCATAGTGAATTTTTTCCTTGCAAGTCAATTTTATAAAATAATTTGTTTATTAAAATTTTAAAACTAACTATTTATTTATATACTAAACTTGAACTTTCCGAACCTAGCATCAATCATTAGCTTTCATTTAGGATTTTTAGAAACCTGACTCCACTTAAACAAAGGCATTTTCATTGATGATTTCATCATTGGTGTTATCGTGCAATTAGCCTTTATATTTGTAAACTTGAAATTCTATTCGTTCATTGAAATTAATTAATAAAAAAATATTCATTATTGTAAATTTTTTAATCATGCATGAAAGGAAAATAAACTTACATGTTGTGGTCGGGCTTCCATTAAGCAATGTACTTTTCAGTATATACATCCTACTTAGAAATGATACCCCTTCTATGAGGCGACATCGCACTCGATGAGTTTGCGTTGACACAATAACATAATAATAAAATCACAACAATAAAAATTCCATAAGTGTTAACAATAGTTCATTATGAAGAAACAACCGTAAATATTACATTAAAGTCAATCTCATTGTACTTTGATGTTTTACAATTTAATCAGAATTGTCTTCTTCTTCTTCTTCTTCTTCAATTTCATCATCGTTATGTCCATCGTAATCTTCTTCATTGAATTGATGTTCGTCGATATCATCATCTTTATTGACTTTTGTATATCCACTAGTTCTCAATGTATCATTTAACTCCTTAACATCAACATTAACAAAAATATTTTCAGTTATATGAAAATTTGAATTCTCTTTTAAGTCGGTAAACGAAGCAACTTGATATGCATCAACTAACATCAACAAAAATATTTTCAGTTATTCTACTCACTATGATATTGCAATTCAATTAACTCTTCTAACTTCCTATAATAATCAACTTCAAACTTATTACAAACTAATCCATTAAAATAAACTTCACTATTATATATGTCTTTCTACCTTGACCATGCTCTTAAGTATGAAAAATATATTCATTGATGAATTATAACATTTGACATTTCTTTCAAGACCTAAACATAGTAAATTCAAACAATCAATGACATTTCTTTCCAATTGATAAACTTGATACAAGATTACAACCATTAATAGTTAAAGAGAAATATGTAATGAAATTAACTATTACGTGACAAATCATTCATCTTGTAATTGAAAAATTTGAGATTCGGTCAGATATGAATTTTGAGATAGTAAAAATTAACGATGTTGACTATGAAAAATTCTTAAATCTATTAGTTTATGTATAATAAAAAAATTATTTTAAAATAAAAAATATTAATATTGTACTTACTGAATAAAAGGTTTTAATTCATCACAGTTAAATAATACATAATTATATGCATTTTGAATTCGATTTTTAACAAATGTCTTTCCCTCACTGTATGTTTTGGTAAAGGTTGTCAAACATGAGAAAATATTGACAAATTCTCACTTGAAGGCATTTCCTCACCATCATCATCTCTTGGAATGCAATTGATTCTTGTTCTTAAGTAAAACTCAAAATAGTATGAGATAAATGTTGAGATCTCTTCAACAATATAAGCTTCACATATCTATGCTTTTAACATATACCTTGTTTTTAACTTTTTTTTCTTAAAGCTGAATAACTATCTGCTTAAAATTAAATAAATGTTTTAAATTTAAAAAAATAAGACAATAGAAATTTAAATAGGATGCATGCGTAATCCTTAACCTCTTAAATAGATACATCCATCTATATTGGACAAGGCCTCCAATTTTTGCCTCAAATGGTAAATCTATGGGTAGATCCTCCATCGAATCAAAGAATGATGAAGGGAATATCATCTCAAGTTTGTAAATTCCTTGGACGATATTCATTTCAAGCTTCTTCATGTGTTAGGTATGCAACTTGTTAGAGCATATATCTCTAAAAACATGAATGATCTTCGTGAGTGCATCCCATATCTATTTTGGCAATAAATCCCCAAAAAACAAGTGGAATGAATGTTTGAATAAACACATGGTAGTTATGACTCTTTATTCTATACAATTTGTCATCCTCTAAATGGTGTCCAATTTAAATATGTTTGAAGCATATCCATCAAGAAAACACAGAATCTTAAGTCTTTGATAAACAAGTAATTGTGCATAAGTCTAAGACAAAGATGGCTTTGAGCTTTGCGACCCGTGCCCGATCATAAACTAACTCCATATTTTTACAGTGATAAAAAAAACGTATATCCATTCTAGCTTTCATGTTGTCCTTTGCCTTCATTTTAACGTTCATCATCGTGTTAAAAATGTTTTTAAATGCATTTTTTTTATATGCATGACATTCAAATTATGATGGAACATACTAGTCTTCTAATAAGAAATGTCCCAAAAAAATACTTTACTTTACCTAATTGTGGGTCACACAAAAAACCAGGAAATTGTTGTTTACTTAATTGAAAACCAAACACAATGCCTTCATACTGTAAGACCACATCATACAATTCTTCACGCGACGGTACTAACGGTGCAACATCACTTTTAACTTTACCTACAAAAAAGCCTTTTTGTACTTATTATTGGTTAGTAAGAACCTCCAGTGGTAATAAAAAAAATATATGTTTTACCATCATTTGTTAAGGTAAAGGCATTGTTATTTTTCATACAGTATGGACATGCTAATTTCCATACATGCTCCAATAAGAAACCACTCTATATGCAGGAAAATCATTAATAATTCACATTAAAGCTGCTTTCATCTAATTTTTTTCTTCAAGACATCATACATTAAAGTCTCGGATGATCATAATTGATTGAACTCATCAATCAACAGTGAAAGATACACACACACACACACACACACACACACACACCTAGACTATTAGGACCGGATATAACTGTAGATAATAATATGAACTTTGATCTTATACACATCCCCAGTGGCAAATTATAAATCATGAGTATCACCGACTAATAAGAATATGGTAAAAAAATTGACCTAAATGGATTGAATCCGTTTTTACATAACCCAACATGCACCCTATTAAATTGATTCCATGCTTGAACATCGGAAGGGTGCATCATGACTCCAATCACACATCATGTGAATGATGTTATGTCATGTGCTCAATAATCTTTGAAGACATGAATAAATTTTACAATCTAGGAATGATTGGGAAGTATCTCAATTTTTTTCTATGATACAAAAGTCCTACTTCTTCCAGTTCTAGGTTTATACCAAGCATGCCTATAAGTTATGTACTCGGTTAAATTTGCATTTTTAAAGTAGTACAACATGTAAAAGATTAGACACATGTTAATTTTCTGGTATTGTAGGCCAAAGGGTTTTATAATGGATTTATTAGTATAAAAGTTCTCTTTTAGTTTATTTCCTTTAGGTAAAACACTTCTAGCCCTTTCAATGATTTTGTCATAATCGGCCTCACTCACCCATAATCTGATTTGATTGTGAACAACTATGCAACGACTGATAATTTACTATGATTTGTGCATCCATCTTATATAATGGTTTGTTGGTATCTTTAAAAAAATATCAAAAAACCTGGTTGCGTCTATATTTGGTTTTTCATCTACGATTGAACAT
>Ga0325402_1008013_pt1 | contig 10055 bp, 5 predicted proteins | sample PopdelMetagenome_22_FD_207212 | JGI IMG/M metagenome (GOLD analysis project Ga0325402, IMG submission 207212) | Populus deltoides microbial communities from Bellville, Georgia, United States - Xylem-PdKOR-R3 | ecosystem: Host-associated > Plants > Phyllosphere > Stem > Wood/Secondary xylem... | reverse complement strand
AGTCACTCCAAATCTTCACTCCAGTCATCACGCCAGATCGCATTTTGGGTGTTTCTTCCTTTTCACTAAATACAAATCCCTAATCTCCTTCTCTATTAACCAACCGGCTACCACAAAAGCGGCGACGATCAGTCCAGTCTTCACTCCAGTGACCCAGTCATCGGTCCAGTCTTCACTCCAGTCATTAGTCCAGTCTTCACTTCAGTCACCAGCACGGTCACGGTTTCCTCATCAACAACAGCGAGGCGGCGACGATCTCCTTTATTTTCCATCATCAACAGCTCACGGCTTCCTCTTCAATCTTCATCAACAGCGGCAAGCCGGCAACGATCTTCTTTCTTTCCCATCATCAACAGCTCACGGCTTCCTCTTCATCAATAGCAGCAGGCGACATTGTTCTCCTCTTCAGCCTTCATCATCAACGACTTCCTCTTCACCGTAAGTTTCTCCCCTGTATCTTCAGCCTTTATGTGATTGCCCATGATGTAATATTCCCCTGTGTAGGCCTTCAAAACGTTAAACTGTAATAGTGTAATATTCCCCTGTACAGATGTTGATGAATTGAATTGATGGAATGATTTTATAATGTTTTGATTAGTATGATGAATTGAATTGATGGAATGATTTTAATGATTTTAGTGTAAAGCTGATGTTTTGCTTAGTATCCTGATCAAGGTCCTTTCATCGAAATCCATCAATATTGCCCCGGATAGGATTCCTGATAATGTTTTGTAAAACTATAAAAGCATTGAGTTCGTTTAGTATGATGAATTGATGGAATGATTTTAATGGAATGTGTTTGTCTGATTGAATGTGTCTGTGGAATGTCGAAATTAGAATGTGTCTATGCCTGATTGAAATTGGAATGTGTCTCTGCCTGATTTTATGAAAAAATTAATTGTATAGTATATGTACTGAAGCAAATTGAAAGTATTATAGTTTTGTGAATTGTAATATATAACAAAAAGTTTGTTAATTATTAATTAATAAAAAATTATTTAAATTATGTATGAATTTTTATTTGAACCATGTATTTTAAAGTGCTATGAATTTTTATTTGAAGCATGAATTTTTTTTAATGTATTTTAAAATTCCTTACGATTTTACGATCCGTTTTTACGATCCGAGTTTGTTTTGTATTTTCCGTGCCGAGTCAAAATCATGATTTTAACAACCTTGGTTCTAACACTAATTGAAAGTTTAAATTACAAAATACCTTCTTGTAAGCATAATTCTATCAAGTGAAAAGATATTCATTATAAATTAGTGGGGGATTAATATTGGTGTAGTTTGTAAATGAATAAAGAAGGAAAAGATGTTTATCTCATATTGCTATGAAACACTCTCTCCTAAGTGTTTATAAGTGTGAGTTTCTATTGTGTAATAAATTAAATGAAAGTCATTATGGATAAGTTCTCTAGTGGGCTTTCTAATGCTATTATATGAATATTTATAATATCAAAAGATAGTACTTGACATTTGGGCACTTGGAACTTAATATGTTAGTGAGATTAATTTATTTTTTGAATTAATTTCTTTAATTTTCATAATTAATTTTAACATTTATAACTGTTGGAATAAAACTGAATATTAGCTATTCAGTTTAATTTCAAATATAATTATTTCATTAACAGTCATAATATTAATAGACATAATATTTTATTATAATATTTCAAGTCTAATCAACATGTTACTATGCAGAGAATAATAATATAAAAAAAGATATTTTATTTCTTTTGTCTTCTCTTCTTATATTTTTAAAGGTTTAAAGGGTTTAGTTGTATTTTAGAAATGTTGTCTCTGTATAAGATAAATAAACACTTTAAAAACAGTGTTTTCATATCTTTAAACCAACTCTTTATTTTCCAGCAGATTCTTTAACAGTTACTTCCACACATAATATACAACCCTAAATTTTCCAACCCCTCAATCAGATCCTGTTGCATTAAAGTTATGAACTAACAGAGAAGTATTTACTGTCAACAACTTGTATCAAAGTCAGAAACCTCAAGGGCTGCATTATTTGAGAAAAGGTGGGAGGATCATAATTCAGGCAGGATCCACCCGGCAAAACTTAATGGAAAACGATTGGGAACTGCAGATGGTACACAAATGTGAAATCTCTACAGTTAATGCTTTGCAATTATGGACATGGAGAACACAGCATGCTGTACTGCATTATTTGGTTTCAATGATGCATTGTTTCCATTTGTTTCACTATATTGACAAAATATTAAATGCCATCATGCAATCCATAACTATTGATAGCTTGATTATTGCAAGCTCAAATATTGTAGACCAAACATTAGTTGAAACTGTTGTTGCTTTTGCTCTGTCAAATTTTCAGCCTCAGGATCTCCTCCTTTCAGGTTAGCCCTAAAATGTATACTGGCATGGCTTCTTGGAACCTTTCCATATGGGGTTTCACATGAGAAAAATTTGAAGCAGAATTTCACAAAAAGCAGAACTTCGAGTATAAACGCTTAAGATTTTCCCATGGCTGCAAGTAAAAGAAAGCAATAATACGTCATTGCAAATACAAGCTAGTATCATCCAACACAAACCATGTAAATACATATTTACACTGAATGTATCCAGCACTATACCTTCAACCTCAGAATTCTTAATACCAACTTACATGGATGCCAAACAAAGCTTCCTCATATTGTTTTTGTAGACTTACTGCGTAAGGGGTAATTTATCTGCTACTTAAAAGCATTTTCTCTATAGCTTCATTCTGGTACAAGATCATCAATTCTCTCATTCATTTTTCACATACAGAAAAGCTAATTTTAATGTCTTCTGCTCGAAGTCCGTTGTGACGCCTTTTTGCAAACCTCGGCAGGTGCCTGAAAACCAACATCCTCTACATCTCCTACTGTCTTGGACAATCGTCGCTTGTGCACTTCTTCCACCAGTGATCGGTGTAGTAGCTGGCTACGAATATCTACCAGTGATCGGTTCCTTGTTAATCTACGACTGTCCATCATCCTTTTGCTTTTAGAGCTAGAAACTCTACTTTGTGATTCCAGCAAAACCTTGCAGTTGTTGTAGGCATTTGTCGCCAGTACCTGGCCAATATTGGAATTTGAATTTTCTCGAGGACAGAATCTTGTTGAATTTTGAGTCCTCGTGTCCAGATGTTTCTCCCTCCTTGTTGTGCTTAAATCAAGCTTGTGCTCATCGCCAGAGATGTAGTTCAAGCAAGAATATGATCCTGAGTGTGAAGAACTTTGAGAGCTGGTATCATCAAACAAATCATCTGCAACAGCAGTTGTTTCCAATTGATTTTGTTATATTGAAACAATAGAATTAACTAGTTTTCTCGATTTTCCTCTCAGAACGAACATGGCATACCTAGCTTGTTCTGGCTGTAGCATACAATTGTTCCTATACCAATTCTTTTGGAAAACTTTGATTAGCATTTCCAAAATTCTAAAAATTAGTTTCTTTGAATAGAAGGAAGATATTCCTACTTGATTTTGACAAAATTCAGGGCCTGACTTCATACATCAGACAGACCAAGGCCAAGCAATAATTAACTAATTCTTTGATTAGGCTAACAAATCCATGGCTCAAATAGGAACTACATAACAGCTAAGCTGTAAGGCATCATGGGAGACATACCTTGGAGCAAATGTGGCGTTGATCCTGATAGGGATGAATGAGATGATGTATATGAGGAAGAGTGGAATGGATGATTATGCTCATCATCTTCTTGGTAATCAAATATATGGCGGGGTTCAGTATGAGGTAAGTCCCATTTCTTCCAGTTTGGCACTAGATCAGAGATCGCCCCGTCAATCATATCAGCAATTTCAAATGGTTCCCAGTCACCAATCTCAAGCTCCTTGACCATCTCCGTTGCAACATCAATCGTTGTGTCATGTAGAATGTCGAAAGGAAAAAATATGTTCCTAGGAGTTCCTGCAAGAAAACATTGAAGGGGAAAGCACTTCAGATACATGATTGTCTACAAATACTGGCCAGTTAACAAAGCTTATGAAAGCCACACTGTCATCAGTATGGCAGAAACTATGAAAACTCCTTTTTTTCAGCAACAAACAAACAATTCCTGAAGAACAAACGTTTTAAAACATTTGCATTGAAAGAGATAATTGTTCCCTTACCATCTTCATTAGCAATTTGCACTTTAAGGAAGATGGTATCGTCACGGTTCAGCTTCCCTGTGATTATCATGTCTGTCCTTGGGGGATGATCGTTTAGTTGGAGTTTCTCCATTTCCCTGTCATTCAGAAATGACTTTTGATTTCTGATCCTTGGAACCTGTGACAGTTCAGCTTCATCAGATGCAAGAAATGGATCAAGCAGTAGCTCTTTTGCTGGCAATCTCTTTGAAGCAGTTTCTAAGCATTTTCCAATAAACCTCTGAGCTTCCAAGTCCTGAATCCGGTAGAATACTGCTGGTAACTTCCCCTGCATAACAAAAGTATTATGCTGGGCATACTCTAGCTCACCAGAAATTACGAGTGTTACTATGAAAACAGACTTTACCGATGTTACTTTCTTGTAAATTTGTGCTGGATTAGTACATTCACTATACGGGTATTCGGCTGTGAGCATCTCCAATACACACATGCCAAATGAGTAGACATCAACTAGTTCATTGTAATTCTCCTCGTATAGTTCTGGTGCCATGAACTCCGGAGTGCCTAAAAATGGTCACCGAGTGGTAGAGATTTAATATAAGTCAGCACAAATGGAGCAGACATTGATCCATGCATCAAAGAAGGAAAAATGACTACCTATGACACTGTGTGCTGATTGGGAACCCCGGAGTATGGCTGCAAGACCTAGATCACCAATCTTGACCTGTCCAAGATGGCCATTGACAAAGATATTGTCACATTTTAGGTCTCGATGAATTACAGGAGGATCATGGCCATGTAGATACACGATGCCTTCTAAGATTTGTCGAGCCCATTTCTTGATGGCTCGGATGTTCACACGGGTATATTTTTGGCGATATCTGCAAAACAGCAGATAGTTCTTGCATTATGGCATAAAACGCATCAGGTTAAAGGATCATGGCCACGTAAACAAATTTGAATTGCGAAGGAAATTACTGTCTGAGAGTTCCTGAAGTAAACATTTCAGTGATGAAGTTAAAGGTCTTTCCACGAACATCAATCCAAGAGGCGTAAAATTTGATGATAGAGTCATGATTGAGGATTCTGAGCAGATGAACTTCTGAGTAAAGCCTCTGCAAATCCTCTGGTGAGCAAAGCACCTGACTGAGTTTAGCCTGGTTCCATGCTACCTCTATTCCCAAGAATTCATCTATTGCCTTGTACACTGTTTTCATTGCTCCTCTGCCAAGAACTTCTTCAAACTATTCATTTAAAACACATTCAATTCTTGTCATAAGTGGATACAATAATCTTTAATTTTCAGTAGTCCCATTAATCAAGTAATCAGTCAATCATCTCATAGAGGAACTAAATTGAAATCTTGGATTAAACATACGTGTCAATCATCACTCGAATCATACATATTTTCCATCCCAAAGGTATAACATAGTGATGATGTGTTTGCAGATGTGTCTATGAACCATATAAACAAGTCAAAGCTCGCGAAGAAGTCTAAATATGTTAAAAGTATAGTATGATAAAAATAACTATAATTTTAGATTTAATCATTAAATTAGATTTAAATTTGGTTGGGAAGTTCTACAGGCAATGTCTAGTAGTTGTAACCAGCCGAGATCTTGAAGGCTTCAAATTAGGTCCATGTTTTTGTTATTTTAATTGTTTTTCTTGTTAATTTCATATTTTAATAACTTTTTCTACCTAGTTTTTGATTTTTTTGGTTAGGTAGATTTTTAGCTCTATATAAACAATTGGAGTATTATTTTTTTCATCAAATTATTAAATTATAGGCTTTTAGAAAATATCAGAATTTTTATTTATTTATTTCACTACAATTTAAAACCATAACCTTAGAAATTAAAAATTCTTGTTTCTATCCATGCTATACGCTGCGTAACCTAACACAAATCTTTGATTAACTACTAAACTAAACAAAAAAAATCAATTAAGATCATTGGGAACACCAAAACTAAATATTTGTCTGTAATATCTACCAATCATAGCCTACGGTCCTTTCAGTCTGCACAGATTCTTTAATTAACTGGTACCACCAACTAGCGTGTTAATAAATCATCAAATTTAGGGATGATTAAAACCAAAAAAATATAACATAAACAAAGATTAGGACAGTGACTTCCCAGCTAAAAAAAGAAAAGAAAAGAAAAAGGTTTATCCTATTAAATTATTAAGATTCATGTATTGACATGGTAAACATGTACGTGTGATATTAACTAAAACAATTCATTACTCTGTGCAATCATGTCTAATTAACCTCCTCAAACTACACATTCTCAATTAATATTACATGTATTTTATACAATAAAGTAATTAATAATACAAGTTGTGTCCTAGATTAAACCTAAGTTTTGGTACATCAAACTGGACAGGACAACATCACACATATATCGTCATGGAATGGTTTTTGCCCGATCTTATGAGCAATACTATCTTGTACAGTCCAATCTAATCCAGTCTCGTCAAGCTCAAATACACATGCTAAATGAACCCTAGATTGTGAGTTAAGGTAAGACTTGGTGAAGGTACAAACTAGTAGACCTTTAACCTTCTATTCAATGCTATATATGAGAATCAATCCAACTTGTAGAAGTAATTGCAAGAAGATGAGAACAAAACAGATGCATGAAGACAACAAATTAATGCATACATACATACATATATGATGATGATGATGATGATTATGATGATGATGATATAAAAGGCTAAAACTTACCCGACCATAACGGCCTGTAGGATCGGTTTCAGCATAGCCATGATCGGCCTTGGTTTCATCAAAAGGACGCACTTCAACATGCTTTCTATACATCCTTGTGTTATGGCCAAAACTTTTGCAAACTTTATGGAAAAAAATAGGGAAAATAGATAAGACTTGAGGGTTTTTGGACGTACGTAGATATTGTGTGTGTAGCTAGCTATATAACTAATTCTAAGAAAAAGATCGATGTGCCCTAAATCCGGGGCTTTCCTTCATGATTTTCATAAGAGAAAACACCAAAGAGAAGCCAGAAGAGTCTCGAGTAGTCTATCCTTAGCATGATCCAAGCCATTTCTACAACCCCACTTGAAGATATTAAGTCGTACTTCTTTGAAACCATTTGGGGTGAAAGAAAAAACAAATATTGAATTTGTATTAGAATTGACAAGACAGTATTATAGGAAGTGATGAAAAATGTTGTTGGCTAGTTTTACTGAGGGTGGAAAAGAAAAAATATCATTTGCAAACAAGGATATAGTATAGGAAAAATATATGTATAAGTTTAATTAGATAGATATAGCTGCAATGACTCGAAGAATTCTGAATTTGAAGAATCCGTGGCCACTCTTTGTTGGAGACATTTGTGGATGATCAAGAGAACCCAAAATGATATATTGTTAGGATGTTGGTATAGAAAGGAAAGATGGATGCTTGAGAGAGCTTTTGGGAAGATAACTTGGAATGCTAGCCAAGATGCAAAAAAGTTTTATAGAAGATGGCTGTGATTGCAACTTCTTCACAAAAGGTGCTCAATAAATAAGGGGAAAGCTAGACGAGTAAAGACGAAACTATATGGAAATATGTGATACTGTGCGCCATTATATGATCTTCCATGAAGGCAGTTGTCAGCATATATTAATTAAAGGCATATATTATAATCGTGGCTGTGCTGAGTTTAACAAATTCCATCCATGAAAACCAATAATATAAATGTATCAAGGGTTAAATATTTAGTGATTCATTGGTTTAAAAACATCTTTCGAGTCAAGTTTTATTTTAAATTAGATTTTTTTAATTAAAATGATGCAATTTATTTTAAAAATAAAATAATATCAATTTTAATATTTTTGATTAACTTATCAATCTATGACCTAAATCTTGCATGTACCATATCAGCCTGAGTTACTTGTAACTATACTATTTAATTATATGATTTTTTAAAAAGAAAAGAAACACACAGAAAAAGAAAATGGTGGGCATTTTTATACTTTTGTAGCTTCTTTCTAGTGTAGTTGAGAATTGTGAAGGAGGAAGATTCCTCCTCCTTATCATTCATCAGGATGTCAAGCTTGACTTTGATGCCATTATTGCAACTGAAATGACAACATTAACTCCATGATTTTTTGGCCACGCATATGTTTAGATATGGACGGCTTGGCTTGTTTGGATTTTATGGTTGAAATTTTGTTAAACACCAAAAAAAAAATCAAGGAAAACTCAAATAGGCCCCCAAACTATATAGGAAGTTCAATTAAATCCTCAAACATCTTTTCTTGTATCAATTGAATTCCCAATGATTCATAGGATTCTCAACTGAACCTTCAGTCCATGGCAGTAAATAGATTTCGTAAAAATCCTATATTTATGCATAAAAATTTATCTTTTTTGTATAAAGCTTGATGTTTTTAGTAAAAAATAGTAGTTAATTGGAAAAATCATTTGATTTTTTTTTTTGAAAAATATGAGGATACAATTGGGACTAAGTTTTTAGAGATGGGTAAGTGATGTGAGAGATGCCAAAAAAATATATTATAATTATAACTCTCCTCTTTTCTTTTTCTTTTTAATTATCTTAGGTGTAAGCAATTTTAATCTTAAATTACTTAAACTAATGTCAGATTATATAGCATGAGGCAAGCTATATAGGTTGCACTCACGAAATGAATACCGCATATTTTTTTAAAATACTCTTTCATGTGATTGTAACATCAACTTGAGGTTGATTATTAATACGTTTTTATAATCTTTTCTAAGATTAAAATATTGACTAATTAGCTGAATTAAAGCTCATACGACAATATTGTACATGGATGTACAAGACAAAATGGATTAGCAAAGTTGACTCTAATTAATTAAGAATTGAAGTTACATTAATGTTAGAAAAAATCATATAAAATCCGCAAAACCATCAAAGGTGTATCTTCTTATGTTAATTAAATGATATCCTAATACCAATGGGCCATTTTCAATTAGACGATTATGTCTAATTCATGGTTTAATAATAAATCAAGTTCATTAAATACTAACTAAATAAAACTTTGTCGGTAGTATTTTTATCGGGGTTATAAATTATTGATGAAAAGGCCAACAAAAATAGTGACACTAAACAAATAAAATGCATCAACAAGATTATATCGATCATTTTGTCGCTAAATAAATTACCCATAAAGTATTTTGTCACTGAATTTGTCGGTACAATCTAAGTATTGTCAATGGGTTAGGTGATGGAATTGGTGATAGAATGTTCATGACTAACTCCGTCTAAATTCTAAAACTTCTTAATTATTCTGTAATTTCCTGATGAAATAGTATTTCTATTTTCGACAGAATCACCGATAGATTTTTTTGTCCATCAATGATTCTATCGGAAAATTAGTAATTTTTTTGTTTTTTTAGTTAAGTAGTTGTTAAATTATTATGATAGTATCTCTATCACAATAAAATCAAACACTATCAATTTTAATGAACATCAAAATTTTATTAATTTTAATATTCATTACAATATTAATTTTACAACTATAAATTTTACAACTATAAATACATCGTTATCGTTACATAGATGAAGATGGAAGGGGAGAACCCTGAGCCAAAAGAACCAAAATGCGGAGTAGGGTAATATAAAGTCATATATTCCATCATTTTCTCTCAATTTGTCATATTTTTCTCTTCTAATTTGGCTATCATTTCTTTTTTTTTTTTTTAATTTGGCTACTCGCTTCTTAACATACTCTAGGATCCTCAATTCAAATTCTAGCATCGACTGGCTTGGGTTAAACTGTTGTGTGATTAAAGTTGAAGCATTACAACCTGACCTCGTTTCTCTAGCCGATCCCATAGGCATATTATAAACAAACCCTAGCATATAAATCATATAATAAATTTTGCTAGGAAAAAGCTATGAAACACTTAAATATATATAAAAAACTATAAAAAATACAATAAATCTCAACAAA
>Ga0325402_1008012_pt1 | contig 10055 bp, 4 predicted proteins | sample PopdelMetagenome_22_FD_207212 | JGI IMG/M metagenome (GOLD analysis project Ga0325402, IMG submission 207212) | Populus deltoides microbial communities from Bellville, Georgia, United States - Xylem-PdKOR-R3 | ecosystem: Host-associated > Plants > Phyllosphere > Stem > Wood/Secondary xylem... | reverse complement strand
TTTTTTTTTTATTGAAAAAACCAAAACCATTAATTTCAAAATTAATGTATTCAAGGCCCTTGACTATTAGGGATGCTTCACTTTACATGTATATAAGATATTCCTGAACATGAGTCCACGTATTAAAATTACCCAAGCTCGAGTTGAGCTGAAATCAACTTCGAGATAAAAACATATCTGAGCTGAATCGCGAGTTTTAACTTATCATAAACACGAGATAAGTTTCAGATCTGGGACATAAAAATATAAGGACTGGGCTAGAATTGCTGGCCTTTTTGAGGTCTGGATTACTTTAAATTGGGGCCCACGTTGCCCTCTGTTTCCAACCTGGGCTTTGACCCATTTCCATGAGTTAATTGACAACAACAACGACTCACAAGCAGATTTTCCCTGCTAGCCAGGATCAACTGCGACTCGGGAAACGGGGAAGGATCCTTGCGCGCTTCTATCGCTCTCTTTTTTGGCAATTTCTCGCTGCTCTTCCCTGCCGTATCTCAACAGCATTCAAAAGCAAAGCAGGAAAAGAAGAGAGAAATGAAAATAACCATAAGTTTCTTCAATTCTTTGAGATACTACTTTCTAATCATTGCCATTCTACACCGAGTTGGGTCTCTCGACCCAGTCTCTGCAGTCTGCGAGCTTAGTTTCGTTGTTAGAGACAAGGTTTATAGCTTCAACTTGGTTTCTCCGCTCCCGAATTTTCCTCACGGTGTTCTCAGCGAAGATGGGTATTCATTTGCTCTCTCTCTTTCTTGATCTTGGTTTTTCCTATCTTTGAATTTTCTCTTATTGCTTCTGTTTTCACCTTATTGTGCTTGCTTCACTTTGATGGCATTCCCGGCTTACTGTTCAATTAGATACTGTTGTATTGCTTAATTTTGCGTTAAAATAGCTCGGCATAATAATAATGTAAATTAGGTGAAATAATGATCTTGTTTTCTTTACATTATCACTCTATTCCCTTGGTTTAAAATTTTGATGATGTAGTAATGGAAAGTGGCAAGAGTCGAGCATTAGTGGGGTTTTTAATCGAGTAGAACTAGGCTAGTAGGAGACAATACTGTGGAGATGTATGTAATAAACGTGGAAACACGACAAATGATTGGATAAAAAGTAAAGTTGCAGCCATAAGGAAGTGAAGGTGCCACTTATGTGATGATAAATTGAAAGACAGCCATGTGATATGATTTCATCATGTATTCATGTAGACTTTGAATTTGCTGGTACAAGAAGTGATTTTATCCATGGAGAGAATAAGGAGAGAGCAAAGTGGGGCCAATGAATTTTTTATGAGCGTGGAAGGGAGACTTAGTTAAATTGAGCTGTTGTTTAAGGCCAAGAATGAGAATAATAAACTTGGAATGTTTGATTTATATTTAATTTATGTGAAGGGTTTATCAGAAATGAACATAGCAAACATTAAAAATCGATTCGTATACATGTGTATGTATGATTTTTCCATATCAAATCCAGCATAGAATCATTGCTGGACCATGTCACATGTATTGCAAGATTCAGGGAATTCTGATTTTATCAAATAGGGATGGATTCTGATGGAGATCTATAACTTCTATTCTTTTTTGGTTGGTGTGACTGATATAGGTTTTATAAGGCAGCAGTGAACGAGACTGTGCTCTGGTTTCAGGTTGGCTCCATCAGGTTACACTTTATTTACTCGTTTTCTAAGTGATCTTTGTTATTTGTGTAAGCAGTATGCTTACCTGTTTATCAGATGCGGTGCAACCTCAAAAACAAACACGCACTTAGCTAACTCCACATTAGAACTTCCACAATATCATGTAAAGAATAATCACATTCCAGGATTGTTATTTATGAATCTGACTTGCAAATTATAAAGTTGATACCTTTTAAATTCGGAAACAAGATCTTGCCGATTCAAGCTCAACAATTTATTACCTAATTAGAAAACTCAGCAATATGGTTCCATGCCGCAAACACTGCATATTCATTAAGGTTCTTTTATGAACCTTTTCTTGCAATAGCAATCTTGATTCTGAATTATTTCCACTGTTTGAGAGCTGGTATTTTGTATGGAGTCAAAATCTTGTAGATTGAAATTCAACAATATACTCGATCCGATGAAAAATTGAAACCAATGCCATGGTTAGAGGCGTTGAACTTGAACAGGAAGATTTGCTATTAATTTTCTATTTTTTTTTTCCAGTAATGATCCCTCTACATGAAATTATAGCTGAATTATTCCAGTTGATTTTCCATTGATTTTTTCTTCTTGGTTTCATGGAGCAGCTCTGTGATGGAATGATTTTTAATCATGACCCCCCTAGATGTGTTGAATGCCTGGTAAATTCCTCTCATCAAGATTATTTATAGTTTTTTATATATATATATATATATTTGGGAGCTGGAAGTTCTCGATGATGAGTCGTCAAAGGAATATTGTTAAGGCATTGGCACGAGATGGACTCAGAACCAGCACAAGTCAAACATTCCCATTGTATGCATCTGATTCATCTTCATTTAGTTTGGCATATCGTCGTCATATGGAATTGGAGTTGTCACTGCATGGTTATCTTGTCTATCTACCTTTAAGGATAAAATCATTGTCTACAAGATTGGTTTAGAGAACATGTGATATGCTCTCTAGGTAGACCATATAGAGATGTTCCATTGGATTGTTGAAACATATCATTACAGTCAGGTGGCATTTGTTCATCCGACGCAGCAGAAGTTTGCTGGCATTTTTCATCAATGAAGAATTGGGTGGAGAACCATCAGATTCCATGTGATCTCTTTCAATCTTTTATTTTTAGGATGCCTGCTAATATGCTCAATTACGTACCCTGTTAGCCAAGAAGCAGATATTCTATTTACCATCAGAGTTACAAAAGGTTTTTTTATTTGACTGTCTTTTGGTTACTGCAGGACTGCGGGGGGGCATCGCGTTGTGGCATGGAATGCAGTGCTCTCATGGCAAGGAATATTGAAGGTAAACAATGTTAAAGAGTTTATACATGTTTGATATTTTAGTTGCACCATACTTGCATTTATACCTAAACCCTACTGATGTACTTTAAAGTTTTTCTTTTTAAATATCAGGTTTCCCCAATATCTGAGTCTGTTTTGAAAATAAACATTAAGCATGATTAACTCAGTTTTTTAAAAAACATGGTTTCGAAAATAGTGCAGATCCTTATCTAACGTGTCATTTGTCAGATTAACTGATAAGACTTTTTAGTGCCATCTTATTTGTGACTGGTCAGTGTAAATTAATATTATACATTCAAATGCACCAGGTCTAAAAGGTGTTAATTCAATTCGGAATGTGAAGAATTTGCATCCCTATGCTACGAAGACAAATAGTATTGTTTCCTCTTGACTTAAATGAGCATCATGTCCTTAACTAAATCATTTCTCACAAGTTACAATATGAGATAGCTATATGTACATGACATGTGCATCATCATTAATGTTGGCAGAGCATTGTATCTTTTTCAACAGAGTAGTAATAATCTTGTTGAACTAGTTTTCACCACTCATTTAGACATGTCACAGCCTCAAAATTAATTATAAATTTCAATCACAGAGGTAATATTGCCATCATTATCCAAAATGTTTCTTTGCCATTTCAATTGAGCTGTCTGAATATTATATTGCCATGTAATAAATCAGAATGATGAGGAAATGTCTCCCTAGCTCTATTATTTTAGTCTTAGAGACAACCATTCTTGAAACATGTTAAACTAGACCCAGGTTATGATTAGATCCTGACATGTTTGCAGGTTATGATGTATGCACCACTATTGGAAAAGTCACTAGCACTAGCACTAACATTATTGGTAAGATAATTATCTTTTCCTTTTTCTATACACAATGCAAATGATATATCTATTTAATTCTTTATGCGTGGGTATCCAATATGGGTTGGTTATGGCAGCGTGGGTGTGCTAGCCCTTTATGATCCTGTGGTTTATGAGAGTCCTTCCCCTAATTTCACCTCTACCTTTTTAAATTATTGCTAATGCTTTGTCCTATACACATCAATGTTGCAGATAATCAAAATCCCCACAAGGGTGTGATTGTTAAGATGACAAGCAGTGGATCAAAGCATAATTGTTCACTCTCTGTCTCTGTCATCTGTGATTCAAATAGAGTTCATGTGAGGGAGTCTTCCTTGAATCTTTCCCTCCAAACTTTCTTATTCTACTACATTAATTTTACTGGAGCTGTTAATACCTGATCTACACCCTTTGACTTCATTTATAATTCTGTTTCACAGGGGCCACACTCACTGGAGAAACTAGGGACCTGTGATTATGTGAGTTACTGAATAAATCATTTATAACTTAAAGTGGTTGTGGTTTATGATTAGTTAGTGACACAATGTTCTCTGGGAATTGTTAGACGCAACTGATATGTGCTGTGAATGGCATGCTTGTTATGCATACAGACTAGGCCCAGAATTATGTAGCCTTAAAGTGTTACTCTTTATGCTGGTACTTATTTCATTATTTCTCTGAATCCTGTAAATCATACAAGTGAGATCTATAGAGAATCCATCTGCTGGCTCTTATAAATTACTTCTTTTGCTTGTTTGCTTATCTACTGGATATGGAGCTTTTGGTCACATCATAGTCTGTGTTACTAGCAAAGGCCCCCACTGTCATTTTTCTTCTGTGTAGTCAACTTTACGTTTCGGACATTGAAAATGTTGGTGGATATGCTTTAATGTGCATTTCAGTATTTCAGGCTTCTAATTTTCTCTTTCTGACAGGCCGCAGTGCTACAGCACCCGTCTGGTTGTGCCACAATCAATGGTCATGGAAAAGGATGGGGCTGGTTTGGTACCTTGATGATCATGTAAGGGTTTCCTTTTCTTCTTCTTCTTTTTTCCTCCTATTATGAATGCCATTCATTTGGTGACACTTTGAGTTTTGAAGAAGCTGTTATGCTTATCTGATTCTTTTTTTTTTTTTTATAAATTTCAGTGTCTTTTGTCTTTTTGGAGGTTATTTATTGGCGGGTGCAGTTTATCGACATTTCTACATTGGAGTTCATGGGTTAGATGTATGTTTCATCTCAAAGCTGTTATTCTGATTGTCTGAACTGTTTAGATGGCTATTAGCAGCAATATTGTCCAGTTAGTAACTTCATCCCAGTAAAACAACTTATACGGTGGTTTAAATCATCTGACTTTAGGGATCGACATTGTCTCTGCTGTGGGATAAGAGTTCCTCATTGCGGGCTAATACGAGATCTAGTGAGATCTTCTTAGGCTATGATCATTATATGATTTCAATATTGTTAGCCAAATACTGCTACATTTTTTTAAACAAGCCTGACTTTGCTTTTCAATATAGTGGCTTCTGTTCCCCAGTAGGCCAAAGGATGGTGGCATGATCTAGATGTTATTATATGTAAATCTGAGCTGCTAGAACTTGTAAAGCTAACATAAGAAGTAAAATCAAACCTTTCTGGATTCAGACATCAAAAGTTCTATCTCATTCTCCCTTGATTATCCTTTTCTTTTGTCCTCTTTTTGGCTATGATTATGTTAATTGGTCTCTACGTTATGATGCAATTCTATCTTAGTCTATTAGGATGTAATTCTGGGGGTATTAGTACAATTTCCTAAATGCTTCTGCTTTTCTAGGGTTTCTTGTGTGACTGCAGAAATTTCTTTCTTGTAGCAGTAGGGTTGTCATGCTTGATTTGGGGTGATGGATTGTCTCAGTCCAAATTTCTTTTCCTCTCTTTCAGCACCAAACAGCTAACGAATGCATGAGAAGCAAATAGCAAAGCATGTTCATTGTTGTAGGAAAGACATCATTCATGACATGAACCTCCTGCAACCAATCAGTCACACAAGCAGTTGTGAATTTAACTGATTTTGTTTTCCTTCTTTCATCAGATGATTCCAAACTTGGATTTCTGGACCAGGCTACCTCACAGAACACAGGTATTCCTTTTATGTGCTGTGTTTCCTTTGTTAGTGCTGTGGCCTTACTATCCGCTGACCTTACTATCATGTACCTATCTTGCAAATGTTTTAGCTGATTTTTCTCCATAAAGAATTTGCCTGAGGAGGAACAGAATTCATGCCTAGTTTCAACTAGTTTTCTTGCACAATTAGAGTGGAAAATATCTCTAAAGAAAGAGTTCTCTCAATTGTCCAAGTCTTATGTTTGGTTCCATGGGGTATTTCTTTTTAGAATGGATCCCATGGGATACTTACTAACCCAACTATGAATAGAAGTGGTTAGATGATTTATGGGATTTTGACACATTTTGGTTGTCTTAAGAGATGGTTTCTAAGGTTCACCAATGTTTCAATGGAAAAGAACAAAAAAATCTGCTGTAAAGTTCCTGAAGTTGAAGTCTGGTGTGGTGGTGGTCTACTTTGAAGTGAGCGTATGATAGATGCTTACATAGTTCACAGTATATAATTGCTGCTCAGAAAGATCTAACTGCTAGCTAATTTACCAATTATAGAAATTCTGAATACAGACATCTGAAAACAATATAACAATATTATATTTTTTTGCTTCTCACTTGCAGAGTGTTTTTGCATCTTTGGTACGGAGATTTAGAGGACCTACTGAAGGTTATCGAAGCTCCTATTCTCCTGTCAACTTTTGAAGATCTGGGACTTGATTTGCGATTTTTTGGTGATGAGGCTCCAATTTCTGTATGGACCTCATGCAAGTAAATCCGACCATGCTGATGTTTCCATTTTAGAAAAGCTGCTGGTAGTCAAGTCTGAAGTGTATGCTTGAAGCAGGGTTTGAAAATCCTTTTGCACAACCATCCTGTTCACGATCACACCACGATATCCAGGTTTCATATTTCCTCTTTTTTTTTTCATTGATGATATTCAATAGATTGTAATCTCTTTGACATGACAATATCAAGTATTATCATTCATTTTCTTTTATGTGATGTGTTGAAGTTTCTTTCCTTTCCTTTATGATATTAGATTATGCAATTTTGTATTGCACCCCCACATTCCACTAACACCTTTAGTGCCCTCATGTACCTGTTCCTTCATTTCATTATTCTCTCATTCATAGCAGTCAAATGTCTATCACTGTATCTCGAATTCAATTAGGTCTATCCTGCAATTCCCTTTTTTTCTTCAAAGCATTCTAATTTTTTCATAGCCCTGATAAGTAACCTCTCAACCATTATGAGATGCTCCAAAATGCTACACCTCAAACTCTGCCTACTCCAAGCGCACATTCATTCCCACTCCAATCTTAGATCACTCCTGCCGAAGCAAAATTTGCAATGGTATTTATTTTTTCAATTTTTCTCTCTCAAAAACATGATGAATCCTTTCCAGGCAGCAGGTAATTTAAGTGAGTTCTAAAACTTGTTTTCTTCCGAACTTGGGTTTTGCATAAAAGGAAGTTTGTGAAAGATAGAACAGGTGTATAGATAATGTTGTATAAGAACTTGATATGAGTGTTACAGAGTGTGTAATTGAAACATGGGACAGGAGCAGATGGAACCTGCGAGGTGATCTGCCAGATGGAACCTGCAAGGTTGGTTAGTTTTGCCTAAAGATAGTGGGATGTCTGAAACAATCTACAGCAAGTAGCAAAGTGTTTTGACGAGGCAAAAAGAGGTTGATATAGTCAGAGAATTAACCTGTTTACTTTGGAAACTGGCCTATTTTATAGCTATTAGAAGCACTTTATTTAATGTTTTATTAAGCGATGGAATATAAAGTTTCATTTCTTCCATATTTGGCCCTGTAAAGGGTAAAAAGAGGCAGAAAGGAAATGCATAAAGGATTGGAAACCACAGATAGCCGATAGTTGTGCATGAGAAAATCTAGTGATGCCATGGAATTGTTGAGGAAAAAAAAAATTCGAGATGATAAAGACATGAGAGAAGCCGTCAGCTGCTTCTGACTCATGTTATAATCTGAATGTTCGCATTTGAAGTGACGTTCTTGGATATTCTACTTGGCATATTACTTCCATTTGCATCTGAACTCGCTAATACCCAACTATGATTTCGGAAGGTTTCCTGCTTTCCTCCACAGCGGTTTGTATTTTAAGCTATTCAATTTGAGTGTCGCCAATTCAGCAAAGGCACAATGCTTTTTTTTTTTTAATAAAAAAAATGGTGAATGGCATCATTCTTTGGTGAACATAAGGAATCTTGCAAAAGGTATTAAAATTGTACCAGATAGAAGTGCAAAAAAACGGAGAGCCATGGATTGATGAAAATATGGTTCTCGAGTAGTATGGAAGACTCGAGGGTTTATGTGATATCATTTTGAATCATGGCTCTAAGGTCAAACCCAACTTTAATTCGATGTGTAAACGATGGAGATTTTATTAGGCCCGTCGTTACCATGTGTTGTTCGATCGCTAGATCCTAGTAGTATAAACACTGGATAAAGACCATTAGATAGTAGAAGAGCTGTCTGCTGTGACTCGTGGTGTTATTTAAGGCACCATTTGCCCGTTTGAAAATGCAGGTTAATTTATATTTTTATAAAATTTAATATTTTTTTTAAAATTATTTTTTTAAAATATTTTTAAATCATTTTGATGTGTTGATATAAAAATAATTTTTTAAAAATAAAAAAAATATTATTTTAATATATTTCTAAACAAAAAATATTTTAAACGGTAATTACAATCTCAAACTCAAACGGCTCTTAATTTACACCAAAAAGCGGTAAATATTAGCCGAGGAGCTGAGATAATTTACTTGTATTTGCTTGCCTTTAAAAAAATAAAATGTATATATGTGTGTGTTGGCGCGCGTGTGGATGGTTAATAGTTTCGGGTTACTGTCACACTACTGTTTTAGGCTTATTTCGTATAAAATCATAATTGAAAAGGAACTTTGTGGTGCATGGAAACTAATCCAAGAGCACCTTCATCATTCGAAAAAAGAAGTTACAGCCAGGTCACGAATCATAAATAATCTATAAAATGTCATTATTTCTTTTTCATTTCGTCATTTGAATATTTCTTCATGTTTATATTAAACCACAAGAGCTTATTCTATACAAATTCTCAAAGTCGACGGCACAACAAGAACGAATAGACAACTAATAAACAACAAGGGAGGTGAGTATCATTCGGCAGGTAACAATTTTTTTAATCCTAGTATTAGTTAATCCATCGCCATTATATACTTCCTAAAGTCAGCGTAATTGCAGCTATTATGTAGCTTGTATGATATGGACTGAAGATCGAGTGAAGGGGAACGTAAAGTCCTATACAAGATAAATAAATAAAAGGCCAACCACTCGAAGCTGAAATGCCACCAAATGCTCACCTAAACATCTCGAATAAAGAATTGCAACTCCTCCTCATCTTCTCTTGATCGTATTGTTATAGTTCTGAATGAATCCTTTGTGTATTTAAAATGTCAAGTCTACCATGACAAGTGAAGACAATTATGTGCTAGCCATCTCTCACTGCTTGATCTTAACGTATAAGTTAAGAAATTATCATTGCTTCCTCTATCAATCATGCAATGCCCACAAGGGCCAACTCAGAAATTATCATCGCCCGGCCCTTGCCAGGAGGGCTTGGTCTTCTCTCCTCTTGTGCTCTTGAGTTTTGACTCTCATTTCGGGTGCCTCTTTGCAACACGCTAGGCCTCAGATGATGTGGACATGAAAACCAGGATATTAGATGAAAATGAAAAGCTACAGTGAGCAAATTAGATATTAAAAATCTCGGACAATTTTCAGTTTTTATCAGATACTGCTGTAATCTGCGTGGAAATAGCTGGACGTCTACATTTCCAGAATCTTCCAGGAGCTGATTTTGCATTATTTTTTTTGCTTTTTTCTTTTTTTGGACGAGGAGGGGGAAAAAACCTTCTTTTTTTTTTTTGATGTCTACAAATTGTTTTTTTTTTTTCCCTTTCAAGAAGATCATTGCTCTAGTGAACTAATTCTAATCATCCAAACAAGTCAAATAAAACATCGTGGATACAATACTAAAAAGGTACATAAATCACATGCATGTTAGTTGGTCAGGGGTTCGGTGAAATTGCAAATTGTAAGGTCGTAGGCCAGATCAACAAACAACGTGTTCCGT
>Ga0325402_1008010_pt1 | contig 10056 bp, 4 predicted proteins | sample PopdelMetagenome_22_FD_207212 | JGI IMG/M metagenome (GOLD analysis project Ga0325402, IMG submission 207212) | Populus deltoides microbial communities from Bellville, Georgia, United States - Xylem-PdKOR-R3 | ecosystem: Host-associated > Plants > Phyllosphere > Stem > Wood/Secondary xylem... | reverse complement strand
GTCACATGTGAAAAGAGTTTCGAGGGCTGCTTCTGAGTGGGCAGCGACTCAATTTTCCTAGACTGTTTATGAGTCAACAGGGGCTGTGGGGGATGACGAATCCATTCGTCACATGTGAAAAGAGTTTTGAGGGTTACTTCTGAGTGGGCAGCGACTCAGTTTTCCTAGACTGTTTATGAGTCACCAGGGCTGTTTTGGCTGCCGAATCCATTCGCCACCTGTGAAAGCAGTTTTGGCGGCTATATCTGAATGGGCAGCGAGTCAGTTTTTCTTAACTGTTTATGAGTCAACAGGGGCTGTGTGGGTTGCGAATCCATTCGTCACCTGTGCAAGGAGTTTTGGGGGCCATTTTTGACTGGGCACCGAGTCTGTTTTCTTTGATTGTTTATGAGTCAACAGGGGCTGTTGGGGCTGAGGAATCCAGTCGTCACATGTGAAAAGAGTTTCGAGGGCTGCTTCTGAGTGGGCAGCTACTCAGTTTTCCTAGACTGTTTAGGTGTCACCAGGGGCTGTTTGGGCTGCCGAATCCATTCGCCGCCTGTGAAAGCAGTTACGGCGGCTATATCTGAATGGGCAGCGAGTTAGTTTTCCTTGACTGTTTATGAGGCAATAGGGGCTATTTGGGCTGACGAATCCATTCGTCACCTATGCAAGGAGTTTGGGGGGCCATTTTTTACTGGGCACCGAGTCAGTTTTCTTTGATTGTTTATGAGTCAATAGGGGCTGTGGGGGCTGACGAATCCATTCGTCACATGTGGAAAGAGTTTTGAGGATTACTTCTGAGTGGGCAGCGACTCAGTTTTCCTAGACTGTTTATGAGTCACCAGGGGCTGTTTGTGCTGCCGAATCCATTCGCCGCTTGTGAAAGCAGTTTCGGCGGCTATATCTAAATGGGCAGCGAGTCAGTTTTCCTTGACTGTTTATGAGTCAACAGGGGCTGTGTGGTCTGACGAATCCATTCATCACCTATGAAAACAGTTTCAGGGGCCTTTCCGTGAGGGCACTGACTTAGTTTTTCGTGACTGTTTATGAGTCAACAAGGGCTGTAGGGGCTGACGAATCCATTCGTCACATGTGAAAAGAGTTTTGAGGGTTGCTTCTGAGTGGGTAGCGACTCAGTTTTCCTAGACTGTTTATGAGTCACCAGGGCTGTTTGGGCTGCCGAATCCATTCGCCACCTGTGAAAGCAGTTTCGGGGGCTATATCTGAATGGGCAGCGAGTCAGTTTTCCTTGACTATTTATGAGTCAACAAGGGCTGTGTGGGTTGACGAATCCATTCGTCACCTGTGCAAGGAGTTTTGGGGTCCATTTTTAACTGGGCACCGAGTCAGTTTTCCTTGACTGTTTATGAGTCAAAAAGGGCTGTGTGGGCAGACGATTCCATTCGTCACCTGTGAAAAGAGTTTCGAGGGCTTCTTCGGAGTGGGCAGGGACTAAGTTTTCCTTGACTGTTTATGAGTCAAAAGGGGCTGTGTGGGCTGACGAAGGCATTCGTCACCTGTGAAAACAGTTTCAGGGGTCGTTTCTGTGAGGGCACCGACTCTGTTTTTCGTGACTGTTTATGAGTCAACAGGGGATGTGGGGGCTGACGACTCCATTCTTCACATGTGAAAAGAGTTTGGAGGGCTGCTTCTGAGTGGGCAGCGACGCAGTTCTCCTAGACTGTTTATGAGTCGCCAGGCTGTTTGGGCTGCCGAATCCATTCGCCACCTGTGAAAGCAGTTTCGGGGGCTATATCTGAATGGGCAGCGAGTCTGTTTTCCTTGAATGTTTACGAGTCAACAGGGGCTGTGGGGGCTGACGAATATATTCGTCACATGTGAAAAGAGTTTCGAGGGTTACTCCTGTGTAGGCAGCGACTCAGTTTTCCTAGACTGTTTATGAGTCACCAGGGGCTGTTTGGGTGCCGAATCCATTCGCCACCTGTGAAAGCAGTTTCGGGGGCTATATCTGAAAGGGCAGCGAGTCAGTTTTCCTTGACTGTTTATGAGTCAACAGGGGCTGTGTGGGCTGACGAATGCATTCGTCACATGCACAAGGAGTTTCGGGGGCCCTTTTTGACTGGGCACCGATTCAGTTTTTCGTGACTGTTTATGAGTCAATAGGGGCTGTCGGGGTTGACGAATCTATTCGCCACCTCTGAAAGCAGTTTCGGGGGCTATATCTGAATGGGCAGCGAGTTAGTTTTCCTTTACTGTTTATGAGTCAAAAAGGGCTGTGTGGGCAGACGAATCCATTCGTCACCTGTGAAAAGAGTTTCGAGGGCTTCTTCGGAGTGGGCACCGACTTAGTTTTCCTTGACTGTTTATGAGTCAAAAGGGGCCGTGTGGGCAGACGAATGCATTCGTCACCTGTGAAAACAGTTTCAGGGGCCGTTTCTGTGAGGGCACCGACTCAGTTTTTCATGGCTGTTTATGGGTCAACAGGGGCTGTGGGGGCTGATGAATCCATTGATCATATGTGAAAAGAGTTTCGAGGGCTGCTTTTGAGTGGGCAGCGACTCAGTTTTCCTAGACTGTTTATGAGTCACCAGGGCTGTTTGGGCTGGCGAATCCATTGGGCACCTGTGAAAGCAGTTTCAAGGGCTATATCTGTATGGGCAGCGAGTCAGTTTTCCTTGACTGTTTGAGTCAACAGGGGCTGTGGGGGCTGACGAATCCATTCGTCACATGTGAAAAGAGTTTGGAGGGCTACTTTTGAGTGGGCAGCGACTCAGTTTTCCTAGACTGTTTAGGTGTCACCAGGGGTTGTTTGGGCTGCCGAATGCATTCGCCAGCTGTGAAAGCAGTTTCGGGGGCTATATCTGAATGGGCAGCGAGTCAGTTTTCCTTGACTGTTTATGAGTCAACAGGGGCTGTGGGGGATGACGAATCCATTCGTCACATGTGAAAAGAGTTTTGAGGGTTACTTCTGAGTGGGCGGCGACTCAGTTTTCCTAGACTGTTTAGGTGTCACCAGGGGCTGTTTGGGTGCCGAATCCATTCGCCACCTGTGAAAGCAGTTTCGGGGCTATATCAGATTGGGCAGCGAGTCAGTTTTCCTTTACTGTTTATGAGTCAACAGGGGCTGTGTGGGCTGACGAATCCATTCGTCACCTGTGCAAGGAGTTTGGGGGGCCATTTTTTACTGGGCACCGAGTCAGTTTTCTTTGATTGTTTATGAGTCAATAGGGGCTGTGGGGGCTGACGAATCCATTCGTCACATGTGGAAAGAGTTTTGAGGGTTACTTCTGAGTGGGCAGCGACTCAGTTTTCCTAGACTGTTTATGAGTCACCAGGGGCTGTTTGGGCTGCCGAATCCATTCGCCACTTGTGAAAGCAGTTTCGGCGGCTATATCTGAATGGGCAGCGAGTCAGTTTTCCTTGACTGTTTATGAGTCAACAGGGGCTGTGTGGTCTGAAGAATCCATTCATCACCTATGAAAACAGTTTTCAGGGGCCTTTCCGTGAGGGCACCGACTTAGTTTTTCGTGACTGTTTATGAGTCAACAAGGGCTGTAGGGGCTGACGAATCCATTCGTCATATGTGAAAAGAGTTTTGAGGGCTGCTTCTGAGTGGGTAGCGACTCAGTTTTCCTAGACTGTTTATGAGTCACCAGGGCTGTTTGGGTTGCCGAATCCATTCGCCACCTGTGAAAGCAGTTTCGGGGGCTATATCTGAATGGGCAGCGAGTCAGTTTTCCTTGACTATTTATGAGTCAACAGGGGCTGTGTGGGTTGACGAATCCATTCGTCACTTGTGCAAGGAGTTTTGGGGTCCATTTTTAACTGGGCAACGAGTCAGTTTTCCTTGACTGTTTATGAGTCAAAAAGGGTTGTGTGGGTAGACGAATCCATTTGTCACCTGTGAAAATAGTTTCGAGGGCTTCTTCGGAGTGGGCAGGGACTAAGTTTTCCTTGACTGTTTATGAGTCAAAAGGGGCTGTGTGGGCTGACGAATGCATTCGTCACCTGTGAAAACAGTTTCAGGGGTCGTTTCTGTGAGGGCACCGACTCTGTTTTTCGTGACTGTTTATGAGTTAACAGGGGATGTGGGGGCTGACGACTCCATTCGTCACATGTGAAAAGAGTTTCGAGGGCTGCTTCTGAGTGGGCAGTGACTCAGTTTTCCTAGACTGTTTAGGTGTCACCAAGGGCTGTTTGGGCTACCGAATCCATTCGCCGCCTGTGAAAGCAGTTTCGGCGGCTATATCTGAATGGGCAGCGAGTCAGTTTTCCTTGACTGTTTACGAGTCAACAGGGGCTATGTGGTCTGACGAATCCATTCATCACCTATGAAAACAGTTTCAGGGGCCTTTCCGTGAGGGCACCGACTTAGTTTTTCGTGACTGTTTATGAGTCAACAGGGGATGTGGGGGCTGACGACTCCATTCGTCACATGTGAAAAGAGTTTGGAGGGCTGCTTCTGAGTGGGTAGCGACGCAGTTTTCCTAGACTGTTTATGAGTCGCCAGGGCTGTTTGGGCTGCCGAATCCATTCGCCACCTGTGAAAGCAGTTTCGGGGGCTATATCTGTATGGGCAGCGAGTCTGTTTTCCTTGACTGTTTATGAGTCAACAGGGGCTGTGGGGGCTAACGAATATATTCGTCACATGTGAAAAGAGTTTCGAGGGTTACTCCTGTGTAGGCAGCGACTCAGTTTTCCTAGACTGTTTATGAGTCACCAGGGGCTGTTTGGGTGCCGAATCCATTCGCCACCTGTGAAAGCAGTTTCGGGGGCTATATCTGAAAGGGCAGCGAGTCAGTTTTCCTTGACTGTTTATGAGTCAACAGCGGCTGTGTGGGCTGACGAATGCATTCGTCACATGTACAAGGAGTTTCGGGGGCCCTTTTTGACTGGGCACCGATTCAGTTTTTCGTGACTGTTTATGAGTCAATAGGGGCTGTCGGGGCTGACGAATCCATTCGTCACATGTGAAAAGAGTTTCGAGGGTTGCTTCTGAGTGGGCAGGGACGCAGTTTTCCTAGACTGTTTATGAGTCACCAGGGCTGTTTGGGCTGCCGATTCCATTCACCACCTGTGAAAGCAGTTTCGGGTGCTATATCTGAATGGGCAGCGAGTCTGTTTTCCTTGACTGTTTATGAGTCAACAGGGGCTGTGGGGGCTAACAAATCCATTCGTCAAATGTGAAAAGAGTTTCGAGGGTTACCTCTGAGTGGGCAGCGACTCAGTTTTCCTAGACTGTTTATGAGTCACCAGGGGCTGTTTGGGTGCCGAATCCATTCGCCACCTGTGAAAGCAGTTTCGGGGGCAATATCTGACTGTTTATGAGTCAAAAAGGGCTGTGTGGTCAGACGAATCCATTCGTCACCTGTGAAAAGAGTTTCGAGGGCTTCTTCGGAGGGGGCAGCGACTCAGTTTTCCTTGACTGTTTATGAGTCAAAAGGGGTGTGTGGGCTGACGAATGCATTCGTCACCTGTGAAAACAGTTTCAGGGGCCGTTTCTGTGAGGGCACCGACTAAGTTTTTCGTGACTGTTTATAAGTCAACACGGGCTGTGGGGGCTGACGAATCCATTCGTCACATGTGAAAAGAGTTTCGAGGGCTGCTTCTGAGTGGGCAACGACTCAGTTTTCCTAGACTGTTTATGAGTCGCCAAGGCTATTTGGGCTGCCGAATCCATTCACCACCTGTGAAAGCAGTTTCGGGGGCTATATCTGAATGGGCAGCGAGTCAGTTTTCCTTGACTGTTTATGAGTCAACAGGGGCTGTGGGGGCTGACGAATCCATTCATCACATGTGAAAAGAGTTTCGAGGGTTACTTCTGAGTGGGCAGCGACTCAGTTTTCCTAGACTGTTTAGGGGTCACCAGGGCTGTTTGGGCTACCGAATCCATTCACCGCCTGTGAAAGCAGTTTGGGCGGCTAATCTGAATTGGCAGCGAGTCAGTTTTCCTTGATTGTTTATGAGTCAACAGGGGCTGTATGGGCTAACGAATCCATTCGTCACCTGTGCAAGGAGTTTCGGGGGCCATTTTTGACTGGGCACGGAGTCAGTTTTCTTTGAATGTTTATGAGTCAACAGGGGCTGTGGGGGCTGACGAATGCATTCGTCACATGTGAAAAGAGTTTTGAGGGTTACTTCTGAGTGGGCAGTGACTCAGTTTTCCTAGACTGTTTATGAGTCAACAGGGGCTGTGTGGTCTGACGAATCCATTCATCACCTGTGAAAACAGTTTCAGGGGCCGTTTCTGTGAGGGCACCAACTTAGTTTTTGGTGACTGTTTGAGTCAAAAGGGGCTGTCTGGGCAGACGAATCCATTCGGCACCTGTGCAAGGAGTTTCGGGGGCTATTTTTAACTGGGCACCTAGTCAGTTTTCTTTGAGTGTTTATAAGTCAACAGGGGATGTGTGGGCTGACGAATCCATTTGTCACCTGTGAAAAGAGTTTCGAGGGGTTCTTCGAAGTGGGCAGCGGCTCAGTTTTCCCTGACTGTTTATAATTCAAAAGGGGCTGTGTGGGCTGACGAATCCATTCATCACCTGTGAAAACAGTTTCAGGGGCCGTTTCTGTGAGGGCACCGACTCAGTTTTTGGTGACTGTTTATGAGTCAAAAGGAGCTATCTGGGCAGACGAATCCATTCGTCACCTGTGCAAGGAGTTTCGGGGGCCATTTTTGACTGGGCACCGAGTCAGTTTTCTTTGAATGTTTATGAGTCAACAGGGGCTGTGGGGGCTGACGAATCCATTCATCACTTGTGAAAGGAGTTTCAGGGGCGATTTTTGACTCGGCAGCGAGTTAGTTTTCTTTGACTATTTATGAGTCAACAGAGGCTGTGAGGGCTGATGAATCCATTCATCACATGTGAAAATAGTTTCGAGGGCTACTTGTGAGTGGGCTGCGACTGATTTTTCCTTGACTGTTTATGAGTCACCAGGGGCTGTTTGGGATGACGAATCCATTCGCCACCTGTGAAAGTAGTTTCGGGGGCTATATCTGAATGGGCAACGAGTCAGTTTTCTTTGAATGTTTACGAGTTAACAGGGGCTGTGGGGGCTGACGAATCCATTCGTCACATGTGAAAAGAGTTTCGAGCGTTACTTCTGAGTGGGCAACGACTCAGTTTTCCTAGAATGTTTAGGTGTCAGGGGCTGTTTGGGCTGCCGAATCCATTCACCGCCTGTGAAAGCAGTTTTGGTGGCTATATCTGAATGGGCAGCGAGTCAGTTTTCCTTGACTGTTTATGAGTCAAGAGGGGCTGTGTGGGCTAACGAATCCATTCGTCACCTGTGCAAGGAGTTTCGGGGGCCATTTTTGACTGGGCACCGAGTCAGTTTTCTTTGAATGTTTATGAGTCAACAGGGGCTGTGGGGGCTGACGAATCCATTCGTCACATGTGAAAAGAGTTTTGAGGGTTACTTCTGAGTGGGCAGCGACTCAGTTTTCCTAGACTGTTTATGAGTCACCAGGGGCTGTTTGGGCTGCCGAATCCATTCGCCACCTGTGAAAGCAGTTTCTGCGGCTATATCTGAATGGGCAGCGAGTCAGTTTTCCTTGACTGTTTATGAGTCAACAGGGGCTGTGTGGGCTGATGAATCCATTCATCACCTGTGAAAGCAGTTTCAGGGGCCCATTCTGTGAGGGCGACAACTCAATTTTCATGACTGTGTATGAGTCAAAAGGGGCTGTATGGGCAGATGAATCATTCGTCACCTGTGAAAGGAGTTTCGGGGTTTATGAGTCAACAGGGGCTGTAGGGGCTGACGAATCCATTCTTCACCTGTGAAAAGTGTTTCGAGGGCTTCTTCGGAGTGGGCAGTGACTAAGTTTTCCTTGACTGTTTATGAGTCAAAAGGGGCTGTGTGGGCTGACGAATGCATTCGTCACCTGTGAAAACAGTTTCAGGGACCGTTTCTGTGAGGGCAGCGACTTAGTTTTCCTTGACTGTTTATGAGTCACCAAGGCTGTAGGGGCTGATGAATCCATTTGTCACATGTGAAAATAGTTTCGAGGGCTACTTCTGAGTGGGCAGCGACTCAGTTTTCGTAGACTGTTTATGAGTCTCCAGGGGCTGTTTGGGATGACGAATCCATTCGCCACCTGTGAAAGCAGTTTCGGGGGCTATATCTGAATGGGCAGGGAGTCAGTTTTCCTTGACTGTTTATGAGTCACCAGGGGCTGTTTGGGCTGCCGAATCCATTCGCCACCTGTGAAAGCAGTTTCGGGGGCTCTATCTGAATATGCAGCGAGTCAGTTTTCTTTGATCGTTTATGAGTCAACAGGGGCTGTGGGGGCTGACGAATCCATTCATCACATGTGAAAAGAGTTTAGAGGGCTTCTTTGCAGCGGGCAGCGATTCAGTTTTCCTTGAGTGTTTATAAGTCAAAAGGTGCTGTGTGGGCTGACGAATGCATTCGTCAACTGTGAAAGCAGTTTCGGGGGCCATTTTTGACTCGGCAGCGAGTCAGTTTTCCTTGACTATTTATGAGTCAACAGGGGTTGTGGGGGCTGACGAATCCGTTCGTCACATGTGAAAAGCGTTTTGAGGGTTACTTCTGAGTGGGCAGCGACTCAGTTTTCCTAGACTGTTAAGGTGTCACCAGGGGCTGTTTGGACTGCCGAATCCATTCGCCGCTTGTGAAAGCAGTTTCGGGGGCTCTATCTGAATATGTAGCGAGTCAGTTTTCTTTGATCGTTTATGAGTCAACAGGGGCTGTGGGGGATGACGAATCCATTCATCACATGTGAAAAGAGTTTAGAGGGCTTCTTTGCAGCGGGCAGCGACTCAGTTTTCCTTGAGTGTTTATGAGTCAAAATGTGCTGTGTAGGCTGACGAATGCATTCGTCAACTGTGAAAGCAGTTTCGGGGGCCATTTTTGACTCGGCAGCGAGTCAGTTTTCCTTGACTGTTTATGAGTCACAAAGGGCTGTTTGGGCTGCCGAATCCATTCGCCACCTGTGAAAGAAGTTTCAGGGGCTCTTTCTGAGTGGGCAGCGACTCGGTTTTCCTTGATTGTTTATTAGTCAACAGGGGCTGTGTGAGCTGACGAATCTATTCGTCACCTGTGAAAGCAGTTTCAGGTGCGATTTCTAAGAGGACAGCGACTCAGTTTTTCGTGACTCCATATGAATCAAAAGGGGCTGTGTGGGCTGAAGAATCCATTCGTCACCTGTGAAAGGAGTTTCGGGGGCCATTTTTGACTCGGCAAAGAGTCAGTTTTCTTTGACTGTTTATGAGTCAACAAGGGCTATGGGGGCTGGCGTATACATTCGTCACATGTGAAAAGAGTTTCGAGGGCAACTTCTGAGTGGGCGCGACTCAGTTTTCCTTGACAGTGTATGAGTCAAAAGGGGCTGTGTGGGCTGACAAATCCATTCGTCATCTGTGAGAGGAGCTTCGGGGGCTACTTTTGACTAGGCACCGAGTCAGTTTACTTTCACTGTTTATGAGTTAACAGGGGCGGTGGGGACTCATAAATCCATTCGTCACCTGTGAAAGGAGTTTCAGGTGCAATTTTTAAGAGGCCAGCGACTCAGTTTTCGTGACTCCTTATGAGTTAAAAGGGGCTGTGTGGGCTGACGAATTCATTCGACACCTGTGAAAGGAATTCGGGGGCCATTTTTGACTCGGCAACGAGTTAGTTATCTTTGACTCTTTTTGAGTCAACAGGGCTGTGGGGGCTAACGAATCCATTTGTCACATGTGAAAAGAGTTTCGAGGGCAACCTCTGAGGGGGCAGCGACTCAGTTTTCCTTGACTGTTTATGAGTCACCAGGGGCTGTTTGGGCTGTCGAATCCATTTGTCACCTGTGAAAGGAGTTTCGGGGCCCATTTTTTACTCCGCAAAGAGTCAGTTTTCGTTGACTGTTTATGAGTCAACAGGGGTGTGGGGGCTGACGAATGCATTCATCACCTGTGAAAGCAGTTTCAGGGGCGATTTCTAAGAGTGCAGCGACTCAGTTTTTCGTGACTCCTTATGAGTCAAAAGGGGCTGTGTGGGCTAACGAATTCATTCGTCTTATGTGAAAGGAGTTTCGGGGGCCATTTTTGACTCGGCAACGAGTCAGTTATCTTTGACTGTTTATGAGTCAACAGGGTTGTGGGGGCTGACGAA
>Ga0325402_1008006_pt1 | contig 10058 bp, 6 predicted proteins | sample PopdelMetagenome_22_FD_207212 | JGI IMG/M metagenome (GOLD analysis project Ga0325402, IMG submission 207212) | Populus deltoides microbial communities from Bellville, Georgia, United States - Xylem-PdKOR-R3 | ecosystem: Host-associated > Plants > Phyllosphere > Stem > Wood/Secondary xylem... | reverse complement strand
GTAAAGTTTCCTCACGGCCTATTTGGCAAGTATAAATTGCCCTCTGTTTTAGATCTCACGATCATTTGTGGTACGTAGATGGAGAGGGAAAAAAACAATCATTCAACAATCTCTTCTATATCAGTCCTAAATTCATGCTTAACTTGAGCTGCAAGTTCATTTTCACTACAGAAATTAAACTTTTGGTAGTTCTTTAACAGCTAGTAGTTCATGGAGTACGTGCTTTACTTCTTTCGGTGGAGGTGCTTTTTTTTTATAAGTTTTTTCTTCATGTAGAGTAATATAAAATAAACATATTATAGAAATTAACGTCATTTTCAAACAATCAATATCTTTACGTATAATGACATACATCTCGTAATAAAATTGTCACTGTGGTAGCTCAAATCCACACCAATCAGCTTTCTGATAAAAGTGCAGAGCTTGTGTCATTTGCAACCAGCGTTTCCAGCAAGCTAAGATAATTTTCTCACCTGTCTTACGTCTCAAGTATTTCTTGGTAACATGGAGAGACTTTTACAGGCTCCTCGTGGCTATATTTAATGCTGACAGGATTCCTAATGTCAAAATGCTTAACTACCAGGAGTCGATGAACGTGAAAAGGACAAATCATATGTGTATATTATACAATACATCTGGGTACGTATGTCTATATAAATATATACATACACTGATACACACATTGCATGACTGAAAGGAATATTAAAACATTTTGTTTTTGTTGCAGTTTCTTCTGCTCCCATGATCTCTTGTCTCCCGGTTTCTTCTAAACACAGTAATCCTGATTAAATTAGTAAATAGTCCAAGATTTGGGGAATATATGCTGGGGCCTGCTTATGAACTGATTAGATATGGTCAGCCTGGGTCTAAGGACAATTTTTGGGACTAATTAAAGCTTAGTCCCTTTACAGAGAGCAACTCATGTTGCCTGTACCTGGGGCAGCACAGGACTTCGAATAAGAGAACAGTCCTAATCCTTTGCTACATTACCTACCAAACTCGACGTCTTCTTCACATTAGTTGGGGCGCATAACAACGCATCACCAGAAAATAAGCACACAAACCTTTTGACAGGTCCATTAATTACGGGTTGCTTCGACAGCAATGGGATCCTTTTTTAAGGGCGAGGATGTGCTTGGATCAATTTCGCTTGTACCAGTCGAGTCCCTTTCTGATCTGGCTGTAAGCATGTCATGCATTCTCGGGTCGTGTTAATTTTTTGAGCGTGTTTTTAGTTAAAGAGCAATTTCCGGGGCTCCTGAGCCCTACTAGCTGATGGTTTTTGGACTTTTTTATGAAAAAATGAAGGTCGCTGGGTGTTGAAAAGACGGGGCTTGTGTTGTGTATTATAATGGGACTCTTCATCATTATCGTCCGCAAGTAATTGATGCTTAAGCAAATCATTGGGAGTGACAATGACCATTTAGGTCTTTGAAAATGTGCCTTCAAGTTACCTCGCCTCAATCAACGGTGGCTAACATGGAGGAACATGCACCTGTATTTTTGCCGTGTAAAGATGATTTTATGTTTGCATTGACTATTAATCTGCTCCAGCATCACATATATCCCACTAATAATCCACCCATGTTTTCTTAAACAATCGTTGACATAATTAATTTAATTACCATGCAAACCATCAAGCCTTGGACGCCAACACCCATGAACTCACACGCAATTATATTTTCTGACTGAATAATTCAAGGGCAGTTCAAAAACATCATATCGAAGCCCGGATCTTTATGCAGATTTATTTTTTAAAAAGTTGGTGTGGTTTTCTAACAAGGAGCTAAACACCAGTACTGTTATGTTTACTGATAAACTAGATGCAGATACACTTGATATAAAGAAGACCAGTACATTCACCTATCATCCGCTTAGGGTGGACTATTATTTTTCTAAATTAAAAAAAAAAATGTTAAGATAATGAAGATTTTTTTTTAGTAGTATTATTATATCCAATTATACTGTTTGATCTTGAAATTTGTCAATCTGACTTCTTATTTAGTTCGAGTTTAAAATTAAACCTCGTGAGAGCTGATTCAAAGTGAATCATTCAATTTAATAAGTCCAAAAACAACCTGTATAAATGACCGGTAAAAATATGACATGGATTTTAAAAAAAACTTTAAGACGATAATTGTTTTTTAACGGTGAGATGATACTAGATTGGATTGATCTCGATCACTTTACAACCTTGATCATTGACTTCAATGAATTTAATAACTTTATTGTTTTTGTAAATTAATTTTATTTAATTTTATGATAAAATTTGATGTCTGCAAAATTAAACACCAACCCTAAAAAAGATGTTTATTTAAGATCCGTGATGACCCTGTAATATATATATATATATATATATATATATATATATATATATATAAACTATGAATTCCATTTCACAACCAATTTAATATTGAAGAAAAATAAAATTAAAAAATTAAAAAAATTAAAGGATAAAAAACTAAAAAACCCGCAAATCAGGTAATCCGGGTCAACATATCAAACTCGCAAATCAAGTAATGGACTTTATTGAGATTAATAACTTGTTTTTTTTTCTATAAACTTTTTTTTACTTAACTATATGATAACAAAAACAAATGATTGTAAAATTGAGCGTCAAATTAGTACTAATTTTTTTTTTTAAGACTGATAACCTCATAAAAGTAAAACGAAACAAATTATAAAATTTAATTTTCAATCAGTCGAATATTGAATAATAAAATAAAAAAATAAATGTTTTAAAAAAAGTTAAACTTGATAAACATGTCAACAAGCTTATGAAATTTAATTTAAAACAAAAAAAAGACGAAATGTGATTTCAAATACAAAAACAAAGAACATCTAAATTAATTAATAGCTGATGCTCCTTGTTATTATGAGAGTCAAGACAAAGGCACTTTTAAGTAACTGCAAGTACAGACGATTAAAAAAGGAGGTGGTGGCAGAAATATAGCCCCATTAACATCTGTAGTGTTCTTCCACCTTCTAACACTGTTTGGTTGGAGCTTCTGCTCGGTGCATTCTGGTTCTATATATATATATATATATATATATATATATATATATATATATATTAGCATAAGAAGCCATGCAGTTTCCCTGTCAGATTTTGGAGGTTTTCGGTTGGTAGTTGATGTTGGCTTTAGTAGTTTTTTTTTTTTTTTAAGCGCGTTAGATAGTGTAATTAAAGTTTTGTATTATTTAATTTAATATATTGATGTTAAAAATAAAATTTTAAAAATATTATTTTCAAATAATCTTATCTTGCTATCAGACAAGCATGATTCAGATATCTTGAGCTAAATCTCGAATAACGGCAACCTTTGACAGATGGCATGTGAGAGTTGCCGGGACAAAATATCCGTTGCTTGCTTGGTTATAAGTGTCCCTCGCAGCAGAAATCCGAGGCAAGTTGGGCTTACCCATTGGTTATAAGTTTGGGCTTTCTCTCTCGTGAGGATGCTCAAGATAAATATATATTGTTTTAAAGTATTATTATTAAAAATAAATTTTAAAAAATAAAAAAATATTATTTTAATATATTTCCAAAAAAAATACTTTGAAAAATAATTTACACACACATATATATATTTGTGGTTTATCAACAACAGTAATTAGTAAAACAATTCCACCAAAAAATCCACACTCAAGAAATCACCCCTAGACGAAAAAAAATCAGAAAAAGAAAATACAGTGACCTACTTGTTAATATCTCTGAAAGAAATAAAAAATGTAATTTAATAGAGGATAAAGGGTGGGGAAACAGAATAGAAGAGGGCATGATAGCATGATAGCCTTGTCTTTATTCTTCCATAAGCCGAAACATGAATGGAACACGGAACCTGAGAGGTGAAATGTGAGTTCCACGGGATACGAAACTCTTCGACGTGGTAGAAAATCCTGTTGATGCCTAATGACTTTCAATGGTGCAAACAAAAGAATGCATTGCATTTTTCTTCCTCTCCATCATCATAAAAGGAGGAAACATACTTCTGAGCCTGAAAGATCAGCAGGCCCGGAATCAGGGCACTGAAGCCGCATTCTGATGGAATACACTTTACAGGTCTGTTACGGTCACAGTTTGAACTTCGCATCATCCAAAACAAGTCCACCACTAGCAAGCACAAGTCTATCAATGTAGACCGCAGCCTAGCCTGGTGCGAGAACAACTCTCTAGACAACTATACGACACAGGTCTTTTTTTTCTTCCTAGCCAACTGGAAACAAACTAATGAAACGAGAAAGGAGGCGGCCTAACTGAGAAAATCAAGAAATCACAATATCACAAACAGTGAAAATCATAAGAGATCAGGGGATTCTTCAAAACCTCTAACTTCAACCACATAGATCGATATGACAGCTCATGGATGGATCAAACCATTTGTTAAAACGATGAAAAAGGAACTGAGAAAACTCGAAGACAATTATTTTAATCAATGGAAGTTTCAATCTTCCAACATTTACACATTATTACCAGGGCAAAACTAACATCTTTTATGATGAACAGGGCTGATCAAGAAAACAAATCTCACAAACTAGGTCAGCAACTTGCGCCAAAAAAAAAAACCCTTTAAAGAAACAGAAGCAGTGCATCATGGTGCATAAAAGCTTTACACCAGGATGAAAGACTGGTACAGTGCTGTTGATATGCATTATTTCTTGTCAACAAAACTCATCTCGATCCTAATATTCAACAAAACTATTTCTTTCAGTGATGAGCCTTTGCCTTTGCTTCAGCTTTCTTTTGTGACTTTGCCTTCGCCTGCGTTTGAAAATACAAGGCCACTACATAAGCATTTATAAATTAAATCAATCACGAGCCAAAATCAGTGTGGGGTAAACTGCTGATAGACAGGAAAATGGCAAAGATTAAAGGCCATTGTGAAAGAGTTACTTAATACACAGCAACAAACAATTATAAAATGATGACACGCAGAAGCATTTCCTGATAGAATCAGATTCTAGCCTTTAAAATATTACTATAAGTTTTCCTTGGCAAAAGAATGAAAGAATGACAGCAAGTTGTAACGCAAGGATATCACCTCAACCAACAGAAACATTGCTACAACTATATGTGAAGAGAATTGCAACACTGAGAAAACACTTCTCAGGCAAAACAAATAAGGGGTTCAAACACATAAGAAGAAAAGGATCGGATTTGTTCTTTCATTCAAATTCCAACATAATGTTTCCTCGCTATCTTTTAGAATCTCTATTCTTACGAGTTCAGCAATCACCAATGAATTCCCTTAGCTTATTTAACAACACTGCAAGTTGAGTAGGGTACGATCCGTAATCGGGACAGTTAAATTTGTGGGACCCGCTTAAAACCCCACCAAGCTCTCAAAACTAACTTGAACGCATAGCAATTAGAACCCTGAATCCAGTGGTGAAATGAGTTCATTTTTAGTAATACAAAGCTACCTCACCTATCTAATTAACACATTTCCCCTCAAATTCTGAAGCTAACTGTTACTCCCCATTGTTAAATTACTCCTAATTCAAGAAAAGCACTCATATTGGTAAATAAAAGGGGCCCTTCTTGAGCATCAAAATGTAAACTTTCTTCATAAAAAACAGGGTAAATGTACCTGGAGATACTTAAGCTTCACACTCCCGTAAACGAGACCCAAAGAGAAAGCAGAAACACGAGCCACCTAACAAACCCCAAAACACATAAATCAATTTTATGATATTTTATTTCATTTTCTAGGGAAGCGAACAGATAGCGGTTGGTAGGTGAGAAAGTTTACCAGAGCGAGAGTGCTGGTGCCAGAGTAAGGTCCAGGAGGCGGCGCCATTGGAGATTCTTCCGGAAACAAGAGGGAGCTGCCTGTAAATTAATCCAAATTACAAGCCCTAGATTTTGATATCTTTTTAGCTAATGTCAGACTTGTGATTGCTTTATAAATAAATGCCTTTAATCCTGTACCCTCGCCTGTACCGGAGCTTACTACCTTTATTTGCGCCAGTCGTTGGATGCACGCTTATTGGAGGGTGGGATTGCCGATAAATGGTTAAAGTATTTTGATTTTTTTAAAAGTTCATCTTGTTATATTTTTCGCATTATATTTGGATCGGATGGGTCCATCATACTTTTTTGTTAATAATTTAATAACAAAAATTAAATTTAAAATATTAAAAAATAAATTATCATTCATCAATTTAGATATAAATAATTTTTCAAAATGCTGGGAATATATAATGGCCAAAATTCTATCAGGAAAAAAAAAATTATTATAGCAAAAACTAGCTACAGCAGAAGAAAAGGAGAATATATGGGATGTGCTGTTTTTTTTCAAAAAAAACAATGGACGTCTCCTAGTCACTGACACCAACAAATTCTCATACGAGTATATACACCAAAGCACCACCACCCGTATGCTATCCACGCCCACAGAGCGCCCAAAAGTCAGGTGATCACGAACACCACCATAGACTGGCAAAGCCACCTTCCACGACGCTGCTTGTCCCTTCTCCGATTGAAGTTCAGCCAAGCATGGCAGAGAACAAGGTCTGTCTCTCTAAAAAGCTTTTTTTTTTTTTAAGATGATATATAACCCACTGGGAGTCCAGTACTTTCCTGTGGAATGACTTTCTGCTAACTGAGTAGCATTTCCTCATAGCTAGATAGAAGATTGTAGATTTACAATATTTGCAGTGATGGGATTCATCCCTTTGGTTTCTTGATGGGTTTAATCTTGTGATCATAAAATGTGTGATTTTTACTCTATATTATCTAATACTCTGTTTGGATAGAAGAATCATGAGGCAATAATGTTTTGCTACACAGCTTCGATTTTTACAGCTAGTACATGAACCATATCATATTACTTGACTTTAGCATCTCATATCTCTTATAGAACTTCTTCTTATTGTGGATGTAATTTGTTGCTTTTTCTTTAATAGTTGGAATGAGATTTTGTCCCTCGTTGTGAATCAAGTTCTCTATGAATTGAAAGAATATCAGTATTTATTTGTTTCCTGCTTCTTTCCTTTTTTATCATCTACTGGTTTTAGCTAAAAGGCCTAAAGAATAGGTAAGGTCCTTCAATGGCTAGTAGAACATCAACTTTTTAGCCTGTTCAAAGAATGTGGTCATCTTGTTCAGCGTGGAACTCCTCTCTGTGAAAGGTGACCGATGTCTCTTTATATTGGACTTTATTGGCATGTGGAATTTTGAATAGCTGGCAAGTTAATTAATTATCACAATATATGCAATAGAAGTTACTATTTCCTTAGTGCCTGGAGTTATACTCTTTATAACAATTAACTAATACTTGGCGGAAGCTTCACTCTGAAGTTACTGGTAAAATTCTTCTGAAGCAGATGAATGAAATCCTGCTTCTCCTATTAACCTCACAAGTCGTAGGAACAGTCTATTTATTTTGCGATTAAGATTTGTCGAGTGTCACTATCTTTTTCTCGCAGTGTACTCTGAACAACAAAAATTTAGCACCGACTGAAGAATATTCAAAGAATGTGATATAGTTTGGAATCTGGAAGGATTATAAAATGTCCATCATCACAGTGTTATGAAATTTCACAATCCTGCTAACATGTAAAAATCATCCATTTATTTCCTTTGATCTGTATTATTCATGTCCAGTACTTTTTTCCTGATACACACTTTATGATGTGGCTTTTTCATGTTTGTCATTGGTCTCTTTGATTGTAGGCAGATGCAGAAACCTTTTGAAGAAGCAACATGTGCTTTAAAGATTTGTGATTGGCAATACTATGAACAGTGTAGATGTGGTTGACTTTGGAAGCGTAGATGGTACTGCCATTACACATCCAAAGAGGAGATGGCTACCGAGGGGGGTGATACCCCTGGGTTGGAACATTGATGATGTGCCCTTGGTGGGTTAGATACCAACTACAACTATACATCAGAAAGAGGAGGCAGTTGAGAAGATTGTCCCTGCTAGGCAGGTAGGGGTGAATGTTTGAGCGGGGGTCTGTTGTCCCACTGCTGGTAAAGGGATCTAGCATACCACCTTCGTCAAGGGGACCTCGCAGTCCTCTTATTGAGCACGTTGATATTGTGATCAATTCAGATCCTTCAACAGCAGATCCTTATTGAGGCAACTTCCCTCCCCAGGTGTCTTACACATCCACTTTGGATGGGACTGGGATTTCTGAGGTGCCTCCAGGTGGAGATGCGAGGGGCTATTTCCACTGTTTTCTTGTGCTGGAGTGTTATGATTGTTGCCTTCCCAGGGTTCATGTAAAGGATGGTGAGTTCTGGAGTGGTGTTCCTGTCCCTGAACCTCGTTAGGTTGTTTTTATTCCTGACATACCTGAAGAGGCTCGGGCTATTGGTTGTTTTTATGTATTATCCAGAGTGTAGGGATCTGGGTTTCAGAATTGATTCTCTAGCGAATGTGCTGGGGAGATTTAGGAAGGTGTTGGAGTCCTTTGATCCGGGCAGGAGGATTGATGAGCTCAAGGAGCAGAAGGTTATCATTATAGTGGGGGAACCCAACATTGAGAGAGAGTTGTGGTGGGATCTCAGTAGTATTTGAACTACAAGTTGATGTCTCGGAGCCTTGTTTCTTGGTAGTACCTTTGGTAAAACTACTTGTTGGACTATCTATCAGTTTGTGCGACTATTTTTTGCTTTATGGGGTCATATAATGCTCTGTAGTAGTTGTTGATATTTTCTCAATCCAAATCATTCAAGCTCCTGTATCTGTTTCTCAGTATATATACTTCCCTGATGTGGTTTTTTCAACTTCGCACCGGTCCCTTCCATAGGGTCATGGCCAGTCGCCAGATGCACAAACCTTTTGCTGAAACCATGTGCTTAAAAGATAGTTGAGACCAGAGAACGTTGCCACAAAAGAGCGTGCACTTTTGACAGATCTTTCAGGTTTACTGCTTTTTTTGCCATTTCAAGGACTTGTATGCTGGGACCTTCTTTCAATTACAGGGCAAGATTTTTGGAAATTCATTTCGAGAATTTCTAATTATGAAGATAATGATCTTTTTTTTTATGAGAAAGAAAGTTGTGGCCATCGAATCTCTATCATGAAGATTTTAAATGTAAATGTTTCATGGTTCAGGATGATCTTGAAACTTATTCTTTGTTCTCATCAAAGTAGCAATCAGTGGCCTCAGGTTCTCTCCAATCCAATTGCTGCCAAGAGACTCGAGTGACTCTGGACTGGGTTTTGAAGGGTGATGGTGGTATATTCATTCTTGTCTTAAAATGGTGAGAATCTCCTCTGCCATCCGTACATTCATTAGCCATTTCTCTTGGCATGCACAGAGTTGGAACTCACTTTCAAAGACAACTGTTAAATGGTACTCCAGAATATGACTTCCCTCCCTGGCCTGTCTCTCTCTCTCTCTCTCTCTCTTGACACACAAATAGCTTAGCAAAAACTACATTAGAGAGGGTTTTTGTTGGATGATGCAACCGTGGATCTAAAGGAGGGCAAGCAGGGACATGGGTCTATGTCCTACAAAGAATTAAAAAGGAATCCCTGGAACTCAAATAACACTCAGTTTGATCCCTACAAGTTAGATTTTTATTTCGACTTTTGTTCTTAACAATTTTCTTATTTGATGATAAGAATGTCCTCATGTCAGCTTATACATTAATCAAGATTAACCATCTCTTTCAAAAAGAAAAGACCAGTAAGAGATTCAACGAATCTTCTACGAGTAGTGTCGAAGAATACAAGGAAGCATCAAACAGTAATCGTGCCATTTTTTCTTTTAAAAAGGAGGGGGATTGAGATAGAGTTGATGCAAATATTCAAGTTGCCAACTTGAGCAAAATCCAAGGGCGTGGGTTTGTTTTGCTTTTGAGGTGCGTGGCCCAATCATATGGTACTATAATTCCAGAGAAGCGGTCTTCGGGCAGTTTAATGCCACTGCTGAATCAAGCGTCGACCCCTCCTTTGTTTCTTGGGCAAAAAAGGTGGCTGGACCTCCATCTAGGATCCTGGACCAACCATCAAATTACGAGTGTACTATGGTTCGTGTATCAGTTTGCTTGTGATAAGAATTGTTGTTGTTTGGAAATATAATAAAATAATATATTTTTT
>Ga0325402_1008004_pt1 | contig 10060 bp, 4 predicted proteins | sample PopdelMetagenome_22_FD_207212 | JGI IMG/M metagenome (GOLD analysis project Ga0325402, IMG submission 207212) | Populus deltoides microbial communities from Bellville, Georgia, United States - Xylem-PdKOR-R3 | ecosystem: Host-associated > Plants > Phyllosphere > Stem > Wood/Secondary xylem... | reverse complement strand
GGTTTTTCTTTTTTCTTTTGGGATACTCGGTACTCTTTAAAGGAGATTTTTGTCACAAGTACCTCCAGCCCCCCCTTTTCACCTGTGTTTCTGCGGAGTGTTATAGGTGGTTTGAAGTTAAAACGTAGTGAGCATAAATGATGGGGGGGGTGGAAGGCCTTTTTTGTTGTGAATAAAATGCAGGTGAAATTTGTAATATTCGTCCCTTGGATGTGTTCTTCTTGATTCGGCGATATCTCCATAACAAGATTCTGCTATAATGTTTCATTTTTCATGGTCGCCAGGCACCCCAAGCTTATGCTGTCTGTGCATTATACAGATGAAATGGTGGCGTGTGAATCAAAATGCATTAGCTGCTGTTCACAGTAAACGAGAGAGCCAAGTGCAAACATTAGAAAAATGACTTGGTATTATTTGGTCGACTTGAATATGTAAAAGTCTGTGTTTTCCCCTCTTTTTTAATCTACTTTTTAAAAATTTTTGTGCTGATGGGGGTTGGGAAGAGCATACATAATTGCGGAGAGTAGCTTGGTTGTTTGGTACGGATGCTAATGTCTTGTAGCAAGCCTCCGTTGTGTGAGGTTCTGGCGCTCTTTCTGCCGAAATTCCTCCGGCGGGGCATTTGACGTGGTGTCCATTTTTTAATGTATGAACTCCTGTCCGTTGGTCGTAAGTGTTTCCCGGCATTCTTATTCCTTTGTTCGACATCACCTAGAGATTGCTCATTATTCAAGTAAAAAGTTATCATACCCCACCAACGGGCTGTTAGATTTCTTGGATTTGCATAGATGTTGAAAAACGAAAGGTGGGTCGCCCTTTTACCCAAAAATGATGGTGGTTGTTTAGCGGTAAGAAAATATATAGATAAAAGTAACACTTCAATTTCTTAAAAAAAAAAAAAAAAGAGTTAAAAGAATTTGAAATTTACTGCTCAAAAATAATATTTCTCTAGGTGAACTAGTTTTTTTGGATTTTTAAATTTGTATTGTTTTTATAAAACATATTTTAAACGTTTTTCATCTTAAGTTTTTCAAATAAATAAATAAATAAAATGATGAATAATATATATTTTTTTCTATATTCCAGTATTTTTTAGTAATTTAAAATATTAATTTCTTTTTTATCTTCATATTTAATTAGTATTATGATTCTAATATAGATTTATTTTTTAGTTAACAAGTATAAAATTTGCATGATAATTTCTAATTTGAATGAAATAAAATTGATATTTTATATAGATTTATAAATTATGTTTTTTTTAATGAAAAATAACTATAATCTTGACTTTTTTTTTTTAATTTTTTCAATGGAAAAATTCTTCTCTGTTCTCAACAAATGACTTCTTTTTAAGAAAATATTATTGGAAAAAAAGTTAGAAAAGGCAAAAAAATGAAAATAGAAAAGAAAAATGTTTTTTTTTAATTAGACCCATGGTTTTCTGAGGTAAAAATATGCGTGTGGATATTCATATATCATCGAGAGTCTCTCCCCAAGCCCGTCTAATAATCATAGGATTTGGGTTAGCTTATTGAACAAATTTGTCTCATGAACAGCTCTAATTACGTGATTATTGGTAATCAACCATGATTAGAGAAGTAAAACTCTAGAGAAATAAGCTTTTTGTTAGTTTTTTTCCTGTAGAAGAGGTCACTGTAGATGTCCTTCACCAGTTTAAAGACAGCTAATGTGGATGATAACTTCACTCTTGCAAAATCAAAATAGAGAGGTCCTCTTAACTTCACTCTTGCAAAATCAAAATAGAGAGGTCCTCTTCTCTAATGCTTCTTGATGGTTAAATCACTAGCTAGATGGTTAAAAATGCTCTTAGTAAATGTTAAATCACTGAAGATTTTAATTTTTCGTAAGGATCAAGGAAGGATAATTGACATGCATGTGATTAATACCAAAAAGAAAAGGCGGGAAGAAGCAGCATGCATGCAGCTAGAATATTGCAGGTGGGATATGGTAGTTAAGTCGTTACAACTAGTCGATTAGGCTGTTCTAGCTAGTTAAGAGTCGGTTGAATCGATTAGTTGTAATCAATAAGTCCAAGTATATAAGCTGTAAATGGAGAACTCTGAAGACAAGCAAGAAATGAAGTGTATTTTGCACGAATGGCAGAACTCTCTTCCTCTCTTTTCAATTTCTTCTACTTCTCCCTCGCTTCTCTTCTAAAGTCTTGTTTGTTGAGGAAGATCCTTAACAACTGGTATAAGAGCTCGATCTCCTCGATCACAAAGAATAATCAAGTAGAACCAACACAATACAATGGTTGATAACAATAAGATCAAAGTTGATGAGGAGCATGGAAGGAAGATGGATGAACAAATACAATAATTACACGAAAAGTTACAAAAGACGGCTTACAATCAAGCTAGGAAGAATGAACAACTGGAATTGAAGATGGATTCCATCATAGCCACATTACAGATTCGTACTAGGAACAAAAATGGCGACGAGGAAGGTAGACTTGGTATGGAAACAGATGGAATACTTTCTCATCAAAGAAGTAATAAGAGAAGATAGGGTATTGGGATTCAAGAAGAGCAAAAAAGGATATAGTGGAGCTTGGCCTAAAATGGAGTTAACAACCTTTCATGGAGAGAATCCAAAAAGCTGGTTAAGGAGATGTAGAAAGTTCTTCAAAATGAGCTACATACCAGTTTATTGGAAAATTCCGTCGGTATATTCTAGAGAGCTCTAGAACTATTCATTTTCCAATTGCACTATTAATTACTGTTTTTAATAAAAAAAAATCACCGACGGATTGAAAAGTCATCGGTGTTATTTGGTGGGTTTCTGAAATTTTTTTATTAAATTGAAAATTTAAATTAAATATTACAGATGAAATCACCGACTACTTTTCAATCTATTAGTGATATTTGATGATTTCTGAAATTTTTTTATTAAATTAAAAATTTAAATTAAATATTACAGACAGAATCACTGACGGAATGATTAAAGATATTAATATTTAATTATCTATCAGTAAAACTGTAGGTAAAACCCTCCAATAAAAAGCTTAGAATCTCTCATTTTACAATAGACGAGCCTCCTTTCTTTTTCTTCTTCCTCTTATGTAAAAAACATCAATATCCCTTTCTTTCTCTTCTCTCCTCTCCTCTCCTCAACTTTTTCTTTTCTCCTCCATGTTCATGTATGTCTTCTTCTCCTTTTTTCTTTTCTCTTTGCTTTTTTTTTTAATTAATATACTTTATGAATTTTTTTTTTCTCTTCTAAGCTTCACTTGCAACTACATTAAGGTAAAAGTTTTTCTTCTTCTTCTTTCTCTGTGTTTTTACTTTTATTTTTTTCTGTTCTTAATAATTGTATGAATATCGTTGTATGATTTTTTTTTTATATGAGATCAATTTTTAGTTGATTTATTTATAGGATTTTTAATTTTTTAGCAATCACAACTTCATTTATTTCATATGAATTTTTTTAGTTGATTTATTTTTTTGTGTTATTTATTTGTTGTAAATTTGTTTGAGTTAATTTTCTTCTTTTTTTTTCAAGCAACTCAGTTTTGAGTATTATAGAGTTGTGATTTATATTAATTTAATTATTTTGTAGTTTTTTAAAATAGATTTGTTTTTAAAATATTTTTAAATAATCACCGACGGAATTATATATGGTATTTTTGTCCGTTACATGACAAGTTGTCTGAGGGAAATACCAACAAAATAAAGCGGGTAAATTTTTTTTGCGCGCTTTTTCCGTCAGTAAATCCATCTGTAATAATATTTTTTTTTACTGATAGATTTATCGACAAAAAAAAAAAATTACCGACGAACAATTCACCGACGGAGCATTTTTATCTGTGATTCCATCGGTGAATTAATTACCAACGGAATGATAGTGCAAATACCGACAGAAAATTCCATCGGTAAATATAAAAATTTTGGTAGTGACAAGATAGAGGTTTGGTACAAAGGGTTTTTATATGGAGAAAAATATTTGGTTAGATGAGAAGATTTTACAAAAGCTTTGTGTATGTGATTTGGTAACATGAAGGATGTTGTTGAAAAATTTAACAAGCTTGTACAAGAGAAGGAGGTTGAGGAATATGTTGACAGGTTTGATGAGCTCAAGTCATTAATGTGCGCTCTGAATCCATTCATACTAGAAGTTTACTACATTTCAAGTTTTTTGAGTGGATTAAAGGAATATATTAGGCCAATACTTAAGATACTCAAGCCAGCAACACCAATGCAGGATTTTGATTAAACAAAGTGGCAGGAAAAAGCAAATCATGAACTAGCTAAGAAGTCTATGATTATTCCAAGAAACAACCTCTCTTATAGAACTGGGGCGAAGGCCTAAATATCCAATTAAGAGTTTTTAATTGACAATGGAAGCACTCACAACTTTACCAATATCAAGGTGGTGGAAATAAAATCAAAATCACTACAGTTAAGACCATTGTTTTCGTAGTAAATATTGCAAATGGAAGCATTATAAGGTGTGACTCTCATTGCTTAAAGTTTGACCTAGTTCATGCAAAACTTATGAGTTTCAAGTTCACTTAAGAATGATAAGGCTAAAAAGATGTGATTAGGAGTGAATTGGCTACAAAAGACATTCTCCAATTCTATTTGACTTCATTAAAATGAAGTTGTCATTTAGAAAGAGAGGTGTAATGATACAATTGAAAGGAATAAGAGTGAATGCTTAGTTTCATATTGTAGCCACCAAAGTACAAAAGAGTTTAAAGGAATCCATTTATGAGTTTATAAGGAAATTTTTTTAATGTGAAAGCAATTGAGAAAACTAGTCTGATTGTGCAAGATACAACAATTAAAGAACTATTAAAGGAATTTGAGGAGGTTTTCTCATAACCAAAACAATGACTTCCTGAAAAAACCTTGGATCACAATACTACATTGATCCCCAAAGCTAAACTAGTTAATATTAGACATACAAGAGCTCTTATATATACAAAGAAGAGATTGAAAGATTGATGAGGTATGTCGTGACATGCACGACATTGAATGATGCAGCTACCTTATGAAATTAAAGGGATTTTGGGTTTAATCATAAAGTTATGATTTGAGAGAATCGCTATCTAGTACCATGGTCACTAGAAAACTTACTGGTCTGCAAGAGTTTGGGTAAGGGGACTAGTTGTGCAAGGGGAAGACACATCACCCCCAGTGCACTCTACCTAAGGTAAGCTGTATTGTTGATTGATTGTTATTCTAAGTTGTATTTCTATTCATTGGTCTCATATAAGATTTAAAGCAATTCTCCCTTTATGAGGAAGTCTCTATCTTATCGGGTTAAATTCTAATTGTTCTAAGACCAAAATTTTAGCATTGCATTTATTTTATTTTTTGTATCTTTAATACCTGACACTTTACAATATAATTTTATACCCCAAACTATTAAAGTCTACATCTATATCCTAACACTCTGAATATTAATTTAAAAAATAATTGTTGTGGTATTTTGGCCAAACTCTAATGGATAATCATAAACTAGTTACAATATTCATTTTATATTTTTTAAACATCATAAAAATGCATTTTTGTTTTTTTTAAAAAATATGCATGAAAAACCTTTAGAATTTGGCTGTATGCATGAAATTAAAACATATATATATATTTTTTATGTTTTTGAAATGAGGAATTGTTTTAATGTTTTTGGATTTTTTTTTTGAAATTTCAGAGAAAAACTGAGTATTTTTAATATTGGGTCTATATCTTACAATGTAAGTCTACAGTTCAATATTAAATGAAATTATTGGAAAAAAAATGTTGTTGTGTTTTATGATATAATGGAATTGTTTTTTGAATTTTTGAGATTTTTTTGAAATTTCAGAGAAAAATCAGGTATAATACGGGGTTTGTACTTTACAATGTATGTCTACAGTCCGATATTAGGTAATAACTATTGGAAAAACATGCAAGGGACCCATAAATAATTTATAATGGTCCCTAAATGTTTTGAAAATTTTAAGAATTTATTTGGCTAGACACACAAATAAGAACAAATTAAGGTTAAAGGAAAAAAGCTTAGAGCCTATTTACCAAACAAACCATTAGCCTAAAGTCAAAGGTATTAAAATTGCCTTAAGACCATGTTTGGGAAATAGGCCTTAAGGACCTAAACAAGGTCTTATTTTTTAAGAAAAAATGAGGTGTGCCAAACATGTCCTTATATCTAGGTTGAGCTTAGCCCAACCATATAGACTGGGTCTATTGGGCCCGAGGCCCAAGCCCATGTGGTCAAGTTGAGCTATTGCCCAGCCTAACCTGATTTTTTAGATCGATAGACAGCCCAACAAACCTTTATTTATTAAGTTTTTTTTATTTATATTTTATGATGTGGGTTAGACCTAGCCTATACAACTTGGTCACTAGCCCAACCTACTGACCAATTTACTTTGTAAAACGTGAATTATTTCATGTTCTGCATGTTTATGTTTGCATTAACTAAAAAAAAGAGAGGAAAAGGATTACCTGGGTTAGATGAGGGTGTTGGCTGGCTAGTGGAGCTTTAGACGTGGCGTGATGGCCTATTAGTAGAGCTAGTGGCAATTGTATGGGGGTCTACGGTGGCTGTTAAAAGTTAGAGAAACTGCACTGGAGGAGAAAAAGAAATGTGGAGGTTGCAGTGGAGAGCTACCGTGGTTGGTTGCAGTGATGGTGGATGGTTGCTCTGACATAGAGGAGCTTGTGGTTGCTCACGGTGGTGCCGTCTGGGTTAATGGTAGTGCTGCGGTGGAAAAAAAGAAGAAAAGTGATGGAAATGTAAGAAGGAATTGGGGTTGCTTGCTGGGCTAAAAAAAGGATGAAAGAGGTTGGGTAAAGGTGCTTTTTAGGTGGTGGTGTTTTTGGGAATGCAAGAGAAGTTTTTCTCTCCTTTTTTTTTATTAGAGAAAACTAGTGTGTGAGGGGTGTTTTTGCTTTGTTTTTTTTTGCTTTCTTTCTCTCCCAATCTTCTCCTCCTCTATCGCATGAAATTCACCCTATTTATTGGGGATGAAAAAGGGGGTATGAAATGTTTATCTAACATGAATCTTGACCCTTGATTCAAACATGAAGGATTCCAAATGGTGGCCAAAAGTCATCATCACGGGTTGTAAAGGCTGGTCGGGTCAGCCTCTTTGGGTTAACTTTGTAGCGGGCTCAGGGCTTCTAAGGGACAATTTCTTTGCTTAGAGGTGCAATGATAGGTAATGAGAGTGGTGTCTTCTTTTTTTTTTCTTGTATGGTGAAGGTATAAGAGAGAAAGAAAGCCTAAAAAGTGGCATTAGAGTTGTCATTCTTGTTGTCGAAGGTTGAAGATAATGTGCAAAACCATGTTGTCTGACACAATTTTTTTTTTTTTACTTTTATTGACCAAAACGATCTTGTTTTGATCTAAAACATGTTATTTTGGTCAAAACAACACCAAAACACACCATTTCATTTAAATAAAATGGTGTTGTTTTGGGGTTTTTGACCTAAATTACACCATTAAACCCTTTTTTAATTTCAGTCCAATCTTTTAATTTATTGAATTAAGTCCTCAATTGAATTTTGATTCTAAGAATCAATCAACTTCATACCTATCAAGTTTAAAAATAATCCCTTGAATTCAATGGCCTTTCCAACTTGGTTGTGGATATTTTTAATTTTGCCCCAAATTGACATTCAAACTTCTAATTTCTTTAATTTCACCTCTAATTGATATTCAAACTTTTAATTTCTTCAATTTCAACCCTGTTTTGAATTGAATTTATCCCCTGAGTTTGCACGTCTTTTACAATAAAGTCCTTGGTTCTAAGTTTCTTTAATTTGGCCTTTAATTGACCACCAAACTTTTATTTTTTTCAATTTTGTCCATGATTTCACTCAATTGAGTTTGGAAAAATGTAATTTGGTCTTCTAAAATTCAAATCTTCTCAATTAAACTCAAATTAGGCTTCCAAACTTATTTTTTCACCAATTAAGTTCCTAATAAAATTAGTTTGACAAATTAAAAGTCTAATTAAGTTCTTGCACTTAATTAATTCTATTAATTTAACCCAAATTAATTCATAAATTTAATTAAACCTTTAATTGGGCCAATAATTAAATCAAATTGACATATTAAAAGTATAATTAAGTTTTTTAAACTTAATTTTTATGCGCATCCGTCCAATAGTCATTTAATTTGACATTGAATCTGGATTGTCTTTCAAACTTGGTTATAATTGGGTTCCTGATTTTTGTCCAAAATCTCAATATGATTCCACCATGCATTTGAAATCCTTCCCAGTATGCTCTTGCTAAATTGCCAGCCTTTTTTTTTTTAATTTTTTGTTTTGAATTTTAAAAGAAAATGATAATGTTAGAGGAAACCCAATAAATTGGGTTATGATTGTTGCCCCCTCTTTACAATGCTTACGACAAAAAGTCTCATAAGGAACTTTTTTTTTTGGATTAAAATATAAGTATATTAATAGATCAAAAATTTACAGTGCTGGAGAACCAGCAAGTTTGTATACAGTGATTTACAAAAGCAGGGAACAAACTCCCTCAAAAACTTTACATCAAAGCCATAGCTAACAAGCTAAAATTAGTAGACAATGGTTATGTGAGGAATCATAAATTACAAGGTTCCCAACCTAACACAAAGCAAAAGCCAAGACAAGTGGGCAAGAAGATGCCTTGAGCACCAACTGAAATAGGAAACCCAAAGAAGACGCCTTGGGCACCATAAATTACAAGGAGTGACAGAGATGAGCATTATGCAGCATAACAAACTTCAAGAAAAGCAGCAACAACCAATACGATCAGCTTAGAAGCAGTGACTATATGGACTACAAACCGAAGAGAAGACAACATCCCACAATACAAAACATCCACGAATACGGTCAGCTCACATAAATTTGAGGATGATTGCGCTCATGAAAGTGCAATATCATGTAGAATAAAACCTGAAATCTCCAAAAAACAAATTCAACCAGTGTGCAGGAGTTTTCAAAAACTCTTTGATTCCTTTCTTCCCATATCAAGTAGACAACAATGCTGAGGGAGACCCTTTTCATCCTGGCAACATCGTTTTCCCCCTGATATTAAGGCCCCAAACAACACTACTAATGGTGGCCATACCCCTGCAGAGCCGAAGCTAGGATTTCACCTTTGACCACAAGAAGGATGTCCAACAGCAAGCAAAAAAGAGGTGACTATGGCTTTCCTCATGATCTGGATAGAATATACAGCTAGCATCAATATCAACAAAGTGCACCCTGTCTTTTGTTCTCAGCCTCCCAAGCAAAGCAAGCCAAAGGATGAAATTATGCCTTGGTAAACACCAAGGTTCCCAAACAACCTTAACCCATGACACTGGGGTTCCTGTAAATCTCAAAAACTCATAAGCATGACCCGAGAAGGGCTCAAAAATATTTTCCCAATGATTAGTACTTAAAAGTACATTTTATCAAGGTTTTATATCATCATTTTACACTTGAAGTATCAATAACTCCTTAACTGGAGCATGTTTTATAATAACATGTCTAATAATATAAGATACCTTTAATTTATGGTAAATGTTCATTTTAAATGCAGGCCTATTATATAAATCAAAGGATTGATTGATGAGTTTAACTACTGAAATTGAGAAGACAAAGAGAGGGCTAATCTTAGAAAAGAGATGCTGGTTGAATTCAAATTGGAACACCATTCGGTTATTGGATCATAACTTGAGCTGTAGAACTTGGATTTAGGTCTGGTTTATATGCATGGAAAGCTAAGACATGGGCCTAAAACTTTCATGAGAGTCCAAGATTTAAAAGTGCCATTTTCGAGTTCAAATGATAGCAACAACAGAGAAGTCGGAATCTGTCCTGCAGCCCAGACACTGTTCAGTGTTCAGCCCATATCTTGAGTCTTAGACGTCCAAATACGCCGATTCTTATTTTGTTGTAAAGTTGAGACAATTTCTCAAAACTTTCATGAAGACTATCTGTTCAAATTCTGATGTTAGAAATGACATTTTGTTTAGACAAGAAGATAAGGATTGTCACCAAGTCAAGATGTGGCCACCCACTCAACAATTAGTCATCAAATCAATAGTTTTGAATTTTGGC
>Ga0325402_1008002_pt1 | contig 10063 bp, 6 predicted proteins | sample PopdelMetagenome_22_FD_207212 | JGI IMG/M metagenome (GOLD analysis project Ga0325402, IMG submission 207212) | Populus deltoides microbial communities from Bellville, Georgia, United States - Xylem-PdKOR-R3 | ecosystem: Host-associated > Plants > Phyllosphere > Stem > Wood/Secondary xylem... | reverse complement strand
GTGGTAGCGTGACGCAAATGCTACTTGCCTTTAAATACCGATAATAACCTTATCTCCAGACCGTGAAATACCTTTTTTTTATTTGTTTTTCTATTTTGGTGCTATTTCAAAACAGTGTCGCCCAGTCATCATTCCATTTTTCTTTTTCTTTTTCTTTTTCTTTTTGCTGAGATTTGTTTTTAAATTATGCGTGAGATTTTAATTTTCTTTTGTTGTGAAAGCACAAGCCTTTCAATTATTTTTAGTTGGGAGGAAAAAAATTATTTGATGCCAAAGTCAGTTTAGATTTTTGTAGGTAGATATTATTTAAAAGCAATAGGTAAAGAGAGAGCAGTTTTTTTTTTCTGTGTTGTATTACTGAGAGAATTATTTTTCTCTCTAAAACCTGATATTAATAGCTAGAAAGAAAATTAAAAATCTAGATAATTTCTTGAAAAAAATCTTTTAACTTTTTAAGGCGGTAATAATATTCCTCTGTTATTTTTTCAGTGTAGCTTGTAACCATAATTTTGAAACCCGGCTTGGCCTAGCAGGTTGACCCTGGACCCGGCCGATCCAGGGCCGGAACCGGATTGAATTAAAGAAAAAACAAGGGAAGGAAAAACCCAGTGTGACCCGGCTGACTTGGCGTGTTGACCCGGCAAGACCTCGTCAAAATTCGGTTGCAATCCATTGACTTTTGTTTTTTTACTAAAACGACGTCGTTTTGATTTTAAAAAAAAATTGACCCGGGCAACCCAGAACCCGGGCCTTGGATCAGGCCGGATCTAAAAACTATGCTTGTAACAATAAAAAATATTAAAAATAAAAAAAATAAAGGGAGAAAGAACTTGATTAGATCCGAGTCAATCAAATTTGACGTGAGACTCGATTGAGCCTCAACCCAATCGAGTTTCTTTTTTTTTTGTCAACTTCATCGGGTTTGCCTAAGCTACCTGAGGGATTTGTATAGAATAGTATTTCTTTATGGTCAATAAAATTATGATCCATATTTTATTTGTATGGATCAACTTAACAAAGAATTAACACAAGCTTTGAATAAAATTAATAAACTCATTATATGTGAAAAACACCTTTGATTATTTTAGATATCAATGAATCCAGGTGTATATAGATTCAACATAACAAAGAATTCAACATGAATTTTAAAATTAATAGAATCATTGTTTGGAAGAAGGGTTTTTTTTCACTACAGAGCCAATATATATAGTAATTATATATGATATAAAAGAATTGAGCATTAACTTTTTAAATTAATAGATTTATTATCATGTGTTAAAAGTTTTTTTTTTTTTTTGAGTTACAAGACCAGCAGTATAAGATGTGAAATTTAACATTTGTGACTTTTCTATAATTTGTTCTATGAAATTTGAACATGTAGTGTGCTTGGTAACATCCTTCATGGTGATTTTTAAATAAAAATATATTAAAATGATATTTTTTATGTTTTATATCAATACATTAAAATTATAAAAAAATCAACTAAAAATATTAATTTAATGTATTTTTAGATTAAAAAAACAATTTTAAAAACACTTTAAAAAATATAAATTATCATAATATCAAATGTTCATGTATTATCAATTTTTCTTATCGGTTTTAAGCAACGAGACAACTTAAGAGTTCAACTCCCATAATTCATGCTAATGAACTCAATGATTGCATAGTGTTATATGCATGTATTTTGTGTTAGGTTATTGCAAAGTCTTGTATTTGTTGAATTAGCAAAAAGATTGATTTGTAGAGTAAAATAAACAACATGCTCACATTCCAGCTTCCTGCATAAAGAAAAATGGCAAGGAGTCATTAGGGGTGAGCAAAAAAACTAAAACACCAATTAAACCAAAAAAATCGGAAAAAAATCATTGAAAAAATCAAACTATGAAAAAAACCGATTAAATCGATTAGAATTTTTAAAAAATCAACCGATTCGGTTCGGTTTCGGTTTAATAAGCATGACACTGGAAAAACCGAACCGAACCGAACAAAAAAAAACAAGTCAAACTGGAAAAAACCGAATCAAAAATTATCTTCCCTAAAAATCATGATTAAAAAAAGAAACTAAAGTTGAAAAAAAAAGCAGCAATCTAGACTAGGAGTGACTCGACAAAAAGCCCACAGGAGGAAAATGACAAAGGCAAGGATGCAAAGGGAATTTGGAATTAATTGTGAAGTTTAGGAAAATGTAAAAGTGAGCTTATTCAAATAATGTCATAAATTAATTTTCTTAAATTATTCATTGTGAGATGTTACATAAGCACAACGAACACCGTCAATTCCAAATGTTTAATTTTTTCTTGATTGATGCTAATTTGATTCAATGATAGCCCACAAGAAATAATAATTGATGTGTTGACTAAGACGTTGAATTAAAGAAAGGCATTTTCCTTGGAGCAAATTGCTATAGAGTTGTGCTATGAATACCCATTCAAGGTGTGTTATGGATTGAGGTGCAGTGAAGGGTTAATTTTTTTTTTTTTTTTTTAGGATTTACCAAAAAAAGCAACAAAAAAATATATCTTAGCTTTTTAATAAGGTATAGTTTATGCTTTAAGGGGATTATATGTCTATAAAAATAATTTACTCTCAAATTATAATATTTCATTTTCAAACACACACTTAGTGCAATATAGATTGACTATGCATTTAATGTTATTTTATTTTCATCCCTATTTTTTTTAATTTAGTTTTTTAGAAAAAAAATCAAAGGCTAATTTAAGTTAAATTATTATGGAAAATCAAATTTAAAATATAAAGGGCCAAATTGAAAAGGGCAGGGAAAATAGATGGCACCTCAAAGTTTATAAAATAAGCTTAGCTCGGTCTTTATACTTTCCAGTTTTTTTTCAATCCCTTTGTTTTTTTAGATTTCAATTTAGGTGTAAAACTTTATTTTTTTTTTTATTTTTAGTTCTTGGTTTGAGATGGGAAAAGAAAGTTATCATATTTCCAGTGGTAAAAAGAAAGTATCGGTTGACATCAATTTAGACCACGAAAAAAATCGATCTTGGCATCAATTGGTTCCATTCGAGAGTCTCACTTAGATGTCATCTTGCCTTTTCATTGCCTGTAATAGTAAATCTGAGCTAAAGAAACTTTTTTATTTTATATTGATTTTGGATTTATAAACTGGTTTTTTAGAATATTTGAAGTCATATATGAGTTTATCAATATATATAGAGAATTTTATAGACATTTTTTTGTAAAAACAAATCATTTCAAAATGGGTTTTTAAGTCAAGAAAATAAAAAACTTAATTTTCCAATCACCATCTTGGCCAAAATTTGAGAACAAGCAAGCGACACATTGCCGGCCTTTTTTTTTCAAAAAAATCTTGTTTGCCCCATTTCCAAATAAGAAAAATTAAGCTAATCACGCGTGCCAGACTAAACAACACATAACCTCTTTATATTTTAATATTAAGGTCCCTAAGCAAAAAAAAAAGAAAACTCGAGCGTGACGAAACAACACATAACCTCTTTCTTTTCTAATTTTTTAATTGACACATTTTTATATGTGTTTTTCTAAAAGTAATTTATATTTAAAATAACACCCTTTCTCTCTAATTTTTTTAGATTTTTTATTTAGCATTTTTTAAATAATGATTGTTTTTTTAATTATTTTGTATGTATTTAATAATTCAAAGAGATTATTCTAATTTATCTATAATTTTTTTTATGTACTGTATAAATAAAATTTATTTTCATTATGTGTTTATAAAAATAAAAATTATCTATACTTGGTAAAAAAAATGCATTTTATATAAAAAGAAAAAAAACATGTGCATTAAAAGGAAATTTTATGGTTATATATCATACTTATCTATCTTTTACTTTTACATGAATGGTTATCTTTTTATTTTAGAATTTAATTAACATTAACTTTTTTTCTCGGTTTATCGGTTCATAGATTCTATGATTTATTTTGTTTAGTGTAAATAATGTCTTTATATTTCTCAATTAAAAGATTCATGATAAAGTAAAATGCCTCATGATATTGTCCAATTTCCTTACTACGTTAAAAAATAACTTGAGATCCTACATGTAGTGTTGCGATAACAACTTTTTTTTATATTTATTAATGCATATAATCATCACTTTATTTCATTATATGCAAGCATCAACTTTTTAATTCTTTTGCTTTAGAAAAAAATTATCCAACCTACAACAAAGCGAGCCAAGTAGACATGTTAATATTTTTTTATATTTATTAGCATAAATGATTTTTAATTTATTTAATTAAATACATGCGTGAGTTTTATGATTTTTTATATATTAGAAAACATGTTAAAAAAGCTTATATATTTATTTTTTTTGAAAAAAATATCCAATACACTACAAATCACATGTCAAATATCTAAGTCATATCTATATTATAATATAGCACCCTAAAATATAATTTGTTTTAATATAATGCTACGCCACAGATCGGGTCGATTTTGTTTTAATATAATTCTTTTAAAAGTTAATTCAGGTTAATTCGACTAATTCATTACCTGAAATATAAAATTGAAATAATTTCATAGAAAGAAAAGCATAAAAAATCATGAGATTAAAGGCCCGATAATCTAATGTCGAATGAAAAAATTGAAAAAAAATCAATTTAAAAAAAAATCTAAAAAATAGACTTGAGTTGAATTGAGCTATTTTTCGAAACTCATAGCATGAGTCATGAAATCAAGATCATTCTATAAAAGACAAATATGAAAAAACCATGAAACAAGATTTCTAATCATCTAAAATTAAAAAAAAAACAATAAAAATAATAAGGATGAATCTCATATAAATACTAAAAACAATGAGAAACTAAATTAAAAAATAAAATAAATCAAGAAATAGGTTCTCATTAAATGATTTTATGGGGTCCTTTTCTTTTCAAAATACATTATTATAATTATAAAAAACATTAAATGCTGTGGGAAAAGTACTATAAACAAAAACGATGGACATGCTCTCATATTTCGCTGTTTTTTTTCATTGAACTGTTATTTTAGGCAATATTTTCCTTTTATAGCAAATTGAAGGCCAATGTTTCAAATTTACTGAGGAAGGGCAAGATTGAAAGAAAAATGATCGAAATAAAAAAAACAAAGAAAATAAGTATTCATTTTGCAATTGGGTCAAAATATTCACTTAGGTCCTCCTACTTTTTAAATTTAAACTTTTCAGTTCCTTAATTTTTTTAAAAAATAATCTTGATACAAAATTTTATTTTTCTTATTTTTCAGTCCTGAATTGAGAGATAAGAGAGAAAGTGTCTGAATTCTAGTGATGGAAAGAAAAAGCCTCGAATGACATCGATTATAGCTACAAAAAATGTTGATTTTAGTGCTAGTAGGTTATATTCGACGAGAGAAGTTTATCCTAGGTCTTTTTTTGTCCTTCACCTTGCTTGATATGGTAAATTTAAGCTTGGAAAGTGTTTTGGTTTTAGGTTGAATCCTATTTTTAGCAGTTTTTTGAGTTGTTTGGGGTCATGGATAGGTTTGTCAAGATACGTAGGGTGTTTTTTAGGTGTTTTGGGTGAAAAACAGGTTGAACTCGAGTTTAATGGATAAAAAACCCTTCGCTTGAATTTCCGGCAACCTTCTAGCCACGTGAAACTAGGTTGTTTGTCAGAGTCATGTTGTCTATTTATTTTTTTAAAACAAAAATTAAGGACAAACCACCTTGTAATAAACAAAAAAATAAAGTTAGCTCAAGTGCGTGAGAGGCCCACAGGCCTTGGCTTTTGTAAGCACAGATACGCTGAGCCACCTAAGCCAAGCTCGCACAATTAGACTTTTTTACCATTATTTTATGTTTTTTTTTTACAACTAGAAAAAAAAACACAACAGCACTTTCAATGACATTATAAAAAGGCATTTTTGAAATCATAATACATTACTCAAATAGCGCAAATACCTCCCTAAAACTCCCAACATACCAAATTATCTCTAAGTTGACTTAGTAATAATAATAATAAAAAAAAGATTACATAATGACAAATAAACCCCTCAACACTAGCTTTAAAACTTTTATTTTTAAAAATATTTTAGCTATTTCACTATGTTTTTCTTTTTATATTGGATCAAAATCTAGAAAAATAACCTTTGTAAAATTACCCTTGACACAAATTTTAATGTTTTTTTGCTTATGTCAAAAATCCTATATACTCCAATAGCTAGCATTAAGTTACTTGAATAGAGAAGCAAAACCATAAAATCACTGAACAGTGATTTCACTCAAGCAGTGAAAATCCTTCATGTTTTAGTGCTTTTTTTTTTCAAATTTAATACTCTTTCCAACCAACTTCAAAAGAGATTAGCCACAGTCCAACACATTTTGGCAGACCTTCCATCGGAAACCTGAATCGAATCCAGCCTTTTAAGCTTTGACAAATGCATATACATGATACATACCCCAAAAGAAGGAAGCAAAAATGGGATCACAAAGAGTCACGTTATCTAAAAGTAAACAACAGGACCAAAAACAACTTACAAGAGCTATCAAGTTTGTCTCACCAGCTTAAAACCTTCAATTGCTCTTTCCAGCATATATTTTCAAATAAACTGTACCAGGTTCACTTAGCGCTCATCCATTAAAAGGAAAAAGACTTGAGGTTCAAAGGGCTACATCATTACACAGAATTCAAGTTCAACTACTGTCCTGGGAAGAATTGCAATTAACAAAACTGCCAAAACTATGTTGTCCATGACAACCGACCAAAGATAAGATCCAAAACGCCAAAGGGGAAACTTTTTTTTTTTTTTTTCAGTCCACAGCAATACAACTAGAACGTCATCTTTCATGAAGCCCGAGCCTAGAGCCCACTGTTTATTCTGCATTGGTATATGAACAACAAGAAACACATGTTCATACATGTGTGCCAAATGAAAAGGGCCTTTTACCGTACTGGCTGCTGATTGTAATGATTCTTCTCTTTCTTCTTGGCTGCGGCAAGCCTTGCACTTCTTGCAGCAGCCTCATGAGCAGCGGCTTTTGCAGCACCATCCATCTCTTTACTAGACTTCTTCTTCTTTGCAGATGCCATCCTCTTTAGTCGTTCTTTCACGTCAACAGCAGAAGCATCCTCCTCTGCCTGTTCCGCTCTAGCAGCTTCTTCTGGCCCATTATCAGCTTCTGAACTGGCGGGCTGATCTTGGGGCTCCTTTGCTGACTTTTCCTTCTTTTTCTTCTTCTTAGCGCTTTTGGACTCCCCAGCGACATTTTCCTTCTTATCTCCCTCTTCATTAGTCTCCCCATCTTTCTTCTCATGTGCAGCCTCTGCAGTCGCAAGTCAAAAAAACTCTGGCTCAGAAGAGATTCACCACGAGAAGCATATCTAAAGCTAAACGCTTGGCTACAAAAATAATAGGAACAACTGCACTTTGCACTTCCACTGTCCTAGCAAAAACTGAATGAAACGAGAAAAATACCCCTTTCTATACCAATAAGGAGCAAAAGAGAAATTATGAAACACTTCGGAGTCAAAGGGACATAGAAACAGGTCGATGTGCGCGCGCGCACACACATTATCTGCTAATTTGCAACTAACCTGATGGTGCACAAAACAGGTGAATGTGCACACAGATTATCTACTAAATTGCAAATAACCTGATGGTGCACAAAATGGTTAGAATATACATTTTGACTCGCCTATAACAAATATGATCAAATCATCCAAGTTACAATTTCAATATGCATTGTTAAGTAATGAAGATTATCAATGAATGAACAAAGTATAATGCTCAAACAACAAGATAGTATTCAAGAAACATTTTGTAGTATGCAAACAATCAGAGACCCTGGATGATGTTTCATTGGCACTAGCCATGTACTCATCCAGGTCATTGTTATTAAAAACTTATCTAAAACAAAGATGATGCATTAACAGATTTTAAACTGTGCCAATTACACTTATCCATAACTTGGGCCAATTTTAAGAAGCAAAAATTAGAAAGCACAGCAGATACACTTTCGAGCTTTTATCATATAACTGGAATTACCACGTGACTCATCTTGGCCATTGCTATCTTTTTGAGCAACTCCAAAATCAGCAAGAAGGGCCTCTAGCTCTTCAAGTTCCTTCTTCTTTCTTTCCTTCTTCGAAAGTTGTCTTTCTGTCTCCTTAGGCAGCACAGGAACTTCCAGGGCCTTCTTCACCACTGGCTCAGGTTGCACCGGAGCCTCTGGTTCATGGTCATTTTCTTCCTCTACATCATCATCACCTTCATCCAAAATATCTTCTTCACTCTCACTTTCCTGCAACCCCACAGAAAAAAGAAAGCAATCAGTGAATGCCAATGAACAATAAAGTCTTTATCAACCATTTCAAAGTTCTATCTGTCTGTATGGGGTAGTGAAAGACAAATAAATATTAAGCCTCTAACACAAAAATAGTATACGCATGAAGCAAGTAGGAAACAAATGTGTCATAATAACTATTCATGGTTATAGAAGCACAAAATCAAAATCTTTTATGACAATAATGTGCTGTCACAATAATTGAGCCTTCCTATAATCATCCAGAACTACTCTTCGGCCTCAGGTTGAGCTTGTATTTAGGATATAATGATGCGCAGCTTATTGTTTTCTCTGTAGATGTACCTTTTCTATTCATTTCAAGGATAAAAATAGTGAAATAGCATACCACCAATTTGGAAAGGCAATCATAACAGCCCATATATATCACTATGTAATCACAGTATATAACAGGACTGCACCAAAAATCTAATTATTAAAAAGATGCAAAAACGAAAACCTAGAGCATTGCACATGAAACTAAAACAGGCAGACACGAACAAGCATGGCAAATCTGATTGGATTAACAAAAAAAAATACTTATACCTAACAATATAACACATCAATCAATCACATATAGCATATGCCAGTCATACATCAAACTCCAAAACATAATAAAATCGTCATCCACGCCATAATAATCAGACATCAATTTTGAAGAACTCTTGAATCCGTTTCTATAAATACACACACTTATATATATATACTCTAATCGTTCAAATCATCCTCTCACCTCTACATGGGCAGATTTCTCCTCACTCTTCTGCTGCTGCGAGGACCCCCAGACAGAAGGAGGCGGAGCCGTCGTTGCATAATAATCATCATCATCTTCATCATCAACATCAGCCCAGGATTTAGCAGTAAGTTTCGCCGGAGCCCAAAAAACTTCCGGCTCAGGCTCCTTCGACTGCTGCTCTTTCCCACTCTTAGAACCCCCTTTTCCACTCTTGGAACCCCCACGGTCCTTATCAGATTTCTTCTTCTTCCTCAACGTCTCAAGCGCAGCAAACACGTTCGTGTTGTTAATCACCAACGATCCCTCATCTCTCCTGCTTCCTCCACCCGCCATGATTACCAACTTAGAGACAAAACTGTAATTTCGAGGAAATCTCAGGGACTAAATTCGGAATTTGTGGAAAATCTTATTGACAAACAACAACAAGAAGTTCCTAGGATTTCAAGAAACGAAGATCAGAGAAATTACGATTAAAAATATGAATTAAAATTCTAGAAAACAAGATTATTAAGTGGTAATTTTGTATTTCTTGACGAATCGATTAAGAATCAAATCGATGATATTTAACTTCTAGAGTTTCTCGATGATTTCTATACACAAACGAGGGTTTTTTGTGGTAATTGAGAGAGATTACGTTCCGGTGAAAGACGGCGATGGTGGGTGATGAGCGGCGGTGACAGGGAAAATTAGGGTTTTAATGGGTATTTTTATATTCTTTTCTTTTTTAGCAGATAAAAAGAGAGATAAAGAGAGGGGGGGGGACAGATGGAGAGAGCGAAGCTGTAGGGCTTGCTTGTTGTTGTGGTGTTATTGGATAACGTAATGAGAGGGTGGAAGAAATGCGAGAGAGAGTGAAATTTATAGGGTTCGTTTTTTTATTGAACGCTTGCCCTTAATAAAATCTTTTATTTACGGCTAGCAGTTGCTCGAAACGGCGTCGTGCTGAGGATTTGCAATTTACGAAAAATATTACATAATTTTTATGCGTTTATATATATATATATATATATATATATATATATATATATATATATATATATATATT
>Ga0325402_1008001_pt1 | contig 10064 bp, 9 predicted proteins | sample PopdelMetagenome_22_FD_207212 | JGI IMG/M metagenome (GOLD analysis project Ga0325402, IMG submission 207212) | Populus deltoides microbial communities from Bellville, Georgia, United States - Xylem-PdKOR-R3 | ecosystem: Host-associated > Plants > Phyllosphere > Stem > Wood/Secondary xylem... | reverse complement strand
TTTTTCTATTTTATTATTCATATTTAATATTATTAGAGTGTTTTAGTTTTTTTCAATATAAAAAGTTACCATAGTCTTTCAATATAAATATTATATTAGAGATTAAAAATAGTGTGTTCATGTGTTGTGATAGTTTTTTAATTAAAAAAAATTAAAAAATAAAATTAAATATTTTAAAATTCTTTCTATTTTGATAGTCTTCCATCTTGTAACAAACTCTTTATCATTCCCTCCATCCGTATCACAGGCAAAAATTGATTCAAGAAATACATTCACACTAGAAAAAGAATTACCAATTGTTTTTTCAAGTAACTAAGTTTATTTTAGAGTAAAGCCTTTCCCGCTATTCCGCTGGTTAGTTGATGATGAATATGTTCAAAGATTGAAATACGAAGTCATATGGCTAATCTCGAACTCTTCTTATCCCCAAAAATATCGAAAACAAGAAATTCTATTCAGTTTTCCATGGACTTCACTCCTTAGCTTCATCTCTTTCTCAAATCATGTCCTCCAACACATCATCTATTGATACCAAGTTGTCAAAGCACACCTCATTTTTTGGCATAAGATTATGGGTTCTAATTCTTGCTTTGATTGCTGTCTTCACTGTTCTGTTTTTAGTCATCATGGCTGCTTGCTTCATCTGTCTTTGTCGCCGAAAATCCAAACCTTTCAATCCCCATTTAAGGCGCTTATTGAACCCCATTTCGATGAAAGGTTTTCTGAATTCGTACACTATTCCATCCAAGGATAAAAGGCTTCTGTCGAATCGGATTTCGGAGGTTGAAATGAACATTGAAAAGTTAGACCATCATCATCAGGTGATTTTAACTGATCAATGTTCTAATGTGAGCACTGGGCTCACAACTCGATGGAGTGGTACTGGTGTAGCTGATTTGGAGCCTACTGCTAGGTACTCTTCTGTGGTTCCTGATGCATGGAGGGGAAACCGGATTGCTTTGAAAGAGATTGAGGTTGTTACGGATGGATTTGCTGACATGAATATGATTGGAAGTGGAGATTATAGTGTTGCGTATCGGGGCGTGCTGTTGGATACTACCCGAGTGGCTGTAAAGAGGCTACTGAGTAACAGGTGCTCAATTTTGAATCTTTATTAGAAGATAGATGACTTATTGATTGCATCAAATTATGCATGCTAGATTACCAAAGAGAAGGAAATGGTGCATATCAGAATTTTGTTTAATTGCTTATGAGTTAATGAATCTTCAGTTGTCAAGCTGAGGACTTCATAGCAGAAGCGGAAATGATAGGGCATATCAGGCACAAGAATTTAGTCAAATTGCTTGGATACTGTATGGAAGAAGGTTACAGGTAAATTTCTTTTCAGAAACTCTACTGTTTTACGCAAGATGAATTTTTCATTTTTCAACCCAGGGCTAATTAATTTCTCTTCAGAATCAATAATAAAATTTCATTTATCTCATTCTTTTTCTTGGTTTTTCCTTCTATTAGAATTCTTGTGAGCGAGTACGTTGACAATGGTAATCTGCATCAATGGCTTTATGGATGTCCTGAACAACCCAGCCCTCTAACATGGGCTATACGGATGAACATCATCCAAGGAATAGCTAAAGGGTATCTTGTGTGATCTTCTGATTCTTTTCAATTTATTTAACTGCTTGCTCTTCCATTAATGTAATGTTCTTTTGCTTCTGAAGATTAGCCTACCTTCACGAAGATATCGAGCCAAAGTTTATTCATCAGAACCTAAAATCTAGCAACATACTGCTTGATCACCAGTGGAATCCCAAGATATCTGATTTTGGGATTGCTAAACTCTTCGGCCCTCAATGGATCGACATAACAACTCTTGCAATGGAAACATCTGGGTGAGTTTCTCTGGATCAGCTCGCTTATGACATAGGAATTTTGCCCTGGTTACTGCAAGTGAACTTGGTAATTTGCGCTGACCATGTCAAGGAGTATGTGTTTGCAGTTATTTAGCTCATGAACACGAATATACTGGAGTTCTGAGTGAAAAAAGTGACGTTTACAGCTTTGGAATACTTATCATGGAGATCATATGTGCCAGGGCTCCTGTAGATCACAATCAGCCTCAGGTATAGATTTCTTATCTTCAAGCACCTGAGCTAGTTTTCCTTTCGGTTTATAAAGAAATGTTTCATTGATCATAGAACTTGGTCATTGAATGCAGGTATATTTGGTTGACTGGTTGAAGTCTATGGTTGCGAATAAGCAAATCATGTTTGTTGTGGATCCTAAATTGCCAGAAATTCCATCATCTAAGGAACTAAAACGAATACTTTTGCTTGCTCTTCGCTGTGTTGATCGTGATATAAAACATAGGCCTACAATGGGGGATGTGATCCACATGCTTGAGCCTCGTGACTTACTGCTTGATGATGTAAGAACTAAGAACGTTTCCATCTGAAGACTTCAGAACATATTGGATTTATTATGTTGTTTGTATGATGCAGGATCGTCGAATTAGGAGAGATGGCTCATCTTGTCGATATAAACAGCAAGAGAGTCATATTGTTACCCAATTTGGTGTAGGTGATTTCAGTACACATGAGAAAGAGAGTAACATTAATCTCTATCAGAAAATCTTGCCGGCATAAGAAGATTTTATTCCGAACAGATCATGGATAATCTGACTTCTGAGAGGTTTAGACATCTTCTTTTCAAGTCTTAGTTTACCAGTAGCTGTACAGATCAAGCTATGAAATTTCTGTTCATCTGTAGTTACTCTCAATATTAGCTAAATCAATAATTTTCTCCATTCAGTTCATCATTCTTGATCAATAAAACATAGGGAGCCAATGAAACTGCACAAAAATTGCAGTCTTTTTTTACTTGATTCACACAGTTCTCTTATTTAGGACTATAAACATATTCTACAGTTTGTCCATGCTTATATAGGAAGATCAACATATTTTATTCGTTTCTCTTGGAGATCCATCATGGCTTAATGGGGTTATGATCTAGCTAGTGGCAGAACAAGTTTGGAGCCTTTCTCAATTGGAAGTTTATCTTCTGGGAAAGGACACTCCATGCTTTTCTTTGCCATGGCACTACATGACTTGGGAGTCGCATTGCTTGAAACTGCCGATATGTCAGTGCAGTTCCATGCTGGTTCGTTATGTTTCTTAGCCAAGCTCATTGTTATATTATAAATGCAAATTCCTATAGAAGGATTTTCCTCACCAAGTCCTAGTTTTCCCTGAATCGTTATGTTTTCATCCACTTCATCTTTGTAGTTTATTCTTGTGATCTCGAGCAGTGCTTTTGCATCATATCCCTCGTCAGCATGTGACGCATAAGAGCCTATCATCGAAAAGACAAAGTTCATTGTCTTCAGGGTCATTCTTCTTACAAAAATGTCAGTTCACATAACCTGTCCTGTCTAGGATCATCAACTTGTTTTATTCATTAATTGCCGGGAGTATAATTCTAACTACTAGCAGAACAAGTTTGGAGTTTTACATCCTCAATTGGCAGTCTATCTTCAGGGAAAGGACATTCAATACTTTTCTCCGGCAATGCAGCGCATGGCTGAGGAGTTACTTTGCTTGAAACTCCCTGAATGTCAGTGCAGTTCCATTGCAGTTCCTTAGGTTTCAGGGTTAAACTTATGTTTACATTAGAAATGCAAATTCCTGTAAAAGGATCGTTCTCAATTCCTTCTAGTCTCGCCGAATAGGTTACGTTCTCAGCCACTATATCTTTGTAACTTATTCCTTTGATCTCAGGTAATGCTTTTGGATCATATCCCGTATCAGGGTGTGACCCGTAAGAGCCTGTCATCCAGAAGGCATACTTCATTGTCTTCAGGGTCATTCTTCTTACAAAAATGTCCTTCACATAAGCTCCTCTTCCTACAGCAGTCTTGATTCGAACTCCAGATTGGGTACTGAGGGCTGTGATATCTTCAGCTCTAACGTCCTGGATTCCACCGGACATTTCACTTCCAAGAGCAATGGTAGCACTGTCAGGAGAAATGCAGGTAAACCTTCTTATGACTAGGTGTTGCGTAGGCCTTCCAAATTTGATTCCATATTCATCCCATCCACTCTTAACTGCAATGCAGTCATCCCCTGATACTACAAAGGAATCTTCGATACGAACATTCGAGGATGAATCTGAAAAACATATATAAAAAAAATAGAGGGAAACGATTATGGACAAGTCTGAACACACCAAGCATGAGCAAAAGCTGAAAATAAGAAAATTGATTCAAACCTGGGTTGATCCCATCTGTATTGGGAGAATCAACTGGTGCCAAAATTGTCAACCACTGGATCAACACATTGCTGCATTTCCCAAAACATCAGAACCACAATTACATGCAATCTGCTAAATAATGTGCTTAATCATAACTTTTACACGAAGCTGAGCACATCAAAAAAGGTCAAACCTGCAATATGTAGGATGAACATTCCATGATGGAGAGTTAATCAATGTAAGGTTGGATATTTGAACCTGATCAGAGTACAGAAACTCAATCAGATATGGTCGCGTCAGTTTCAATTTTTTCTGGTGGAATTTGTCCCACCAAACTGCACCCTGGCCATCAATTGTACCATTGTTACCTAATAAGAACAGCCCATAGGCACCAAATTAGACATAAATTTGCTAAAGAAAAAAAAATCAAAATGATGCATAATTTTTCATAATTAGCCCAAAATCATAAAGGGTCTAGAGATTTGATTACCAGTGACCACGACATCTGTTAGATGTGTCCCAAAAATCAGACTACTAAACCTTCCAGCATGTTCATCTCTACCTACCCCATAGGAGGGCAATGGAGGGAAAGCAGGCCATTCTGCCTCATCCTGTCCATATGATCATGTAAATGTACAAAAATGATGATGAATATATAGATAAAAAAATCAATATATACATATAGATGAGAAATAGTTTAAACAATTGCCAAGAACAAGAGTTTCCAATCTCATTTGATGATGACAATATCCCATATCAGGAGCCTAATATAAACCTACAACAAGTCTTCCTAGGCTCAGTTTCAGGGCAAAATCCATCCAAGTTAATGGGCTTAGATTGAAGGGTCTAAGGTGTGAAATACTTCTTTAGTAGTAATCACTACCAATCATGTAACGAATCTATATCTAACATTATCATAGTCTTAATTCTACAATTAAAATCATGTTAGATCTGGTTTAAAGTCTAATTCAGTAAAAGTTTCAAAATCATGATTTGATGTCTCCTACTAACATAAACCGTTTCAAAACCGTTCATGACAACTCAAAAACTGCTTGCAAAGAACGTCAAATTGCTCCTCCACTATTACTTCTTGAAACTCTAGAGTAACAGGTAATCAAGAGGCATACCTGAGAAGCAAGAAGAACAGCATCCTTATGAAGAAAAAGAGTGAAATGGCTACTGAGGTTAAAGCTCCCAGTTAACCATTTTCCTGGCGGTACAATAAGTTGTGCTCCACCGTCTGATGCATACTGACTTAGCTCGGCAATTGCTGCTTTAAAAGCCTTTGTGTTTGATGTTTTTCCATCACCAACTCCTCCAAAATCTGTCAAGACTGCGCTATGCTTTCTACAGTTTATTGCTTGGTACTCTGTGCTTGCGCCTGCTAGTGTTGAAACAAGTGATCCCAATATCAAAAATATTGAGATCATTGTCTCCAATACCTTTAAATCATCAATTAAGATTCTATCATTAATTTCAATATTCAGATAATAATAAGGAAAAAAAATGCTCTATAAAGACATTAATCGTCACATTAGTTCACCACTGTGAAGTATGATCCTATGCTACATGTTATATATGAAGAGCAACTGAATGTTTCTCTTGAAAATAAAATGTAGAAATTAAATATTTTTTCAGAGAGAATGTGTAGAGACAGACCACGTACCTTGTAAAAATATCTGGATTTAGGACATAACTCCATATTGTCTAAGTGAAAGAGAAGACTAATTCAATTTTTTTGTAAGAAACAATAGGGAGAATTTATAGAGTTTTGCATTAACAATTAATATCAATGATAAATGAAATATTCTCACCATGGGATAATTTTTTTGAGAAATTAACATGGAAATATTTTTTGCAGTTTCTAAAAATACCAATTATATCAGTAATTTTAAGTCCATGGTGGTGTGTAAGGAAACTAAACATGAGTAGTTTAGATTTTGATTCACTTTTACAGAAATGTTAAAGAAACTAATTAAAAAAAAATAGCTGTTAAAGAAGAAAATCAAAGATGAAGATCGCAATAATAATTAAAATCAAAGATTACAAATGCGAATTTATGAGCGAAAAAATTAAGAGAGAGAAACACATTACATGGGATTTTCTGGATTTTTGGCACAACTCTAACTTCATGTCTCAAAAGGAGAATGTGAAATTGCAATTTTCTTGCACAAGCAGGAAGGTTATATGTAAGAGGGCTTTGAATATAATGACTATTAATTAATAAATAAATAAATCGAGAAGATTTTCTTGGATAAGTGCTTGAAATTAATTAAACGTGTTCTGTTAAACCTTTTTTAAGGTACCAAAATAAGACTGGTGTATTGAAATAAATTAATTTTTCACTTTTAGATTAAAAAAGTTTAATTATTATTAAATCTATTATTCAAAGTTTATAATTGTTTTCAAGAATAATTTAAAACAATAGTATTAGCGTCTTATACGTACCAGATTTATCTGACACATGTTAGTCATGTATTAATTAGATATCGATACCAGATTTATTATTTCGAGACCATAGAGAAAAACTTAAATCAACTACGTGAATTTAATTTATGATGGTTTTAAAAGAAAAGGAGCATTTATGGATAGTTGAGATATCACCATCTGTCAGCTTCTAGGTCAAAAGCGAGTCCCCATTACGCGGTGATCTTTCCGAAAGTGGAGGTCCAGTCCGGCTCTAATCCAGTCTCTGATGGCGGCGTAGTGGGCTAACTGACTGACCTAATGGACTAGGCAGCTCCGGCTCCTATAACACAAGACCCGCATTCAATCAGAGAGGCTTTCACTCCCTCGTGCATCTCTAGCCACTTCCTCAGAGGAAAGCGTAAGCCGATCTGAAAGGCTAACTAGCTAGCTGCCCGGAAGCCTACCGTATAATGAAGCTGGTACTTGTCTCCGTCCCACCTATACCTGAATAGATTGAGATCCATTTCAGCTCTGCAACCCGGGCTAGGAAGCAGTGCTTTATAGAAGAAAACCGCGCCGATCTTGTGTGGTCACTCGCTTCCTTTACGCTTTCTGAATCTGTTAACGTTTAAGAATCCCCACTTCCTCGCGTAATGTACTGTATTTCTTGATTCCCCTCTTCCTCGAAAGGTTGTTCATACTTCATGCCAAGCAGATGCTTTGAATCGAAAAGAATGCATGGCGTTTCAACTCCCCATGCACGATTGCATGCGTGGTAGGGGGTCTATTTTTCTTAGTCTTATTTCTTTTTATTTATTTATTTTTTAATATAATATATTTTGAAATGCCTTTTGGTTTTAAGTTTATTCCATTTGATTTTAAGACTTTCTTTTCTTACATTTTTCAGTTGTCAGGTTAACAAAAAAAAAATGAATTAAAGGAATTAAATCCGTTCATTTCAATGGTTAAAAAACTTTTTGATAAAATTATAAAAATTATTTTGTTTGATGATATTTAAGAAGGTATATCCTTCATCAAATCCTAAACCAAATCTGAAATAAAATTTACATAATTTTTTTATTTAAATATAAATTTTATTCTTGAGTCATTATTTTAAAACTCAACATGTCCTAGTTGGTTGACCCGTAACCCGAATAAACTGAGACCTGAAATAAGTTGAATTTCAATAAAAAAAATTAAATAGAAGGAGAATTGACCTGGTACGACCCCTTCAAAAACCTAGGTTTACTAGCGACCTGGTTAGTCCGAGAATAATCTGATCAAAACTTATTGATATTTTTTTAAAATTTTTTTAAATAATATTATTTTTAATTTTTTATAAAAATAAACTCATAACCCAGAAATTATCCCAATCAACTCCCCCAGATCGTATTTAAAAAACTATGATACTAGCAATATAAAAGCTTCCCTTAGATATAAGAGTAAGTCTAGAACAAGTCCGGTTTTTTTCCAAGGAAAAAAAAAACAAAAACTATATATTTGACAAAACAAGGTAAAGATACTTTACGATGGAATCTTATTACAACATGCATATAATTGAAAATTGTTTCTTACTTGGATTCTTAATTGGGGAACTCAATCGACAAACCATAAATGATTAGGGCACTATTATTAGGTTTGCTCAAAAAATATGGGAACTACTCATGTTTATGCATGCTGCATACAAGAGAAACAATAGGACATGATTTATTACCATTGTCTCAAGGCATAAACAAAACCCAACATGAAAATTAAAAAAAAAATACCGACAAGAATGAAAATCAATTGCCCGGCCAAAAGCTAATGAAAAAACATAGAAAACATATGAATGGTAAAGAATTTAGTCAAGAAAAAAAATAATTTTAATAACCCCCAGCTGGAGTTGTTGAGGTTGATGTGGTTTCGGAGGTGTAGAAGAAAGTCCTCATGGAATATAGTTTAATGTTCTTGTTGCTGAGAACGTGGTAAGAAGAAAGGAGGGCTCCATTAATTCCGTTGTTGACATCTGTTGGGATTTTGCAGGTCTCCAACGGAGAGTTTTCAAGGTAGGCCTTGCATTCTTTAAGCTTTAAATTATGGCCAAGACCACCGAAAGGAAACAAGGTTTTGAAGTAGTAACCATGGGCGTCAGCTGCATCAGTCAAGCAGGAGAAATGTGTTGCCTCGTACCCATTCTGGTCCACCCCCGTGCATAATATCCTTACCTTAGCTCCTGTAGCAAATTAAGAAAAGAATTTTTGGGATATATTAGCTATTAGAAAAAAAAAAACTACATGATTATTTATTAAAGATAATCTTCATTTTGGGCCCTGTATTTATAACACAAAGTCAACATCATGTTTTGGCAACTTCTCTTATAATTAATTAGACTATGCTTTCCACATAACTCATAAGCTATATTGATAACAACTACTAATTAATCACCAGTCTCCATCAAATTTATGCATTATTTGTAGCCAGTTTTTTTAAGGGAATTTAGTAAAAAGGTCACTTTCCTCATCACGTGATGCATAAAATTGATGGAAATTGAGATTGATAGTTAGTTGATCTAATTTTACCCACACTTTTAGATTTTAATAAAAATTGATCTAAAAGTAAAAGCTAGGGGGCCGGAGATTGACTTCCCCGAGTGCATGGAGCAAGAAAATGGTGATCTCTAATTAATAAATGTCACAAATGTGAATTACTCATGGCATAGACTTTAAAGGATAGAAATTACTACCTTCGACGGGAATATAGTTAGAACCTGATTTACAAAGAACAAGACCTTCAACGCAAATTGGCAGCAAGCTTTCGGGCTCATAACCTGGTTTGCCATGGCTTAGTTTTGGTTTGGGGAGGTGGTGTGGCAGAGGGATATAATGGTAGCCATGATTTGGTATTTTTTGGGACGGTCACCTTCGGTAGATCCACGTTTGGTTTAGGGCTGTATTTAAAGTCAGGCTTTGGTTTGGGAAGGTCTGATTTTGGGCCATATCCATAACCTGGATAGGAAGCTTTTGGTTGATCATGGCCAGAGTTAGGGGTATCATAAGTTGGCTTGGGTTTGGGTGCTGGGACATAGCTAGTTTCAGGTTTAACAGTATCAAGCTTTGGTTCATAGCCATAATCAGCAGCAGAGGCAATGACCAACAACGATAACAGGAGGATAGAGGCTGCACAGAAGAAATGGGTTAGAGCCATGGCAACAGAAAGTGTAAGCAGAAGAAAATGTTATGCTAATACGACGATGACTGTTGAGTGCTAATGGATTAGGCTAGTATTTATAGCAAGAAGGGCTCAAATTATTTTATTAATTTAGGATTTAAAATTATAAATTGGAGAGAAACTTGGCTGCACATTGGTGAAAGGAATATTATAGACAAGGTTGGCTGTTGGATTAATAGACAATGCCTTCACGACGTGCATGATTAAAAAGGTGATGGATAACAGAAGATTAATCATATATA
>Ga0325402_1007999_pt1 | contig 10065 bp, 11 predicted proteins | sample PopdelMetagenome_22_FD_207212 | JGI IMG/M metagenome (GOLD analysis project Ga0325402, IMG submission 207212) | Populus deltoides microbial communities from Bellville, Georgia, United States - Xylem-PdKOR-R3 | ecosystem: Host-associated > Plants > Phyllosphere > Stem > Wood/Secondary xylem... | reverse complement strand
TCTCTCTCCCTCTCTCTCTCTCTCTCATCACATATTCCAATCACTTCCCCACTTCCTAGAATCCATTTCAAAGCCCCAACTCTTCTCCTGTTGCTGACACAATACTTGGCCACTTCTTAAAAGTTTATTGCCAGCACTGCATTGCAGGTTTTGTTTCACACCTCATGGGGCGGCATTCTTGCTGTTACAAGCAGAAGTTAAGAAAAGGCCTGTGGTCTCCTGAGGAAGATGAGAAACTTCTTAATTATATTACTAAGCATGGACTTGGCTGTTGGAGCTCTGTCCCTAAACTGGCAGGTACCCTTTGTTTGTTAATAATAATGCTGAGTAAATGGTGTCAGAATACTAGATTTAGAATTCCTGTAAACGTCTCCTAATTTACATTACGCGCGCGCGCGCACTGGCAGGTTTGCAGAGGTGTGGTAAGAGCTGCAGGTTAAGGTGGATTAACTACTTGAGGCCTGATTTGAAGAGAGGAGCATTTTCTCAGCAGGAAGAGAACTTGATTATTGAACTCCATGCAGTTCTTGGCAATAGGTAGTTTATATTTATATTAGCTTTATAAAATCATTCTTAATAAGACTTTATTTATATCAAACTTAAGTGTTTCAATCATATAATGACTACTTATTGCTACCTGCTTGATCAGATGGTCTCAGATTGCAGCACAGTTACCTGGAAGAACTGATAATGAGATAAAGAATTTATGGAATTCCTGCATTAAGAAGAAACTGAGGCAGAGAGGCATTGACCCCAACACTCACAAATCACTTTCTGAAGCTGAGGATGGTAAAGAGAAGCGGCAGCTCACAGCTGAGAAAAGCAATGAGAAAGTTTCTATTGTATCAAATGAACTGAACCTCATTGAGGCAGCTACTTTAAAACCACCTGCAGTTTCTTCCAGAAGCTCAAACGTCATCACCACCAACAACAATAAGGACAGAAGTGGTAGTAGCAACTTGACAAATGTTCCACCGACACAGGAATTCTTCCTCGACAGGTTTGGTACCTCCCATGAAAGCTCCACCACGGCCAGTTGCATGCCTTCTGATTTGATGGATTATTTCCCTTTCCAGAAATTGGATTACAAACCTATTATAGACCTCTCAATGAATCCAAACACCACTCTCTGCTTTAATCCAAATTCCTCCTCTTCTGAGATGATTTCTCATGAGTTCAATTCTAGTATGACACCTCCGACTATTCTCCCATCCGTGTCAACCTCTATGTTCCAGACTCCAATATGTGTAAAACCTTCTGTTAGTCTTCCATCTGATCATAATCCTTCTGTAGGCTCTTGTGATGTCAATGGGGTTCAGAACTGGGAAGCAAGTAGCTTCAGCAACAACGGAAGTGGAAGCAATGGAAGCAGTAGCAGTATTGAATTGCAAAGCAACACCAATTTCTTTGAGAGCAGTGCCTTCTCGTGGGGTTTAGCTGATTGTGGGAAATCCAGCGACGAAGCTCACCTTCAATCTCTCGCAAACGAGACGGTTGAAGACATCAAATGGTCTGAATATCTTAGCACCCCATTCTTTCTTGGAAGCACAATACAAAACCAAACATCTCAACATGTGTACAGTGAAGTGAAACCTGAAACACACTTCATAGCACAAGGGTCAAGTACTAGTTGGCTACAGAATCAACATCAACAAGCTTCACAGCCAGCAGACATCTATACCAAGGATCTGCAAAGACTTGCTGTGGCTTTTGGTCAATCCATATAGGTTATTTTTTAACATGCGCAGAGTCTAATTAATTCAATTACGAAGGTTTTCAGTTTGAGATGGAATATTGGGGAATAGATTATCTTCTGGCTACAGGTGTGTGCTATAGAGTTACTTCTTTTGATTTTTTGTAAATGTGTCTGATACAGAATTCTTCAGCCTTTTGTTTACTTCATAAATATCTGGGATTGAACCAAGTTCATGTTGTCATTGTCTTCGAAAAAACAGCTCTGTAGAAATTTTCGTAATAAGGCTTGTTGAAATTTTCTTCAACTCTCTGTAATTGTATCTGTGACTGTAAGCAATCCATCCATAGCTTTTTTTTCTTTAGGCTTTACCTCCTCACCTTTTCAAATTGAAAAATCCTGCAAGATTGTGACTCTGTCTGCAATATATCCGAGAATCTTTTGGTTTCCTGGGATTTATAATTTACTTAGTGTCATCCATATGTATTTTTCTGTATTGATCTCTTCGCATTACAAAAATACAGAAAGAAAATTCCAATCTGTGCTTTTTCTAATGCAAAATTCAAGGGGCCATTTATCTTAAATGGGTGTCTATCATTGTCTCCTATAGATGGAGATACTTTTCACTTTTTTGACAGCCGTTTAGTCACTTCCCTTCCCTTCAAGAGACAACCCTTGAAGACATCAAACTATAGTTGCTGTCTTCCTCTGAATTACCTCATCAAAAAAGTGCCTTGACATGCTTATTAGAATTACAACCCAAGTGAATAACGAAGGCAGGCAGGCAGGCAGGCAGGCGTATCTATATATACATATAGCAATCCCTTCTAGTCGACAAGACTTGTGCCGTGTATGTATGACTTACAATCTGATAAGGGCCATGCATTTCCTGTATCAAGTCTTTCTTGAGGTACTAACATTATCTTAAAGGACATGGCTGAGCAACAATCTTCCCATTCAGTTTCAAGGGAAAGTGGATATTTAAATGAACAGTAATGTCGAGGTGACAAAATCTACACCATTGATCACTTTAGGACACCCAGTCTAATATATTGTCCTTGCTGTGGGCCTGTACTTTTACTTCTTCTGTGATGAAGACTGAAAGGGGTCCCTCAAAGGGGCATCTACGTACTGATGCTGAAATTTTAAGAGAGAATGGATAGGAATTTAGTGTTTCCAGGCACATCCTGTTGGGCCAAAAAAAAAGTGTGTTTTCTGGCAAATGGAAGAGTAAGAGGTAACAAAACGAAGGCCTTACTAAGTCAGCAGGCTGACAAATTCACCAAGAAGTGACAATAATCTGTGTGTGGTAAATTATGCATGGGCCTTAAAAAGAGAGATTAGAAAGTAAAAGGTAGTATTATGATTTTTTGTCCTGGGAGATTAACAGGGTAAAATTATGAGAGGATTAACAATAAAAAAAAACCAGGGCCCAAGTAAAATTGTCATATTACAATCTTTCATGCTTGCCATCATCATCATCATACAAAGTTTGAATTCCCACTGTTTTTTATTTCAGCTGCAGGCTAGGAATGCTATGTGCTTACCCCTTTGTTGCCAGTAAAATGGTCTTAGAACGTTTGGAAGTAATACTTGAAGTTTTAACATATGAGATAGGAGGCGACAACGACTAAAGATATTTTTTTAGGGTGGAGACACCCTTCTACCATGCAAGTGATTTAAGAAAATTAGAATTTAAATGCACACAGACAGTCTCTTACCGCAGGGAAAAAAGACAATAAAAATGGCAACAAATTTGTCCCGTATAGAATAAGTTGTAATCTTCCTGACATAAAAATGAATAAGGAATAGTGGGTTACCATTCATTCCTCTCATACATGCGACAAGAAGGTTCATGTTTGTCCATGTGCAGACATCCTAAGCAAATAGTTTCCTTCAATAAACTATGAACAAAGTCTCTTCCTTCTTTGCAAGAAACCTCCACACACACATATATATGTATGATGATATATTCACCTCAAACACATGTGAGCCGAATTATTGTGTCTTTTGTTAATTAGGGCCCTACAATCATGGGTGCAGAAAGAACACACAAAAAGTCTTGTGATGCAATGCCAGACTGAGAGAATGGAAACAATAGGAGCGCAGAAAGCTTTCCCCTATTTGTTTATAATGTCCGGCAATAGAAAATTCAAATGCCCTTGGAATCTTGCTTTTTTATTGAATTATACTATAATAAGAATAATAATATAAGAAGAAGAAGAAGAATCGGTTTTTTAATGACATATAGGCGAAAATGAACACAAATGATGACGCTGCTGATGATGATTATGACAATGATGAGTACATATATAATTTAACATTATCATATCGAATATTATATGCGATTCTCTTTTACTTATGAAAGATACACTTGCATGAGACAGGTAAAATCAGGGCGATTACGACAGAGAAACAAATAGAAGATCGATGTGGTGTGGATGAAAGTTACAGCATTTGCAACGGAAAGAAGAACAAGCTGGCTTGAAATCAATTCTACTTGAAAGAATGCTACAATGGTGTTTATAGCTGTTAGTTCTGAAACTGCAACCTTCCATTGGAAGTTAACAGACTCACAGATCTTAGGATTTAATGATCTTATTAGGTTGTAGGCACTCGTTAGCAAAACCCCAGAAGGGAAACAGAGAGTTTTCCATTCAGGAAACTGCAATTGATCACCTGACCTGTTGCAGTTTATCCCTATCATTTTCAGGACTAGTTTGTTCCATTCTGCTGATGTTACTTGGGTTGTTGGTTTCCATATTATTTATGGTGTTGTTCCTTCAACTTTGTGGCATTAGCAAGCAAAATGTTAATTTAATCCTCACATTGTTCATCACCTACATAATCAATCAAAAGGTTAATGATTAGGAATCCTATCACAATCATAGCCACTGATCATCAAATCTGATACTTTAGAGCGCCTGCATGTTGAGAAAATGAAAGACCAACAAGGCAACAACCTCAATGAGAAAGCCTATGTCCTAAAAGCCCACGAAGCTCCATTGTTTTGTTTTGCTGGGTATTTTTTTTAAGTCATAACATTTAATTTATAAACTTAGTTTAGTTTATCTATTAAGAAATAATCTCAACTCATTTTATCTCTTAAGATATTTTATAAATTAATAATGGTAATAGTAATATTATGAATTGAGTATTCATAACATATTTTACAAATAATCAAATTCATAATATTATCTAACTATTTCAATCATTTTTCTTTTTGTGATTCAATTACTATCGAATTCTTATATCATTATTTACCAAATATTATAGTAAGGTATTTAACAATTTTCTTCAAAATTCAAAACAAAAGCTCCTTAATGTGTGTGATAAATCCTCTGACAATATCTCTCTAAAAAATGGAAAAAAAAATCTTGTCATTTCAAATTTTTAAGAAATATATTCTTTTTTTTTTTGAACCAACTTAACATTTTTCTGTTCACTAGTTTAAATCAAAAATCATTTGGGATAAAATGATATTAACCCAAAATAGTAGGTGGTTTTGCTCAAAATGTTCTTATTTTAAAAATTCAGCGCTCAATCTTTTCGCTTCCACGACAAAAAGGTTGTACTGGCCCAGCTGACAAACGATCATAGCACAGTCAAAAGAGAAAGTGGGGATGGTAGCCAACCTTTCTCAAACACAGTCAATCATATCGGCATGAAAATATGGACTTCCTGATTGATATAAATATTACAATTCGAATTGAACATGTAATGCACAAGATGTGCTGCATCAAATACAAAGGCTTGCTGATAATTTACATTTCTCAGCACACCCTTCCTTGTTATTGTCCTCTACCAAATTTCATTGAATCGGATGGTTCTATTACAGTAACAATGAGGATATATCTAATAAGATGACTGTAAAAAGATGGCCCTTTTGATTAAATTTGACTCATCTAAAAACCAGATTGTGGCAGCTGTTGTCACAGGGATAGGGACAATCAATAGCCTTCTCGCCTGCACGGTCGAAATACCAATCTCCAACAGCAAGTGCAATAGGCTGCACATTGTCAACCACATCAGTTAGATATTTGAAAGCTTTGATCATGTGAGAGATGAATCAAACAGGGACTGCTAGTGTTCTAAAAAATACAAGCAGGAATGAGGAACCCCAAGAAAAGGGCTACAAAACAACAACTTGTGTTTTTCCTTTCTGTTTCTTTTCGAGATCAAAGCAACCTTGATGAATAATTATGAGGTCTGATTAGACATACCCTGCTTCCAAGGACGGGAGAATCATCAGCAAACCATGTATCTTGCCTCTCTGATTGGCAGTGAGCAAAACATGAATTTATAAACAATCCATTCTGTCTAGAATTTGAAAAGCCCTTTATTGCATTTAGCATTTGATTCCTAAATCCTGTTACAAAGAAACACATGAAAATGCCTCAATGAGCATACTGAAACTGTTATGTTTTGTGGCCTATATTAAATAAATTGATCTACAATATAAAGTACCTTGCAGAAATTGGAGTTGAGATGCAGAACATTTTGAGTGGTCCTTTCTGCAATTGCTCCAGTAGCCATGGGGATCAGCAGATGGTGGAGCTAAGCTGGACTGGATCTGAATTCACATGGTAAACATGATAAATATGAGTTTCGGTGATCTTATAAAATCTTCCACTAACAGTAAGTTAAGTCGTGTAGTTTGTTAGTCAAGGACTACTCCGCTAACAATAAAAGACTCGTGCATTATCACATTTACAGGAAAAAGATTATTACCTGCCATGAATCATAGGCTGTATTGAGAATGAACAATGGGGCTTTAACATTGCCGATTATGTTTTGTGGGAAGAAGCACTAAAATAAAAAGGAAATCACAGAAAGATGGATGAGTTTCAGATTTATATAATACATGCAAATTAGATAGATGTGAGACAAGAGAGAATGATAAATAAAATGATTACAGAAGTTGGATCAAGGTGATTGGTGCATATACGTGGAAGGTTATTCTGCACCCCCTGAGAGAAGTATGAAAAATACCACAATTGGCATTCAGTAAAAGCATAACTCAAAATCTTCGAACTACAAACATAGCTAAATTTACAAAAGTTAGACATCAATATACTACCTGCAAGCCGACAACTCCACTGTATACGTTTCTTAAGGTGCGCCCACCAGAAACATCAACTCTAAAATTTCCAAAAGGAAATGAGAACGGATAAGTTAGGTGCTAAGTGAAGAGAAATCAATTCTTAGAAATGAGGAAAACAAGAAAGAGCGTCAAGATAACAAGCAATTACACATCAAGGAATAAACCAGCATCACTCAGGCATTTCACTCTAGTTGTTCTTGGAAACAAATCCCTAAACTCGTCACAGTGTAGAATAGAAGCTAGACCCCCAGCAGAGCAGCCAGAAAGAAGAGCCTGAGAAAAAAATAACAAAATTATTGCAAGAATCAAGAAGAAAAGATAGCGGTAAGAAAATTGAAAGCCGATGAGATATAAAACCTGATTGGCATAGCGCATTCCACTGGACATTAAATCTTCCATTGCAGCTGACCATATACGTTGTCCTCTAAATTGCAACTGTGCAGCCTAAAACAAAATCATTTGATTCTAACATGTGAGCTCACGTGATTAGTCATAACTTTCATGATGCTAGTTTAAGAGCTTTCAATCAACTCATATAAATGGAAAATGTGTTAAATTCAAAAATATAATAAGGGATGCTATAGTAAATGGCAAGATTCCAACCTTATGTTCACTGTCCCCGGTAAAAGAGGCACCATCACAGTAACGGAGTTTTACTCTGTTCCAGTTGAAAAAATCTGCAAACCCCATGTCAATAATCCATCCAAGGTCAAATGCGACAAATAAAGAGGTATTTTAAAGTATTTGAGAGTTAAGGCTAAACCAGGATTTTCTTCAGGTTTATTGCTCAGTATTCCTGTAAACGCCAACTGCTTTTCCATGTAGTTAGATGAACCTCGCCGAGTTTTTTTACGGTAAACACAAGCTCTGACAGTATTACACCATCCTCCTCCCTGCACAAGATTTTCAACAAAGTCATCCATGTCAATTGAAAGGGGCCTGTGAAACTTGCATAGCCAGCTGACTAAGTAGCTTAAGTCAGCAAATCCTAAGAGAATTTAATTCAAGGTTGTCAACCTACTTACCAAGAAAAATTTTATATATTAGTGGCTCACAATCCAATATCAAGAGCTTCAGATAAATATTCTTAATCCAAGTACCGATTGCAGTAAAAATCATATACATTCCTTCACGTAGGTAATTATTTTTATTTTTATTTTCCAAGCAATGTCATCTTGTGAGTCTGTTGTTTTTTTAACTGCCCAATGGCCAGTAACAAGACACATAATTAATCATCTACACAAATGATGAAAGGTTTAGCTCACAGCCGAAACAAGTAACCAAACAGTTGAAAATATAGACCATAAATTATGACTTCAAGATTATGTAAGAAAAATTATGCAAAAGCAAGAGACTACATGTTAGCATACAATTTCTAACATTAATAGTTACAAACCTCCAATTGAATAAGCCAACTATTTGCCCCAGAACCATACCCACGATGCCAATGGTATCCAGGCAATGTTCCATCCAAACAGACTGCAAGATTGACAGATGATAATTAGGACAAGATACGAGACAAAACATCATTGCAAAATACATTAAAATATCTTTCATGTCACAGCTCTTAAAAACTAACAACAACATTTGTTTTAATAAATTTGAATGTAAGAGATTTGAGGGAATATCAACAAAAAAAAATGTGAAAATTTGAATCTTGATTATCAACAATACCAACCACATTGCTATTGCTGTGATAGTAAGTAAAGAAATTGAAGTCAAACAACAGAGGATGGAACAAAAATGTCTCTCTGTGCCCACAGAACTGTCAAATAACAAAGAAAACATAGAAAATGCATCTCTGCCTATATGTATATCATATCAAAATTAAAACAAAATGGGGTCCTTTATTTATTTTTTTCCTCGCAAAGATAGAAGTAATATTTAAATTCCTTTTTTTCTCTTTCCTCTTTACTTTTTTTCTCGCAAAATTAGGTAGAAAAAGAGAAAATAAATAAGGAGGAAACAAATCTAAATCATTGAAGAACTCAGAAACCAAAAACAATAGAATCTGACAATATACTGAAAGTTGAATCATATCAATATCAGTAAGACATAGGAAAATGAAAAGCGGCATTTAGTTTTCCTTTAAAAAAAATAAAGAAGAAGAAGCAAACTTCGGTTTCTGAAAATGAAAAGAAGCAATCTTTAAAAGTTAAATTACCTGCTCCTTTAGCAGCAGCTGATTTGATGAGAGTGAGGCCAACCAACAAAGCATTATTTCCAAAAACAGCTTTAGATTCATTATAATAAGAAGCATTAGTTTCAGTGTAAAACAGCTCTTCTTCATTGATCTCCAAGATCCCATTTACCTCCCATTCCCCAAAAAGACAAAGAACAGCAGCAGCAGTCCAGAAGCCGAAAAGCTTCATTTTTTATTTATTTTTTTGTTAGCTCTGTGTGCTAAGTAAATCTTGAAAAGAAACAGAAAGAAAGAAGCAAAAGGTGAAAGCTTTGGGTTTGGGTTTGGGTTTGGCTTCACGAGGGAAGGGATAGTTTGTTACACTTAGCAGTGCTAGTTTTATACTAAAAATGGCTAATTTGTCAATGTCATTGTGAGCATATTTATTTAAATTACTATTAAATATCAAGGGAAGAGAGAGAGAGAGAGTCTAGTAGCTTAGCTTCCTTTATTTGGGAAGCTAAATCTATAGGATCAGAATGCTTTAAGGCTAGAGTTTAGAGAGAGAGAGATGTTTTATTTGCCGGGCTTTTCAAGGTTTATTACTGGAAGCATGCTAGGAATCTGACAAAGATTTAAAGTAAATATAGTCCTTGATATATTATCATATTATCAATTTAGTCCTAAACCTTTTTGTTTATTTAATTTAACTCTAAATACAGTCGATGATATGGACAATGACATGTTAGTGATCATATTGAAGCTTATTTCCATGCATTGGATGGAGATACTTGAAAAGCACATGAAAGTTAGACAAAATCTTGTAACTACCACTAACATCAAATCAAATAAATGGAAGGTTTATAACTTATTTGATAAAATCAAATAGTTTGGAACTAAATTGAAATTGAAGTAATTCCTTAGGGGCTATATATATTAAGGTTCCCCGTTTAATGTATGTATACAAAGAAACTACGGAGAATTTAACGGTGCAGAGAGAGCGTGAACATGTGATTTGAGGGGGAGGAGGAGGAGGAGGCACATTTGGAATGAAAGGAAGGAGGGATGATTTGATGAAGTATGGAAGTGTTTGTATGGTAGCATAGCAGCGTGGGGGTGGTGGGGATGGTTAAATGCAGTAATGTT
>Ga0325402_1007997_pt1 | contig 10066 bp, 3 predicted proteins | sample PopdelMetagenome_22_FD_207212 | JGI IMG/M metagenome (GOLD analysis project Ga0325402, IMG submission 207212) | Populus deltoides microbial communities from Bellville, Georgia, United States - Xylem-PdKOR-R3 | ecosystem: Host-associated > Plants > Phyllosphere > Stem > Wood/Secondary xylem... | reverse complement strand
TCTCTCTCTCTCTCTCTGTAGGCTGTGAGTGCTTTCTTTTCTTTTCTTACAGTTTTTCTATGGGATTTATAATTTTATATACACGAAGGGGTTTGAGAAAGGGACACGTGTGAGGGTGCCTGTCTTTATAATTACTTTATTTTATTATCTTAACGAATATTAATGTCATTAATTATACATGGAAAGAGAAGGGATTGTTTGGAGTTAAAAGCGTGTTCGACAGTGTAGTTACAGGTGCTTTTCAAATAATTTTTTGTATTAAAACACATGTTAACAATATTTTTTCATATTTTAAAAATTATTTTTGACATCAGCACATCAAAACGATCCAAAACGTACAGACCATATTAAATTTTAGCAAAAAAAAAATTTTAATTTTTTGAAAACGCAGGTTGAACACGTTCCCAAACGCTTCCTAAATTTACATTGGCCGAGCTTTTTAATAATTACAAGGTTAAATTTTTTTAAGGTTATTAAAGAATTGTATGATTAAGATTCATAAAATTAATAGAAATATATGTAAGCTAACCCATATACTCATATTAATAAAAAAAATTCATCCATGGATTGTGGTTTTTCATCTTTGTTAATTCTGTTTGTTTTTGCATTTTAAAAATGTTTTTGAAAAAATTTTAATTTTTTTTTATTTTTTTGATGTTTTCAAATCATTTTGATGTGCTGATAGCAAAAATAATTTCTAAAAAATAAAAAAAATATTATTTTAAATATATTTTCAAATAAAAAATACTTTAAAAAATAATCGCAACCACACTTCCAAGTATACCTGCAAAAGATGAGATTGAGGAACACAATTGTTTTTTTCCGGTGCCCTAACCAAGTTTTTCTTTGCTTCTGTCTTAAGCAATTTAAAGATGCATCGTGGAAGGTTTGGAATTATGTAAAAGGATAAGAAAAGAAAAGAAAAAAAAAAAGGTGAAATTAAACTCCTTTATTAATTAAAATTCTCTAGATTGACTAGCATTTCAATCTCCATCCATTAAGCTCATAAAAGGTGAAATTAATTTCCTGCCTTTTTGAACCATGAAAACAAAATAAATTGAACTTTCTCTCCTTGATTTCCTTTCATTTCCATCAATCCTTGAGACTATAACCGAGGATACATGAACTTATTTTCTAGTAATTGTTAGGGTTTTTAACAATTGAATTTCTCATTTTTAATTTAATATTAAGAAAGCATTATCAAATTGATAAAACATATAATCTCAAATGAACTTACCCTTAATATAAAAGAAAAAAAAAAAGCAAACTAGCTGCCAATTTAAAAGACTTAGGGTGTGTATATTTTCGAGGGAGCTTTTGTAGTTGTGGTTTGAGAAATATAAGTTTAGAAAAAAAATACTTTTAGTAGTAGTTAGTTGAATTTAAATATGTGTTTGGTAAAAACTGTGGTTGAAGTTTATGTGTAGCAAAAAACATGTATAAAATATTTGGATAAGATTTACCCTATTTGTTTTTGTGTTTAAAAAACACTTTTGAAAAAATTTAAATTTTTTTATTTGCTTTAAATTAATATTTTTTTGGTATTTTTAGATCATTTTGATACACCGATGTCAAAAATAATTTTTTAAAAATAAAAAAATATTATTTTAATGTATTTCTGAGTGAAAAGCAATTTGAAAAGCAACCGCAACCACACTCACAAACACAAAGTTAGGAGAATATTTACGAAACTCAGTTAAAAAAACATGTAAAAACTGCTGCACAAAATTTGCATTTCAAACTCAATTTTTAGTGGATCATATAGTATAAAATGCAGTTTTTGTTTATTATAAAAAATGTTTTACCGTTAACGTAAAAGCTAGAGAAAAACAAACGCAGTCTTAGTTGCAAGCCTTTAAGATTTTTTACTATATCGTTTAGTCCTTTGATTATCAAAATCATGTCAACTAGGGCCAAAAAAGAATGTCTAATTTAAATAGCAAAATTACCTAATAACTATAACATCGACCACCATTTATTATTATTATTATTATTATTATTATTATTATTATTATTATATATAAAGAGAGAGAGCTTCTTAAAACGTTATGCGATAATCTTTCAAGACTAATAAATTAGAGGGTTATTTAATTGTACTTCCTATGATACCCTCTTTCATATTTAAGATTTAAGATTTAATATTTAGCATTTAATTCATTTTTCTTTTTTATTCTTATATCTAAACGAAATTACGATAGTCAAAGTCGAAGATATAATTCTCCATCTTTCTAATATTTTTTTAATAAAAAACTTAATGATCATTATCATAATGAGGCAATCTAAAATTGTTTTGAATAATTACGTAAATCTGGAAGATAATAAGTTTATAATGTTTCTTAAAAATTTTGAAAAATATTTTAGGTGAGAAATAAGAAAAAAAATCCATATAAGGAGAACAATTTACATAATTAAATAAAATAAACTTATTATAAAGATGATAAATTAGTTGTTTCACTAATAATAATAAGTATTGCAATCAACTCAATTAAACACAATTAACCAATAATATAACTAAAGTGCTTAAAGTAAAAAGTACAAGGATAAAAATTACAAACTCAGTCTTTAACGTGGTTCGACAAGTCTATATCCACACCTTAAGCACCAAATTGATCTGAAGTATCGTATTTTTTTACTAATCTAAGCCAAAGATTATAATATATTTGATGAATCTTCACCAAGCCTCTCTTTATCACTTGAATAAATGCCATCTTTAAGACTTTTCACTTTGATGATGTACCTCACTAATGATCAAGAGTTTTTCATTTAAACTCTTGAAGGATTGCAATTGTTTGAAATGTAACAACACTCTCACAAAAAGTGGATAAAAAATTGAAACTTATATATCACTCAATAGCATTTAGTGCCCGTTTGGGAATGCGGTGCAAACCGCATTCCCAAATATTTTGAATTTGTTTTTTGCTAAATTTTTTTTATGTTTTTAGATTGTTTTGATGTGTCGATATCAAAAATTATTTTTAAAAAATAATAAAAATATTATTTTGATGCATTTCTAAGCGAAAAACACTTTGAACCGCAACTACTACTAGAATCTCAAACATGCTAGAATGTATGAAGGTGTTTATGTATAGTAAGTGTGAAAATTTATACTCTTATGCAAGAATATGAAGATTTTAATGCACAAATATGAGTATGATTTAGGATTGATGATTCGAAGTTATTTTTGCTCTTAAAAATATTCAAGGTCCATGCTTAATTCTTCAATTAAAGAAGCTATATATATATAGCAAAAACTAGTTGTCTTATAAACGTTTCCATTCCTCTGACAGCTAAAATGGTCAACTAGTTTAGATTGGTTAAGCCAATTGATCAACCAGTTCCTGCAAATTTCTAGGTGTTCATCCTTGATAAATAAACGGTCGACCGGTTCCCTTGGTATGGCCAAACGATCGACCTTTCAACTTAAAATTTAGTTTTAAACCTGGTGAATCTTGAACTGATTAAATGCATATTAATCTTATAATGCATGCAATGTGAAGTGTGTGAATTTATTTTAATTTGTGCTATCAAATAAGATATAAAGATTTACATAATAAGCACTAAAATGAATCCTAAAGAATTAAGTTTTCACTTGCTTTGTATCTTTTACTTGTTGATTTATTTCTTTATTTAATTCTTAATGCTTGTTGATTATATTCATATAAACTTGTTTAAACTTAACTTTAACCAAGTATATGATTAGTCCATTTTCATTTAATTGTTATTATCAAAATATATAAATATTAATATGTGACCCAGAGATCAACAATCTTCAATTTTTTTTTTTTTGATAACAATTAATGTATACATATAGATATAAAAAATTAATCCCCCCTATATTTGCAATATAGTCTCTTAAAGACTTTTAATAATTAACAATAATCTATACATATATGTTTCTCCCTCTTAATTATATAATCATGTTTTACATTTATTTTCACAAATACTTCAATTCTCTCCCTCTTTGTTATCAACAAAAAGTAATAGAGAAGGAAGGATAAACCATAAGTAATAAAGAAATAAAATATAAAAACATGCTATAATTTTTAAAATGTAATATACATTACAATTAGGGGAAAAATACAAAAAACATGAAAAGATAAAATCATGAAAATGTGAAAATACTTTTGGTACTTTCTCATAGGGTGATGGATATCAAAAAAGTAGATTTGCCATCATGGTCTTGATATCCTGTAAGTCACTGGCCATATGCTTTTGATTAGCTATGATTTGTGCTTAAAAGTCTCAAAGATGACTCATATTCATCTCAATATGAGCTATATGATCTTCCATTATAGATCTCCGTGAACTAGTATCAGCATCTTTAAAAGAGCAAGTTGTAGGTGGCATCTCAAACATATCAGCAAACTTATTATTACTATTAACATTTTGCTCTTCTTCCTCACCATGTTTTTCTTCAGCATGAGCACCAACCCAGTCTTTAAAAACACATAAGAAATATTGTATATATAAAAAAATTCTAATGAACAAGTAATTCAAACTTGCGCCATAAAAAAATTATGTCATTTTTTAACCATGTTTGACTTAGGAATGAATATTTTTTACAACGTCGAAGAAACTTATGCTCTGACTGGTTACATGACATGAGTCAGATAACTAGTTATGAATTAATTCAATAAAAATATTACATATCATTGAATTTGTTGGCATTATTAATAAAAAGTAAAGTTGCGAGACTCTTTATTTAGGGTCGGTGCTAACTTGATGAACATCTAAAAATAATAAATGACTTGTGAATAAACTCATAAAAAAATTCAAACAATTAATGGCATGAGTAAAATAAATTTAGTAGAAACGCATACTTAAGATCACTTTTCCTTAAAAAGGATACAATTAGGGTGCTTTTTATCACCACTAAGCATAATCAAACCCTTAGATCTCTGGAACCATTGTATATTTTAGGTTTTTAGTCTCCTAAAATAACTAGGTGGTGACTCCACTTTTTATATTTTCCTTTATGTTTTTGAGGTTCCATATTTATGTCGGGTATGACAGAGGATATCAAAATGACAAAATCTAAGTCAATCAAACAAATTGCTTACCCGAGGTTTTCTCATCAATTAGGTAATAGATTCTTCATCATCATTATTAGAAACCGTAAATGGTTGGTGAGCCTTGATAAGTTGAGTGTTTTTTTCAAGAGGAATGAATCTTAGAAGGATGACAAGCTAAAAAGGACAAGATGAATGATGTCATAACATAAATTATAGATATAAAGAAATGATAGGTTAAAATTGAGCATGCTCATTAGGAGTTCTTTTGCCAGACTTTTTACTTGGCTTTCTAGTTAGGCTTTTTAAAAGCTTCCTCTTTTTATTTTGGATAGAAGTTTCTTCATTAAAAAATTACTTATCAACCATCTATTTCAACAAAATGTTGAAGATAATATTAGTCAAATTCAAGAGGAAAATGCCTGACTAGCGACCAGCTGTCAGTGTGAAGTCTCTCACCCTGCAACAACTTAGTTGCACGTGTGTAGCGTCGCAACAAACATCCCTTCAAGCTGAGATCATTGGGATATGAGTGGAAAAATAATGAATTCTTGGAGTCACCACCTAGTATTTTGGTCACCAGAACCCTAATTGGTTTTAGAATCTGGATAAGGAGACTAGTTATATTCAGGGATGACGTATCACCCCTAGTACACTTTACTTAAGGTATGCTGTATTATTTATTTGTCTGATGCAAACTAAAGTACTGTTGTGTTTTCTAACCATTGGTTTGTCTAATGGTTAAAGTCGGTCCACCCTAGTAGAATGGAGTATAACTTTAGGGGTTAAGCCTAACCATTCTAGAGTCAAAACATAAGAATTAAAAAAATTGTCTTTTTATTTAATATCGGAAATATATCTTACATATAAGTTTATAATCTTGGATATTAAAAGAAACATAACATATTTTTGGTGTTTTTAAAATATAGACCAAGTTTTCATGACTTTAATAAACTAGTTATTAAATCCAATATGTATGCAAAATAAAAACTATTTTTCTTGAATTTTTAGTATTTAAAAGATGCTAAGTCATGTCATTTATATATTTTATTTATTTATTATTATTTATGCAAATATGATTTTTTATTTTTTATAGACTTGATCATATGCAAAAATCAAAATATTTAAATGTATTTTTGAAAGAAGATTTTGTTATTTTTTTCATCTTTAAATAATAATTTTTTTTTCTAATATCAGAAAAACACCTCGTGTATAGGTCATAATTTCAAATATTAAATATAAGAGGGTAGAAAAATATGAGGGACTAAAAAATTTTCAAAAGGATCCTTAATAATAATAATAATAATAATAATAATAATAATGCTTTGTTTGGTAAACAAACTTTAAAAACCCAAAAATATATTTTTTTTCCTTGTCAGAATTAGGCCTTATTAAACACAACCTTAAACCTTAAAGGCTTAGTCCAGTCACATGGATTGAGCTTCCTAACCAAGCCTAAAACTGATACAGGCTTCAACCAAGGAAACATGTGTGGGCTAAAAACATACAGTGATTATCCAAGAAAAAGAAAATAACCCATCATGCTAATAAGTTGGCCTTGAAAGCCTAACTCATAAACAAATACAAGTGGGTCATTCTTATATTTGAAAGATCAAACTAGAACATTTAAAGAACTTACATATTGCATATGTAGAGCTAAAATTTAAATGGTAGGGAAATATTTTCACATACAAAGGGAAAACACAACATCAACAATCTTTGGACATCAACCTTATTGTTTTGACTTTAATATCAAAGTAGAAATGTTTATTTTTAAATATGATGAGGGGTTCATGATGGTAAAAAAAAAACAATTAAAAACCTACAACCTTGAGCTTATAAGTGAGAGAAATCCATGACCATGGGATGTATATACATAGAAAATATAGCATCTGGCCCTAACATCCTATACATACTGCCATATCATAACTTGAATCAACATAATACAAAATTGTTGGTTATTAGGTTAGGCCTGGTCTACCCATGAGGGATGTTCATATTTTAGAGGAGTTGTGAAGCAGTTATAACTGCTTCACACAGTTACTAAAAGAAATAACCGCTTTCTCTAGATTTATATATAGAGGCATAATCCATATTAAAAGGGTGCAAGCAAAGAAACATAATTGGTCTCTCTCTCTCTCTCTCACTCATATCTAACTTTCTGAATTAACTAGACAAAGATGTTCGTACTGTGAAATATCTCTTTAGTTCTAGTAATTAAAAGAGCACTGAAGCAATTGATCTAGGAACAAGAAAGTGATTTCTCAAATCACTAGTAAGTTTCCTTTAACAATCTACATTGGTATCAGAGCATTTTTTTTTAAGAAGTGTTTTCTATTAGATTTTATGCAATATATCTATTACTGTACAAATATTTTTTTTCCCGATACATATAAATACATGTTAGTTCTTTGTTTGCATCGATTACTGCACCATATATTATACTGCACCATGAATATAGTTATAACTGCTTCACACAGTTACTAAAAGAAATAACCGCTTTCTCTAGATTTATATATAGAGGCATAACCCATATTAAAAGGGTGCAAGCAAAGAAACATAATTGGTCTCTCTCTCTCTCTCTCTCTCTCTCTCTTATATCTAACTTTCTGAATTAACTTGATAAAGACGTTCGTACTGTGGAAAATCTCTTTAGTTCTAGTAATTAAAATAGCATTGAAGCAATTGATCTAGGAACAAGAAAGTGATTTCTCAAATCACTAGTAAGTTTCCTTTAACAATCTACATTGGTATCAGAGCATGTTTGTTTGTTTTTTTTTAAGAAGTGTTTTCTATTAGATTTTATGCAATATATCTATTACTGTATAAACATTTTTTTTCCCGATACATATGAATACATGTTAGTTCTTTGTTTGCATCGATTACTGCACCATATATTATTTAAAAAAAAAAGGATTCTAAAAACATTTGCAAAATTTGTATTTTTGAAAACAAAGACATTGGTTTTTAACTAATTTGATTGATTCATAAATTTTGTGTACCTGATTTTTTTAAAAATAATTGTTTCACAATGACAGTTGTGTAACTGCCTAACAAACCCATTTAAATGGCTAGTTATTTCACAAAAATCACAAAGGTTGGCTAACTTTATCAATGTGATGTACTCATGGAAGGATAAAGCATCATACCTGGTAATATTTTTTGTTAGAATAGAAACTGAGACTCACGGAAGTAGTAAGGCTAATGATCAAAGTTGTTTCAATGAGAAAACAAGGGAATAAGGTTGTTGAGACTTGAGGCTTCTGCTACTTGGTCACAGTTGAATCAAATATCGGTCACAGTTGTAACAAGGCGGTGTAACTACTACTCATGGCGGAGTCTATTACTGCTCACAACTTCGGTGTTGCTATGGATGGGGAAGTGTAACTATTCTGACACTGGTCAATCAACTAAAGTTTTGTTGGCAAATGGTTAACTAGTTAGAGTTCGTTGTTGTTATTGGTTCAGAGCTTCAATAGAGGAATGAATGTTAGGAAAAAAGAAGTGATGGCTGTGATGCTTCCTACCAGGGTCTCTGCTTATTGTTTTTGGCTATAATAGGGTGCTGGTGGTGTTATTTTGTGGTGTACCAGGTGTTGTAGGGAAGGAGAAATGGTATTTTTGGCTCGAACATGAAAGGAAAAGTGGTGCTTTATATGTTTTTTTTTCCCAGCTGGGACAGCAAAATTCCCTCTGATTTTGGTTGGACTGAGTGTTTATGGCCTGAAAGGTTTGTAAACACAGTGTGTAGGTGTTTGTTTTTCAGTTATGTCTTCCCCCCTCTTTTCTTGTTGGAATGGGTTGCTCTTATTTGTAGGTGGTGGGGAAAGTCTTGCATCTTAACCATTCAGTCCTTTAAGAATGATCCCAACCATTGACAACAAGCCAATAACCTAATACTACTAAAATCAGGTTATCCAAGGCTAATCGGGTCAGTATTTTTGGACCAACATTGCAGCAGCTATAAGAAGGACCACTCGACGGGAACTATAATGGGGCATAGTATGATGTCAAGGCTACTAGGAGAGTGTGCCTTTTATCTTACTTGAGGCATGAGAGAGCATTAAATGGCTCTACAAAGGTAGATCTCAGTCAGCTTCCTCATAGGAGAAAAGAAAAAGGAAATGAACAGTGGTGCCGAAACAACACCATTTCATTATTTTCTTCCTTATTTACAAACTGATCCTCAATTTTTCAAATTTTGTTGAATCTAGCCAATTTGAGTTGATATCTTAAGATTTCTTTTGATTAAATCCCTGGTCACATCAATTTTGACACTCAATATTCAGTGTCTTTTATAATATGGTCTTTGGTCTTGGATACTTTCATCCCATCCTTAATTAACTTTCAAACTTTAAATTTTTTCAAATTTACCTTGATTTTAATCAATTTTAGTCCTTGAATGCGTGCGTCTCTTTCATTTTAATCCTTGGTTTTAGGATTCTTTAATTTACCCCTCAATTAGCCTTCCAACTTTAAATTTCTTGCAATTGCACCCTTGAATGCATCAACTTAGCCTTTTCAAGTTCCAATTATGTTCCTAATCTTTCAATCTTTACGAATTGATCCAAACTAGGCATCCAAACATGATTTTTCTGCAATTGAGTCCTTGATTGAATCTTATCAACCCATTAGAAGTTTAATTAAGTCCTTGAACTTAATTAGTTCTTCTAATTTTTGCCAAATTAACTTTTAAACTTAATTTTGCTTTAGTTAAATCTTAATTAAGTCAATTAAACCCATTATAAGTTTAAGTAATTCCTTAAACCTAATTAATTCTTTTAATTTTGATCAAGTTAGATTTCAACCTTAAACTTTGCTTTAAATTAAGTCTTTCTTTTAGAATTTTTATCTTTTGTAGCTTAAAGACTGATTAGTACTTAAAAGTGCATTTTTATCAAGGTTTTATATCATCATTTTGCACTTGAAGGATCAATAACTCCTTAACTAAAGCATGTTTTATAATAACGTATCTAATAATATAAGATACCTTTAATTTATGGTAAATGTTCATCTTAAATGCAGGCCTATCACATAAATGAAAGAATTGATTGATG
>Ga0325402_1007994_pt1 | contig 10068 bp, 11 predicted proteins | sample PopdelMetagenome_22_FD_207212 | JGI IMG/M metagenome (GOLD analysis project Ga0325402, IMG submission 207212) | Populus deltoides microbial communities from Bellville, Georgia, United States - Xylem-PdKOR-R3 | ecosystem: Host-associated > Plants > Phyllosphere > Stem > Wood/Secondary xylem... | reverse complement strand
TTTGAAACAGTGAAAAATCATTAATTAGGCTCACCTTTTCATGTCTTGTAATTACTGGAATGCTGGGGAGGCTAGAAACTGCAGAACTGTTGTGTACTGGCAATGGAAGTGGTGACGGTGAAGGTGAAGGTGACGGTGAAGGTGGAAGCCTTTCAGAGATCTTTTCCTGTCCATAACACCACCAAAGAACAAACCAAGAAATCAATCTATTTTGTCAAAAAAAGAGAAATTAAAGGGAACAACTTTTCAGTGCTGTCTATGCATGCGTGGTTGCTTAAAGCCTAAAACCATCAAACAAGCTTTACCTTGTCCTTCGGAGCACTAATTTCTTCATCTCCAACAGTGGTTGTCGGTGAAGGAAAAGATTGAAACCTCTCAAAAGTATGGTTGGATTTTGCTTCTTCGATACTATAATTAGGTGAGTACAGAGAAGACAAAGGAGTAGAGATTCTGATAGTTTGGTTCAAGGGAGATAAGCATAGGAAAAACAAGGTGGAAACAAGAGCTGTTAGAAGTAGAAAACTTATGGTGGAGCTATTAAAAGTTGCCATCAGACTTCTCTTTCAGTGTTTTGCAGGGTTTAGTTTCTTTTGCTGGTATGGACACAGGAGGAGATCAAGCATGGAGGTGTCTTCATAAGCTTCACCTGAAGAGGATGAAAGACTAGCAAGCAGTATATAAGAAGATGGAGCTAGCGTGGCATCTTGAGTGTAGAAAGTGTACTTTTCATGTGAGAGAGTAATGGTGAGGAATTTATTGCAGCAATAAATAAAATATCTCTGTTTTTTTTTTTTTTTAAATAAAAGGAATAAAATAAAATATATTTTGGTCCTTGCAGGATCATCAGTGCTCCATTTATGCTCATTCGGTTTGAATTCTCAACAATACCCTTATGATTTCTTAAATATTTAAAATATACCCTGATTATTAAATAATTACTAATGGAACGATCTAATGATGTGCCCATTTTTTAATTTAATTAATTTATTTATTTATTTATTTATTTTCTGCGATGTTGTCACTTGTGTAAAATTTGAGAGGACAAGATGGGGAAAAATAAGAAAAGGGACGTACAAGGATGGAAAAAGGTGAGGTTTTCTGCCCTTTTCAACTAGTGGTAATAATATAAAAATTATAAATAACTCCAAGGGTAATAAGAAGACCATTAATGGAATAGAGGTGTGAATTATGAATTCTACCTAAAATGTTTCAACCTCAAGGATGACCATAATTATGGGAGGACAATAACATGCCAATTTTTACTTTCTTAAAAATAAATTAAAGAAATATATTAAAAAATATTTTACGTTTTGGGGCATATTCTTCTTTTAAAACAAGAAGCTGTTTTTATTAAAGAATTTAGACAAGTAAAAACACAATTACTCGAGTTTTATTTGGAAGGAGGAGATTTTCAAAAGTTTTTTCTCTACATATCAAGTTATTTTGGTTGCTTATTTTATCCACTAATATTAAACCTAGCTCTTTAACATGTAAAACCCCCATAATTAAATTAATTTAATAAAAAATTATTTATTTTTTATTTTTTCTAGATCAATTTAAGTTTACCCATCTGAAAAAAATTGAGCTTCAAATCTTATTTAATAAGTATGATTTTATCACGTGTTATATATAAGATTTTATTAATTTTTATAATATATTAGATTAATACAAAACGTGTATTTTTTAAAATTATCTAGGAAAAAAACTTGGTTTTAGTTGATTTATAAACTATAATAACAATACTTTTAAAAAAAACACTTTCGATAAAAAATAAAATAAAAATATACATCCATGGTGACCGTGTAACACCTATCGACAAAGACATGGCTGCTGCCGGCCACCAGCCAACAGACGCCAGCCGGCAGGAAGAACCATCGGATAATTGACCGAGCTCAGTTACTATATCTGTACTTCACTAAGCACTAAAAACGAGGCTTGAGCGAAACGTGGCATGTTGTGAGCAACTACAAATGATGACGTGCCCATTTGTCCATATCAGTCCTCATAGTTTTGAATATCAAACTGATCCCTCGTGATCAGTAGTTAATAGAGTGATCTAATGCTGATCTCATTTTTCCCAGCATTTTCTTCATTTTTTTTTTTTAAAATCCTTTTCTTCCATGTTTCTCTGTAACATTTTTAATTTACAGATAGCCAACAATAAAAAATAATAATTCAACAAAAGCAACCTTTCGTGAATTATTACTAATAATCAAATACTGGATTATTATAACTTTGTAAAATCATGTATTTAAATTAAAAATATAGAAGGTTTGGCCCTAAATTTTTTTTAAATAGAAAAAAATACTAGAATATAATATAAATGAATAATAAAACAAGATTTTTAAAGCAAAAATAGTCCAATTGATGAATGGATAAATATTAAGAAACGACAAGTGGGCAGGCCACGTGCTTAGTGACCGATGTTCATAGTGGGACACAATCATCACCCAGCAACCCAGAACACACCACCATATCGCATAAATTGAAAAAAAAAAAAAGAAATAAATATTAATATATCATTTGATTACATAATTTTATTAAAAAAAGGGTTTAATTGAGAAATAATAAGTATTCAATAAATATCTCAGGAATAATAAATATTTAACATGCATGTTAAGCTAAAATTTATTATATGAGCTTTGAATCGATATTTTAGGTAAAAATAATTAACATAAACCTATACTAATAAATAATTACGAGTCAGAGTTTTTAGTTAAGAATATTTCTAAGCGATTTATGTCCGACGTGGGTAAAGCTTTTGGATGTCAAATAATCAGGTGTATGGCGGCAGCCTGGCAATAAGCCGCCTTGACTAACCCTAGTGAAGTGGCATATATGAAGCATATTATATGCATGGCTGAGCCGGTCTGTTCAATTTGAAATGTCTTTCTACTTGTATACCTCTCCTTTGCATCACGAGACACCTTTTGAATGGAAACCTTTTCAAAAATATTGTTCTTATTTCAAGCCGGGTCAAACATTTTCATTAAAATGATAGTTTTTTTTTCCGACAAGATTGAGTTTAGATCAAATCACTTAAAACCCAATCATGTTGAACGATTTTAAAAACCCAGTTATATTGAATGAGTTTGATTGAATTAATATTTTATCTAAATTAACTAGAAATTGACTTGGTTCGAGCAAAGCTTTGATTTCTAGATTTTTTTAGTTAATTTATCAAACTAGCTAGCTAGGCTGGGCTATCGTAACAAAAATAACTAGAGGAGAAGGGAATGATGGTGGGAAGCCTTAATGAATATGTGCTTAGACTTATAATATTCTGAAAAAATATAATTATGCTGATATAAAAGATAAATACTCTTTAAAAATTATACATAAATCTAGAAGATATCCAGGAAAATTTAAAGAAATTAACAAGACTTGAAAGTTAATTCCAAAATATGATACCTAGAAATTTTCAAATCTAAAGAAAATCATATATATTATCGATATGGCACCTTGACATTGAGCCTCCTTAACCATACCGAGTGAAGTAGCATATGAAGCAGATCATATGGCCGAGCCGGTCGATTCAATTCGAAATGTCTTTGCACTTGTATCACTCTCATTTGCATTATCAGATACCTTTGCGGAGAAATCTTTTTCAAGATTGTTTTGATTTCAGGTATCTTCTCGGACGGAATATGCACTGAAAACTTGCTCCAATCGAGAACATCACTAAACGGCAACGTATAGTTATCTGAAATAGTCACAGGCACACAACCTAATTGAATTGCCGTCACCACTCTTGGACTTGCTACTTCATACCCACTTGGACAGAGGCAAAACTTGCTTTGACCCATTAAGTCGAAGTAATCTGTTCCCTTTTTATCAAGGTATTCATGGACTTGAATCTCGTCATCTTTATCTTTCCAGTTCTCCAGTAACACCTTCCTGATATAACCATGAGCTCCTCCAGCGAAAAATGCAAAAATCGAACGCTTACTTGGGGGCAGGCCTTTATGGGGCGGTCCGAGCTTGCCATTGGGAATGTTGATTTCTGGTATTGAAACATCTCTTCGAGGCTCGAATCTTTCTGATGTATTGGCATTGCAAAGGACCCTTATGAAGTTCTTGTACAGATCAGGATTGGCTCCAGAAATATCCGGTGCCTGAGATTTCAAATAAAAGATCATTAATTTACGACATTCTTAGATTAGGGTTACAAATATAAGACAGCAGAGATAAAAGAGATTTCTGATACCCAATCATGGCAAGAAACCAAGAAATGATCAGCTCCTTTACTTCTATTCCAGTAAGGGTACTTGTCGGCTACAACACCAACATAATCTTGGACCAAACGTTGCAGTTCATCACGAGAATATGTGACAAGAGGCTTGTAGACATAGCTGATGATATAGGCCACGCTTATGGGTAGGAGAAACATGTGTGCCTCATCGGGGTGACTAGCAGAAAAGGGGCTCTTTCCATGCTCCATCTCATCAAGAAACTGACCTTCAACGCCGTAGATGTTGTTTAAGGGTCCACCATGGACAAGAGGTTGCTCTCCTTCCTTGTAAACCCATATCTTGAATCTCTTCTCCATTTCTGTATGGCTCCTGAATAAACATTATCCAGTGATGTCCATAAATGTGTTTGTCTATGCAAGTCAATGTATTATATAAAAATATTATTTAATCAAGATTATTAATTTATCGATTGTATTAAGGTTTTGCATAACCATGTTTTTGTTTCAGGAGACGACCTCTTTGACCCTGTAGAGGATGATATATATATATATATATATATCTTTCTTTTCACCTTGCAAGAGGCAACACTTCCACAGTTCAAGCCTTGTAAATTGCGAAGTCAATTAATTTGTAAGAATATTTTCAGACCCAGCCCCTACTCTAAGGTACAATTAATTTGCAGAGGATTGCGACAGGATATCACATTTAAACCCAGCCCCTACTCCAAGGTACAATTAATTTGTAAGAATATTTTCAAAGTTAATTTCTACAAGTTGAGATGTAATTTTAGAAAATTTTCGAAGAGGAACAGGACCATCCCTCGTCCTCTAAATTAATCTCTACCTACTCCCACAAAACTTAACGTCCAAGGTAGGGTAACAGGCATAACATATCAATTCAAAACCTATAATGAAGAGACATTGTTACAGTTACAAGATTATAGCATTACAAGAACGTCATAAATAACCAAATTTGAGGAATATACAAGGTAATACACTAGTGGATTCACCACTCAATGTCTTAAAGGAAATTTATTTAATTACTCCAATCAACGTTAGTGTCATCACACAACCTAATGGCCCAAAAAATCTCTCACGCCATTATTTCTTCCTTCATCTTTAATTTGATCTCAAGGTAGCTGCTCTCAACGTACGTGGAATTTTATATGATGGAGTCCATAAAATATTGAAATATGAAATAAAAAAAGAAAAAAAAAGAAGGTAAATTGGAATCCATATAACGGGCGACGGATTTTGTGCTGTGCATATCACATTAATTCATGTTAAACGAGTAGAAATAATCAATCTTGGAGGGTTATCACAATTACAATTTGAAAGCAAGAAAAAAGGGTAATGCTAAGGGCAATATTGTGTGTAGGTAGATTGATAGCAAAACTTAACTGATGAAAGGCGTAAGGATTTCTGTATATGATCCCTTTGGGAATGTAAGTTCCTTCCTTGTATGATGTGTAGTTTTTCAACCGCGCCGCGTCGAGAATAGCTGCTCTTGCTCTAGCCAAACCATCTTCAATCTTCTCCCTACCTCTCTTTATCTGCCCACAAAATATTAAGAACTTGTTTATCAATAACCAAAAACATAAATCAATGAACAGAACTATATATATCTGATGATCTCAAAATATTCGTTAATCAGTTCATGACTTGTAGCAGTGCTAAAACAAATCATGAAAAAAACAAGAAAAAACAAAGTATATAGGATAATAAAAATCACCAAAGAGACTAACCGGCGTTGGCAACTGGTGTGGCTGTGACGGAGAGGGTTGAGAGCTTTCAAAAACAAGCTCGTTAGCTTTAGTATAGACAGTATTTGATGTAGAAAACGAAGAAAAATATCCCACAGTATTGGTACTATTCTGGTTCAAGGGAGAACCAAAGTAGACAATAAGCGAAGCGAAAACAACAACCGGCAGTAGCATAAAACCAACGTTAGAGCCATTACATATAGTTTCCATGCCGGTTTGATTTTTTTTCTTCTCTTCTAACATAAACACACAGAGAGAGGGAGGAGAATCATGGTGTCTACAGAAGTATTCCCAACGAAGAGTTATATATGTACAGAAGTAAATTACCGAGAAGAAAGGAAAGCTAGAGTGACGGTTTGTGACAATCAATCATTACAGCCCCATAGAATCGGCGGCAAGCTGGTGCTAGATTTTTTTTTTTTTTCCTATCTGGGAGTCGGTTAATTGTATCTTTAGACACAAGATTGAACGTAGTGATAGGGTTGAAAAGTGGAAAGTTGGATTTCCATATTTGACTTGGAGTAAACCATGCAAGAAATTGATGAAGGAAATTTCGAATTCGAAATTTAACACCTTAAAAAATTGTTCGATACAACTACGAAAAGAAGAAAAAGCATGCCAAGCATTCAGCTCCTTTTATTTTGAAAAAATAATTTTCCTTGTTATGCTCTATGAAGATGAATTATATATATATCTTCCTTTGATTGTGAGTAATCCATGATGTAGCTTCTTTAGGCCAGTGCACGTCTCTATACATTGACAAGGTATATTCTCTGAGAAATTTAATAACTTGCAGTGGTAAAAAAATTTAAACTTAAAAACTTAAGGAATTGAGCATCTTGGTTTATAAATGCTAACATAGAAGCTGTCAATATAAGAAAATCAGAGCTGTTTAGGCAGCTGTGCTGTGGTATGACATAAACACCTTTTCTTTCCTTATTAATTTGTTCATGGTCTTTCATTTTGATTTGTGAGAATATTGTCCAATACGATGAAATGTTTTACACGCAACAATTATATCATCAGGATTTTATTGATCAAACTGATAAATAAAACGTGCTAAGAAGTTGTTCAAATGGGTACAATCTAACTTAAAATAGCAGTAAAGGAAAATCCAACTGTTGCATAGGTTCAAATTTTCGGTTTAATTTCATGAACTTGGGCACAAACAAAACTTGTTCTGTGCCGTTAATTTCATGTAATCTTCATACTTTGGTAAGTATTCATGAACTTGGATCTCATTATCTTTTTCCTTCCAATGTTTAAGCACGATTTTACGTATGTCTCTGTTGTAAGGACTATGGACACCATCTATCTCCACATTGGTATGATATTGTCCACTTTGGGCCTAAGCCCTCATGGATTTGCTCTTGGGCTATACCCAAAAGGCCTCATACCAATGGAGATATTTGTCTATCCTTATATACTCATGATCCTCCCCATTTCTAGCCAATATAGAACTTTGATCGTATACTCAACATCCGTGCGCCGCCTGCAAAAAATGCCAAGATCTTGCGTTCATCAGGGGATATATAAACCATGGCAGACTGGACTTAGTTTTAATGGGGAGCAGATTTTTTGTGTAGCTCAGGATCATCTCTTGAGACTTGTGGTGCCTGAAATTAAATTAAAAATGCATAAATATTCCAAATGTACAATCACCGCTAATTTAATAATTGATTTGATTACAATGCATTTTGTTCGGGATCTTAAGTTACATTTAGTTGATTTTCAAGGACAGAAGATTCTCACCAGTCTTTCACGGTGCTAGGTGGTGATCGGCAAGTAGATGGACTCAACAATGGAAGCCACACTAAGGTAATGTTTGGGAACGCAGCTGCGGCTGCGTTCTCAAAAAATTTAAATTTTTTTTTGTTAAAATTTAATATGATTTGTACGTTTTGAATTGTTTTGATGTGCTGATATCAGAAATGATTTTTAAAAAATGAAAAAACATTATTATCATGCATTTTGGCACGAAAAGTTATTTGAAAAGCACCCGCAACCATACTGCCAAACACGCTCTAAATGGTAGAAAAAATGCATGGGCCTCATCAGGATTACGGGCCCAAATGGGCTCTTCCCATTATCCATTTCATCGATAAACTGGCCCTCTATGGAATAGATGTGTTTCATAGGCCAACTGTGGATCCACCCATATCTTGAATCTTTTTTTTTCATAGGTCAAATTTTCCATGTGTATAAAGGAATTGCTTAGAGTGGTGCTTTGAGCCTGCCATGGAAAAGCTGCGGGGATGGGAAGATTGGGAAGGCATTAAAAAAAAAAACTATTCATATGGTATTCTTTTTTTTTAAGATCATATATACTAAATTTTCATGAACATATCTGAAAAATAATGATTTAAGTCTCATATAACGACCTCGTTTAGGCATCATTCTTGTGATTTAAGGTTTGACTTTAATCGGCAAGGGCCACTAATTAAATGCCTCACATGCTACGGTCTTATAGATGGTTGCAATAATTCTATTTGAAAATTTGCATAATTTCTAAATGAACAGTTTGATCAGTCTGACAACCTAAAATTCAACCTCCGAAGCCACAACGAGTGAAGCACCATGTGGATAACATCAAATGGTTTAGCTGGTCGGTTGAGCACAAAATGCCTCTGAACTCTCTTGACTCTTTCATGCATTCTCAAGTACTTGCTGTTAGAAATTCTTTGCAGGATCATCTTGATTTCTGGTATCTTCTCAACTGGGATCTGTACTGAGAATTGACTCCAATTAAGGACATCACTAAACGGTAATGAATAGTTGTTAGAAATGATCACAGGCACACATCCTTGATAAATTGCTTCCACGACTCTAGGGCTTGCCACTTCAAATCCACTAGGGCATAAGCAAAACTTGCTTTGACCCATTAGTCTTGTGTAATTATTGCCCTTTGGAAGCAGCTCATGGACTTGAACTTCATTATCTTTGTTCTTCCAGTGTTTGAATAAGACCTGCCTGATATACCCATGAGCCCTACCTTCAAAGAATGCTAGAATTGGGCGGTTGTTTGGAGCCTGCCCCATATGGGTTGGACCAAGGCCTGAAAAGGGAAGGTAAATCTCCGGTAAAGGGACATCTCTTGGTGGCCGGAACCCTACAGAGATGTTGGCATTGCAGAGGACTCTAATGAATTTGTTGAAGAGCTCAGAATTGGCGATTGATACATCAGGTGCCTGAAATGAGAACACGACGGTGCGAGTGTTTTAGCTTAGGAGAATGTGCTACAGGAAAGTCACCCCAAACCATAATAGCGCAGGAGTATTATGCTTACCCAATCATGACATGAAACCATAAAATGATCAGCACCGTTACTTCTATTCCAGTAAGGATACTTCTTGGCAACAATGTGAACGTAATCCGTCACAACCCGGCGGAGGCGATCGCGAGAGTAATCCGCCGCCGCCGTGATCGGCAAGTAGATGAAGTGCACAATAGAAGCTACACTAACGGGGAGGAAGAATACATGGGCCTCATCGGGATCTTGGGCCCTGAATGGGCTCCCCTTGCTTTCGACCTCATCGATGAAATGGCCCTCAATGGAATAGATGCTGTTTAAAGGGCCATCATGGACCAATGGCCTCTCTCCTTCCTTGTAGGGCCACACCTTGAATCTCTTCACCATCTCTATATGGCTCCTGTTAATATACCGAAAGGCAATCAGGCAAAAGATGGTCAATTGTCCCTGCTTTTCCTAAAAGAAACGAAAAATGAAAAAAGAATTTTAATTTACCCTTTAATAATTTTCTAATTTTATAGCCATAGAGATACTTCAATCGATCTTGATCTATTGAATGTGGCACAAATACCATGTCAAGAGATATTTTAGAAGTGCAATGCCTAACATTCAAGAGAAAATTTAAAGCTTCCTTGGAGACTCAACTGATGAAAAGCATGGGAGTTCCAGTATACTGATCCTTTGGGGATGAAGGTCTCTTTCTTCTGTGATGTGTAGTTCTTCGAACGAATAGCTTCTTGAATAGCTGCACGAGCCTTAGATAAACCCTCTTCCACTCTCTCCAGGCTACTCCTTTTCTATTCACAGAAAATGTGAAGTGAAAATCTCAAGAAAAAATGATCACAAAAACCAACCAGCAAGGG
>Ga0325402_1007993_pt1 | contig 10069 bp, 10 predicted proteins | sample PopdelMetagenome_22_FD_207212 | JGI IMG/M metagenome (GOLD analysis project Ga0325402, IMG submission 207212) | Populus deltoides microbial communities from Bellville, Georgia, United States - Xylem-PdKOR-R3 | ecosystem: Host-associated > Plants > Phyllosphere > Stem > Wood/Secondary xylem... | reverse complement strand
TACTAATCACCTACATACAAAAATAAGTCAACAATGAACTTAGATACACAGAAAACAAAGAATAAGGAAGCTGCATACTTCACGATGTGGCCTAATAATATCCTTTGATCATTTTATTAACTTCATACTCAATCGAGATCAAGGCCAATACATCACATTTTATTGCATTCCATATCTGGGACTCACTATCCTGTTATACCTTATTATTAGCCACCTCTTTTTATATTTCTTATGTGCGTAGGCTTTCCACTTAGAGTTCCTTTCATAGCTCCAGTTGGTCTATTGAAGAAGGTAAAAAAACAAACGCATGTCATTGCCACGCAACAATTTCTAAAGACATTAATTATAGGCTCGATTCTGACAAGCCTAAAAAACTTATCAAAAGCAAGTAAGGTTATCCGCCTATTAGGGTTCAATTATCCTGAACCTAACTAGTAATATCTAAACACTTTCTTCACAAATCCTTAGAGAGGGAAGGAGTACCTCAATACATACATGCAAAAAGGGGCTGTAATTTCAAATTAACTATAAGCAGAGCTCAGGGTCTACCGGCTAATAAACTCAACCAGTTATGGCATTTGAGCTATGTACTTTTCTGGTTATATGTGAGCAATAAATTTCATGTCTTTTACACCTAATATGTTAGGAGGATCATCCTCAGAGGTCTAAGGCAGTCGCTCTCTCCCTTGAGATTTCTTGGTAATGGTAGGAGAAGAACTCTTACATGGAGAGCTACTTTCCTCATACAAGAGGTGGACATCGGGTTGTCATCCCCTCTAGTTTTGGGGCCCGGTTTGATGGACCCCTACTACTCCTTTCAATCTCAAGTTGGAACTTGAACTCTTCATTAAAGGCAACAACATCCCTACTTTTAGGGACAAAATTGATTCTTTTTGGGTCCATTTCTCTATTTAAAGTAAAGAAAAAAAAAGCTTCTTGTGGGAAATATTTAAGGTGATAGTTTTCTTCTCAAATTAGAGCAAAATTAGCTTAAGAATTTTTCAAAAAATATTTCTTAGAAGTTACAAAGAGTGAAAGTAAAAGAAAAGTTGGGAGCAAGAACGACGAAGGTTATAAAAGAAATAACTTTTCATTCACATCGTTAGATGAATGGCCTTCCATGTCATCTCAGATCTCTAGAAATCCACTCAATTACTACATTAAAAGCAAGCCACAATTTTGTTTCCCAAGGGACACCTCCTTCAATAAGGATAAGCCACCTCGCTATGAGAATCCCAATAGTTATATGTAGGACAAACAAATCTTATGGAGAAGGTAAAAAGACTCTTTTCTATTGCTGATAAACTTTCAAAATCATTGTGTATTGAATACGCAAAGATTAGGAGGCTGCTAATGAATCAACATGTTTTATTTTCACATGGATCCTCATTTAAAGGAACCAGAGGTAAGGTGATAACCAAACAACCTTGGACTCAGCCAAACGCTAAGCCCAATCATATATGGGTCTTGCGAGGTGCTAGACTCAACATCCTTGGGCCCAGCACTTGGCTGAGCCCAAGTATATGTGGAACTGGTAATTTTGTTAGGCTCCAGGTTGGACCACAAGACTCTGATGAGTTAGAGATGTCTTTCTTCTTTGACACATAAGAGATGTTTAATGTTATCAAGAAAATATGATTTTTTAGCCATCCTTTCCACCAAAAGGTAAGAATTATGGGCTATAAAGACCATTTGAATCCTTAAAAGGAAGGAGGTTTACAATCTCATAATTCAAAATATTTTTTAGCATATATATTTTCAGAATCTATCTCTCTAAAACATTATTGTATTTTTTCTCTATCTAAAAAGATACTTACTTAAGCATTTGAGAGTCTCTAAATCTATAAAAGAGAACATTTTGCAAGTACCGATCACCGTCCATCTTAGCTTGTGAGAATGAATTAGATTGCAAGAACCAAGTGATTAACCGAGTATCTAACACATAAATCCTACTCCTAAATAGTTTGGATATTTTGAGACCTTATAAGTTCCTAATTAGTGAGCTTGATTGATTTAATTAATCTTATTGCATCTTTAATTTTTATTTTTATTTTGCTACAATGCCCACCAAGTACTAATTGTACTTAGTAAATGGAGCAAATTTTAAGACTTCCAGTTGTTTTGAACTATTTATTCTTAGTTTGTTAATTGTCTAGGAAATAAATGTTGATGATGTTTGTAAATATCTCAAATAATGCTGAAAACATCATATTATTACTCAATGTGGAACCTACTGAGACATCTTATTAAAGACCATTTTATTGTGTCTGTGATGTTGTTAATTAGTTGTTCAAGGTGTAATGAAAAATGAAACAATGATGACCAGATGCTTAAATTTTACAGTGAAGGCATTGCAAGACATCAAGAACAGTTTAATTGACATCAATAAGAATTTGAGTAATTGGAGACGTGGGGATCCATGCACATCAAACTGGACAGGGGTTTGGTGCTTCAATACAGCAAAAGAGGATGGCTATCTACATGTAAAAGAATTGTATGATTCCAAACCTTAAATTTTTATTTCCTTTTCAGTTATTTCCAATAAGTTGCATGCTGAGGAACTTTTTTTTCAATTTACCTTAAGTTTTTGTTTTGAAGTTGAATATTTGTTAGCCAAAGTTATTTCAAGGTTAGGAGTAATCTAGTGCAAATTGCCTAATTTTTCAAAACACATCACCATAAAACTTAGAGATTACCAGTTTGAGAACTTATTGTTGTGTTGTTCTCTTCTTCAAATCACATGAAAACTCTCTATAATTCCCTAATAAATCGATAATTACCCTTATATGTGTCACGAACCGATTTTCATATCCATGACCGGCACATAGGCAAGGTTCCATCACCCAACGTTCCATACATATGCGAACATAAACTTACATATAAACTTATTCTTTAAAATAACTCAATCAGAGTTCAACACAACACTCATAACAAAATTAACATCATAATATAATTTGATTTTCTTGATACAAGAGTTAATACAAACTTATGTAATTACAATAAAAGCGCAGGCTATGAAGGTCCAACAAAAGTGACCCACTAACAAGCTATAAGCCTGGAAAAAAAATAACGAAAGGATGAGTTTAACAACTCAGTAAGTAGATAACATTCGGTATACATACACGAGGTAATACAATAATGAGAAATACACACACACACACACACATATAAATATAGCTTTAGGTTCTTATAAGAAAGTTTCTCAAATAAGTTATAAGAAGAATATCATAAGGTAAAGCTCGTTAGAAAATCAAAATGAAATGAGCATAAGGCTTCGTACTGTAAGATAATCAATCAACATAGATTAGTGACTCCCTTGACCAATTCATCAGGATTCGAGATTCCCAATCACCAGTCTCAACCATGGCATATCTCAATTTCAAGCCAAAAACCTCAAAAAAAAAAAAAGAAGAAAAAACCAACATAATCAACCTATAACCATTCAACCTATCACAATACAATCAATTAATCCATCACATATAATCAATCCATCAACTAATCCCTAAAAATACAAATTCAAACCCTAAACATTAACAAAAACCCAAAACTTTAATTAATAACATCAATTATATACATTTATGCTCAAATCTTACCTCAATAACTTAGTTTCTCATTTTTTTTTCCCCTTTCTCTTATTTTCTCTTCCTTCTTCTCCTTTCTTTCTCTCCTCTAAGTTCTATTTCTTTAATTTCAGATCTTTCTATCTTTTATTTCTCTTTCTATTTATATATGTCAACTTATATGCAATTACCTCAATGACCCTCATTCCTTTATGTCAGAATATTTACTCTTTATTTTCTGCACTCACTCTTACACAGTCGTTTGTTACATATTTATAATATCTGAGTAAATCTTCTATTTTAGGCTATACAAATCAAGTTCCTATAATTATATTATCGTGGGATGGAAAGAAATTCTTTTCATCTCTATTTTTATAATTCCTCTCATTTCCCATATGTTATAGCTCACGCCAACACTTCCCCTTGAGTTGATCATATGGATCCCTTATGCTCAACTTGACTAGTGAGTTGTAGAACTCTTTACTGGACATAGCTTTGTTAAGCATATTTGCTAGCTGGTCTTCAGATTTGACAAAAAGGAATTGAATTATCTTAGTCTCGAGATTATGTTTAATGAAGTGTCGATACACCTCCATATGTTTAGTCCTATCATATTGAACTGGATTTTGAGAAATATTTATTACAACTTTATTATCACATAAAAGACTCATTTCTAATTTGAGGGCAATACCAATCTCAGTTAGCAATCTTTTCAACCAAAGAAGTTCACACAAACCCTTGGCCATCCCTCAGAATTCTATTTCGACACTAGAGAATGCCACCATATTTTGTTGCTTACTCCTCCATGCCATAAGGTTTCCACCAACAAATGTGAAATACCCTAAGGTCGACTTCCTATTTAAGATATTCTTGGCCCAATCTGTGTTTGTATAACCCTTAACTTCTAAATGTCCATCCTTGGAAAATATGAGCCCTTTTCCTGGAGATGACTTCAAGTATTTCAATATCCGAGTTACCGTCTCCATGTGTTCCTTACTTGGACAATGCATAAATTGACTCACAACACTCATATCATATGAAATATCTAGACGAGTATGAGATAAATAAATTATTTTGTCAACTAACTATTGATGTTTCCCTTTATTAGATAGTTTCTAGTCCAGATAAATCCCAAGCTTATAATTGTAGACAATCGAGGTATCTACCGGTTTACACTCCAATAATCCAACTTCAGATAATAAGTCTAGGATATATTTTCTTTATGATAGAAAGATGCCTTGATTTGATCTAGCAACTTCGATTCCTAGAAAATACTTTAGCCCACCTAGATTTTTCATTTCAAATTCGCAGCCCAATTGCCCTTGGAGTCATGATATTTCTTCTTTATCATCTCTTGTAATAATAATATCATCAATATAGATAATTAAAAGTTGTTACGTTGTTTTGCTATCTTTTGATAAATAAAATATGATTTGAGTTGCTTTGTTTGAAACCATACTTCTTCATTGCCAAGCTAAATCTTCCAAACCACGCCCGTTGCTTTAGTCCATACAAAGCTCGCTGCAACTTACAGACTTTATTCATTATCGTGGTTACTGAGTAGCCTAAAAGAATGTCCATATACACCTCCTTTTTAAGATCACCATGAAGAAAAAGGCGTTCTTTATGTCAAACTGATGTAGTGGCCAATCTAAGTACGCTGCAAAGGACAACAACACTCTGACAGTGTTTAGTTTAGCTATTGGAGAAAAAGTTTCTCAGTAGTCTACACCATATACATGTATATACTCTTTTGCCACGAGTCTTGCCTTGTACCTTTTTATGGAATTGTCAGCTTTATATTTGATAGAAAACACCCATTTGCACCCCACTATTTTCTTTTCTCTTAATAATGATACTAGATTCCATGTTTTGTTTTTCATTAAGGCTTTCATTTCTTCTCTAATGGCTTAAGTCCACTTTAGGTTTTCCATGGCTTCCTTCACTCTTGTTCGAATGTGATGAGTAGAGATGTCATGCATGAAGGTCTTGAGGGATTCACGTAGCCCTTATGTGGACACATAATTGGCAATGGGGTATCGTGATCTTATTTCTTCAATATCTGGTGAGTACTGGCTTGGTGGTTTTCCACGATTATACCTATGAGGTAATACATAACCAGCAGGAGATTCTATGATATTGGTGTTCAAAGGGCTTACCTCAGGGTCATTCTCAGGAGTTGGGTTTTCGGGTACTAGAAAGGGGGGAAAACTGCACTTTCGTGTTTGACTTCTTGATGATAAGAAACTGCAGCTTCGTGATTGACTTCTGGAACTGCACCTTCATGATTGACTTCTTGATGATTAACTATTTGATATTCAGGGGTTTGAGGAACATAAACTAATTATATCGATTCCACATGTGCTTCAAACAAGCCTGGCCAGTCCAGTTCCATCCATTTTGATTTTTCATGTCTAGTCTCCCCCTGGAGAGGAAAATTGGGTGGAAAAAAAGTTGTTATTTCCATAAAGGTGACATTTATGGAGATATAGATGCGATTAGAAATGGGATCATAGCATCTATAGCCTTTTAATGAAATGTATATCCTAAAAATAGACATCGACGAGCACATAGGTCTAGCTTAGTTTGATTGTTCTTATGGAGATGGATGTAAGCAACGCACCTAAACACACAGGGTGGAAGCATCAAGACCATGGGTAGAGGAGTATGTGCTGCAAGAGCTTGTAATAGGGTTTGGAATCTCAACACTTTAGAGGCCAATCGGTTCAGGAGAAGTACAACAGTAGTAACTACATCAGCCCAGTACCAAGAGGGAGCATAAGCACCTATTAGGAGAGCTCTGGTAGTTTTAAGAACATGTCGATTTTTTCACTCAGCAATATCATTTTGTTGAGGAGTTTGGGGACATGAAGTTTCATGAAGAATGTCATGATGATCGAAATAATCATGAAATTGGTGATTAACATATTCACCACCATTGTCCGATCGAAGCACTTGAATCTTAGTAGAAAATTGTGTGTTTACCATAACATGAAATGACTTAAATACACTAAAAACTTTATCTTCATGTTTCATCAAATAAAGTCAAGTCATGCAAGTACAATCATCAATAAAAAACATAAACCATCTAAATCTGGATATGGTATGAATTGGGGAAGGACCCCACACATCGGAATATATCAAGGTGAATAGAGTATCCTTTTTATTTAGATACACAGGATAAGAAACCATATGACTTTTTGCTAAAATACAAGTTTCACATTGAAAATCAAAATGTTGCACTTGAAAGAGCAAATCCGGAAACAAGTGCTTCATGTAAGTGAAGAATGGGTGTCCTAAACGATAGTGCCAAAGCTATATCTCTTTCTCTTTTATACCAACAAAATGATGCATATGATGTGCTCTTCCCATACTAAAGTCTTCCATATAATAGAGTCGTCCTTTCTTAGTGCCATACTCAATAATCTTCTTGATGAGAATGTCTTGGAAAGACAAAAAGCAGGGTATATAAGCACAAGATAATTAAGATCAGAAGTCATTTAGCTTACAGAGAGAAGCTTATCAGACAAAGATGGAACAAGTAATGTATTAGACAGCTGTAAAGTAGGAGTTAAGGTCACGATGCCTGCACCAGTGACAGTGGGAATAACGCCATTAACATTGGTGATATTGTTACGTCTTGGTAAGGATGTTTGTATGAAATCTCTAGCATCAAACGTCATGTGATCAATGGTGCTAGAGTCCAGCAGCCATACACTACATTCAGCATGACATGGTGAATTAAAACAAACACAGCTAAGGTTACATGGGTCCAAGGATGACGAACTGTGAGCAATTAGTGGTGTAAAAGACAATCGAGGCTCTGCATTGGCCACTGCTGCAGTGCTAAGACCCTTTTCTTTGTTAGCTGTGTCACGACGTTTTTTGGCCTGGAGATCATTCCACCAATCAGGATGCCCATGCAACTTAGCAATTTTCACGTGTATGCTTCTGATTGCCACAATAGGTGCATTTCAAACTTTCAGTCAATGCTCAGGATTTTTGCTTCCTATTATGCATGTTAGAAGTGGAGTTAGTTGGCCCAAGTCGGAGTCTCTTGGTGGCGAGAACAGCCCCAGGAATAGCCTTATTGCCGGTGATCATAACAGTCTGGCGAATTGCTTCACGAAGGACATGGGCATATGTTTGCCCCACGATAGGAAATGGACGAAGTTGCAACACATCTCCTTGAATTTTATCCAGTCAATTGTCAAGTCCATCCAAGAAAATATACACCCGATCTTTTTGAAGGATAGTATTATACTTGTGAATATTAACTACACGCTCCATTGGATTAGGACGCCAAAAATCAATCTCACACCACAACCCCTGAAGATCATTGTAGTATTGTTCCAGGGAACCTCCAGCTTGTTGAAGTTGCATCAAACAACGTCTAAGGTCATAAACCTGAGATGTGTCAATTCCATCAAAATAAGTGGTAGCAATGGAGTCCCAAACCATTTTGGCAATAGGAAATCGAATGAAATTTCCTATTAATGAGGAATCCATCGAGTTAATTAGCCAGCCTTAGATAATGGTGTTATCTATACGCCATTTACAAAAGAAGGGATCTATCAATGGTGCTTGTGGAAGATCACCATTGATATATCCCAATTTGTCTTTGCATAAGATGTATATCTTAATAAATTGGGACCAGAGGGCATAATTAGTGTCGTCTAACTTGATGTCGATTGGAGCAACAGGAGATTCAATAAACATTGTCGGTGTTTGGATTTTGCTAGGAGCTTCAGTGATTTTTGTGGTGAATTCTGTAAACATGGACTCTGACTTGAGGTACCAGAGTGGTGCTCTATATCAGTATCTGATGTCATGGTGGGGAAGGTAAGGAAGACAAGTATTAGGTTTTTTGGAACAGAAAAAACTAGAAGCTAGCTCTGATAACATGTCTGAATATTTACTCTTTATTCTCTACACTTACTCTTACACAATCGTTTGTTAAATATTTATAATATCAGAGTAAATCTTCTATTTTAGGCTATACAAATCAAGTTCCTATAATTATGCTATCGTGGGATGGAAAGAAATTGTTTCTATCTTTGTTCCTATAATTCCTCTCATTTCCCATGTGTTATAGCTCACACCAACACTTTATACATAATACTAGATGGCATGCCCCCACGCTATTGCGGGTTTATGGAGCAAATATGCTTGAAGGTGTTATAACTGCGAACCAGCGCTAGATAAGTAATATAAACTGAAGGTGCGATGGAGTCAATATTTCATGAGGGAAAAAAAGTTGTGTTGGTGATCAAAAACTTAGAGACTGAATAAAATGAGTTGTAGCAATTCACAATGTTTTGTGAGAAAATTTATAATGTTTTCCCCACATGATTTAGCTTTACTTGTAAAAAAAAAAATTACAAAGTTAAATTCTCAACCACCTCAATATTAAAAAAATAAAATCGGCAAAGAAAATTTTGTAAAAATTCATAACAAAAAAATAAAAAAAAAACATGTAAGGAAACACTGTAGCAATCCACAATGTTGTAAAGAAAAAAAGCATAAAGTTAAATTCTCAATCAACTTAATATTAAAATAATAAAATCAACAAAGATAATTTTGAAAAAAATCATAACAAAAAAAAACATGTGGGGAAACAATGTAGCAATCTACAGTGTTTAATAATAACAATAACAATAACAATATTTTTTAATCTTACCTTTCAAATCAAATCTATGGTTGTTTTTCAATGTTGATAATAATTTTTTTCAAAATTTATTAATTATTTTATTAATAATATTAATTATAATAAAAAATAATAATAATTTTAATATTAAAACTAATAATTATAATAAAAATAATAATATTTGTAACACAAATAATACTATTTTTAATATTAATACTTTGAATTATAATGAAAAGAATAATATTTATAACACAAATAATACTATTTTTAATATTAATACTTTTAATTATAATAAAAATAACAATATTTATAATACAAATAATAATATTTAGATACCGAAAACTCTAGAACCTTGGGTCCTAATATGGGACCCAAGAAAATTGAGTCCCGACGCCAGACCCAAGAGAATTGGATCCTGACACTAAACCCAATTCTCTTGGGTCCTCCGCAGGACCCATTAGCCTTTAATATTAATACTTTTAATTATAATAAAAATAACAATATTTATAATACAAATAATAATATTTAGATACCGAAAACTCTAGAACCTTGGGTCCTGATACAGGACCCGTTACCCATAATAATAATAAAATTTTTAATATTAATACTATTAATTATATTAAAAATAATAATAATATTTTTGACACAAATAATACTATTTTTAATATTAATACTTATAATTATAATGAAAATAATAATATTTATAACACAAATATTAATATTTAGAAACTCAAGACTCTAGAACCTTGGGTCCTGATACAGGACCCGTTACCCATAATAATAATAAAATTTTTAATATTAATACTATTAATTATATTAAAAATAATAATAATATTTTTGACACAAATAATACTATTTTTAA
>Ga0325402_1007986_pt1 | contig 10071 bp, 7 predicted proteins | sample PopdelMetagenome_22_FD_207212 | JGI IMG/M metagenome (GOLD analysis project Ga0325402, IMG submission 207212) | Populus deltoides microbial communities from Bellville, Georgia, United States - Xylem-PdKOR-R3 | ecosystem: Host-associated > Plants > Phyllosphere > Stem > Wood/Secondary xylem... | reverse complement strand
GAATGGAGGGGGTGATGAGATGTTGAGAGGATCTGGTAGATCATATGATGAAACGTGGCGCGGTGTGCAGCGAGTTAAAGATGTTCTTGCATTTGGGACTTGGGAGGCCGCGAGCGTTCTGTGTTGACGAAAGTATCCTTAGTGACGGCTGATTTTTTCGAGGAAAGGGAGGAGGCACGCGAGCAAGAAAATATCTTCGATGACATCATCATAAAGTGTCGGGTTATCGGGTTCAGGGTTTCAGGAATATGGGGCTGGGCCGAGGTTGTAACTTGGTCTATGAAATGTTCGCCCTGGTTTTGGAGTTGAATTGGTGGGGACCAGCAAAATCCAGTATCACTGGACCGAAAAGAATTGGCAGCGAATTAGATAGATGAGTGCGCATGTGTTCCACCGCGCGCTGAGATAATTTTTTTTCTGATATAAAAAAGATGTGAAGGCCATGTAAGAGATTGAGTTATTTGATTTAAATGAGTTTGATAGAAGTCTTAATTTAATAATATGATTAGAAAAAAAAAATATTAACAATAAATAAAACAGAAAGAAATTGATAATGATTTAATACAACAAAAAAAAAAAAGAGGCTCCTATCAACACCGTGGAAATATATATTTTTAGTATTATTGAAAAATTATTGTGGTCTTATCATTAACAAATAAAAAATTAAATAAAAAACAAATTGCATGAAAAAAAATAAAAAAAGTATGGACCTCAATTCCTGACAAATAAAATTTCAAGTGATAAAATTAAAAATAAAAAAAACTCGATTCGGATCTATACGAGCTAGCAAGACAAATTTGCAATTTACTTGTGAGATCAAAATAACTCCATATAAAACAAATCGAATAATATCAAAAAGCTTGATTCTCAAGTGAACCGGGTGTTAAGGGTGTGAAACCAATCAAAAAATAAAACTTAAAAAAAAGCAATGTAAACAAAAAAAACATGAGTCAACCCTGATAAACTCATCAAATTCATTACTCGTGGCATAAGCTCTAGATAAAATTATAAAAAGAAAGGTGAAAAAACAAAGAATACAGATCTTAATCAACATGACGTTGAAGATAAAATTTTTAAAAAAAATCAATCTTTAAAAAAAACTTAAAAAATGATCAAATCCAACCTAGTCTAATCTCACAAAACCATGACACGAGTCACAAAATCAAATTGAACCAGCCCAAAAAAACCATGAAGTCACGCTCTCAATTAACCAAATGATGAGGGGTGAGTTGAAAAAAAAAACAAAAGTGGATAAAAAAAAAGAATTGAAGAGAAAAAGAACCAAAACTAGTATAACAAAACGAAAGAGGGGTGATATAAAAAGTACAAGAAAAAACAAACAATGATAAAAAAAATAATAACCAAAATTGATATAAAAATCAAATGTCAATTAATGAAATTTAAAAACAAATAAATTAAATATAATATAATCAAGAGAATAAAAATAAAAAATAATAAAATTAACAGATGGCCACACTGTTTTGAACCATTACAAGGATAATATGCTTTTCAAAATCATAAAATGAGAAAAGAGAAAAAAAAATGTTGTAGAAGCTCCACCGTGTAGATAACAATAACACACACCATACCATGATAAAAGATGGCGAGACACCTAGAAAGACATCTTGGAATGTGGTTTGCAGTTGTTGGAAGCGCTACATGTGCCACTAGTTTTATTTTTATTTAAAATAATATTATATTTTAATTAAAAATTTTAAATATTCTCGAGTTAACATGCAAGCTGCTGAAATATTCACAAGAAATGATGAAAACATCAAACACTTCACCATATCTTTACGAAAACTTAATTTTAAGGGTAGTTTTGGTATCTTACCGTGCAAAAAAAATACTGAAAATCCACTGGCCATCAGGTTCGTTTAATTTAGCTTTTAAATATAGTTCAGTAAATTTACTGTGAAGTTAAGCAAAAAAAAACCTAGATACTATGTAAACCCTAAATTGACAATTTAATCCCATGAAAATTATCGTTTCACCCCTAACAAATTTATAAATTCTGTACTGGTAAAGATAAAATGGTAATTTTATTACGTGAATTTACAATAAAATACAATAGGGTCCATGATAAAAATTCATTGCGTTTTAGTTATTTTTAATTAGTTAATAGGGAGATCGACCCTTTAGCAGAATTCAATCCAATTATGATAATTTATTAAATTACGTATGATATGAAACCAATTACCACCTCGAAATGATTAAATCATTTATTAAATAAATCAAATTAGAATTTATCTACACCCGATTCAAAATTAATATCTATATTATTTTTAATAAATATAATATATCAAAAACATGTAAAAAACAATACAATAACATGAAGCGAGCCTCAAATCAATCATGTGAAAAAAATCCTATAAATACTTGAAAAAAATTAAACTCTAATTTATAATGTTTTGATCCAATCTAAATTTGTTTATTTCAAGCTCGTTCCTTGCAAAACACTAAGATTTTCTTTCACGCCAGTCCAGCTGGGACTAGAGTAGCCATTTTTATTGTTCTTACTTTCTTAGCTTTGCTGTACTTCTACAACTCTAAAAATTCATCTTTAATTTTTTGACACTGGCACTAATCCAATGCCCTTGTTCACTTCTCTCGTTGGCTTTTGATTTTTTTTTCTCGCCTTCCCGAGACCGCTCAAGCTAGGACGAGGCAAAGGGGAGTCGAAAACGTGACACGCTAAATGGGCCTTTTCGATCAAGCAATCCAGAGAGAAAAGTGCAGGCACAGTTTGTTTTCGGCATTGGGTCGATAGCAGAAGGGAACTTTCGTGGGCCCAGGGGCTTTTTAACGAGTATGGACCGAGGTCTTATAATCTGATTGCAAAAAAAAATTTAAGATGAGAAAAAAACTGAAAAATTGAGAAAGCTAAAAAAAATAATTGAAAAAATCAAACTATAAAAAAACCAATTATAATTTTTTAAAAACCAACTGGTTCAATTTTATAAGTCTAAAACCGAGTCAAACCAAAAAAACTGAACCAAACCAGAAAAACCAAGCCAAACTAGTTTGAACCGGTTTTTGTTTTTAAATAACTAAACCAAAGCCGGTCAGTTTGAACCGGTTCAAGTTCAGTTTCAGTTTTTTTAAAACCGGTTTGGTTACTTTTTTTATTTATAAAAACCAAACCAAAACTAAAACTGGTCAGATTGAACCAGTTCTGGTTCAGTTTTTTTTTTAAAAAACCAGTTTAGTTATTTTTTTTTTTTGGATAAAAACTAAACCAAACAAAAAATTATCATCCCTAGTTTCTGCAACCTATCCCCAAAGAATTTTGCATCTGGTCAACAGTGTGATAACTGAGAAAACACCCGGTTCACCGAACGAAGACAGCAAAATCTAGGCATCCAACCCAAAATGAATCTATGAAGTTTTTATCTGATTCAGAACATTTGATGTAATGGATTCTGATCCTCCTGTTGAACATTTACAATATCCTAGCACACGTTACCATGGCGATAATCTGGCTCCATCCAGCTTTATTTTTGCGTCATACTTCCACCAGTGGTAGAAAGGAGGAAGAGACTTAGAATACCTAAACGGGAAACTAAATCATAATACTGTATATAATTCATCCTCAACATAGAAACCACCTGAACATTAACGAAAATTAAATCAGTCAAAAGAAATCCTTAAAGCCCCAGGTAGGAACATATTGGTGGCACAATTATTAACATATAAGGGGTGTTTTATAGAAATTATATCTGTAAAGAAAAGGCAAAACAATTCACATGGAAAAAAAACCCCGAACAGAATATAAGCAAATATGTAGAGAACACAATTTAGGATGCTTCACGTTCCTGAAAGGAGTGAACCATCATATCGAGAAATACAAACTGTGAGAAGATGGGAAAAAAAGCATGTCGATGAATCAGAAGCTAAGGAGTTAGGTGAGCATTTTGTTTCTTAAACATTCAGAAAGTGAACAAGAGTGTTAATGTTTTGTGTAACAAGTATATTGTAAGGACAAGGTTAACCATGAGAACTCCAACTACTTATCCAGTCTCAACACATGCAAGAAACAGCAATAGCAGGCAGCGTCTCACAATAGTTAATGTAACAACAAGAAGGAAAGGTGCTCGAGTCTAAACAATGCTAGAACACAGTATTTCCGTGTCATATAGTGCTGTTTATTCAACTCCCTCTATTGTTTGCTCTTTCTGTTCAAAGAACCCTAGAAAACAAACTTCATAACCAAATGTTACAGCAAAATTGAATGGCACTGACATTTGTCCACTATCTAATCATTACAAACCAATCCATCTAACAAACAAATAACATCACCAGCAGTGCACAAGGCCTCCTTGCTCTCCAAACAATAAAATATATAGAAAATAGTTTGCACTTGTTTATTTACTATAACTGTTAACCCCCTTTATCTAAATAATATGCATGCAGTCTCCCGCTTGCAAAGAATGACCTAACTTACCTTGAGAATATCTTACGCAACTACAGGAGTTCATGCTGCTGCAGTGCATTTATCCTCGTGGTCAAGATTCAGAGCTTCCAGCAGCTTTGGCCAGGATTCTGGAATTCCTCCAGGAAGATCAAACTCCAACAACTTCCCACGATTGCGGTAGAACTCCTCAACAGGTCGACTCTGCAGGAAAAAGACAGTTTGCAGATGGCAGGTCAGTAATTGCTGTACAAACAACAATTACAGCTGTTATGTCAAAATAATTAAAAAGAAATACTTTATGCCAGAAGTTAATGGTCCCATTATTATGAGTGTGCACTTCTCCGCCCAATATTCCAATTCCAAGGCAACATTTTGATTCCTATTTACCACTTCAAAAGACACAATAAAGGGAGGTGGAGGGAATAGAGGAAACATGCGGCATGGCATCTATGTATTGATAAGAAATTTCTCGCATTTATCTGTTGAGAAAACACCCCATGGAAATACATTTAAAATAGAACACAATGCATTTGAAATCAAATGTACCCAACTACACTGTACATGCATCTCAGGAACACCAAACTGTGATCCCTGCCTTCTCCCACGAGGTATATCAAGATAAACCACTATTTCTTTTCCTCCTTTTTTTTTTTTTTAAATTCTCGCAAGTGTAAACCACTGCTGAGATGCAAAAAAGTACACCTTAGGATCACCTGGATTATACTGACAATGAGGTCAATAACAATAAAAAACTACAAAAATATTAACTACAAGACTAGCCATAGAGTTCATGACTGTGTATATATTAATGGAAATGAAAACTCCACTTGGACACGGTACCATAGAATTCCAATAAAAATTGCTCCTGCACTCATGTCCTTTGTGTTTGTCACAGTGAAAGAACATAAAAATCATAACAGTTGCAGTCATGGAAAAAATTAATTGCTTGGATATTTAGACGATGGAAGTGTAGAAGAGAGAAGCTGCAACGAGGTGCCTTGAGGTTGTTCAGAGCAACATAAAACACGAGAGAAAGACTGGAGCGCTTTTAAGTGCAAGAGTAGACAGATATAGGGCACTCTATAATTAAAGATGCAATGATGTTTGAGTGCAAGTAAAGTGATTTGACTGCAGGTGAGAAACAAGGGCTAGCATGACATGTCTTCTACCAATGTAAGTCAGCCATATATTTTGAGTGGATATCAGCATGTAGACCGGGTTCATTTATTGCATGCCAGTAAAAAGTTTGTGTTCTTCTAGTGATAACACGTGTCAACTATTTCTTACAAATTCATTGGTAATACTACGACCTTTTTTGTGTGACTTCTATACAAGTGCACTAATAATCTCTCCAAAAGTGAAGCACTTAGAGAGAAATCATAATAGACATATCAAGCATCTGCATATTTTTCAACGGTCTAAACAAGCAGACAAAAAGTTACATTTCACTTTTTTTCTGAATACACAATTAGGTATCATACAAAGGTTATAAAGCATAATCATCTGGGACAACAAACTTAAAAAGAAGATGATATCCTACATGTTACACGTGGCCAGTCAACAGATGGCTTGCCATAGAACTTCACAATTATGTGCACAAGTTCATATGATGATTAGATTAAAACAATAAAACACATAAGAAAAATGAAAGATGAGTAATACCATTTCATTGTAAATACGAAATCGCTCCTTCACAACTTCTTTGGTATCATCAGCTCGTTGGATAAGGTTCGGTACACATTGTGGAGGAGCTGGAAGTGGAGCCATGTAAATTCCAGGCTTCCCATTCTCACCCTTGATGTCAATGGAAGCAATGTTGTAATTTCCTCCACACTGACTACAAATCCTTCTCCCAAGGCATTTTGCAAGCAGAGCTTCTTCTCGAAGCTTTAGGTTCACCACCAAGTCAATTTCTGTTACTCCCTCTAAAATTTCCTGTAGTATGAAAAGCATATGAACATCAGATAGATTATATTGTCTAAAAGGGACGTGAATAAGGAAATTAAGTACTTAACATAACGAACTAACTCAAATGATGCAAATGAGAAACCTCAAAGCGCTCAACCAGCTAATCATTTACAACTAGGCTTGTTTTACCAGTTTCAATATTAATGAGAGTATAAAGACAACTGCCAACAGAACTATAGAAAATAACAATTAACTCACCGCTTGTCTAATAGTTCGAGGGAAACCATCAAGAATGAAACCAGACTCACCCTTAGCTTCTCCAGCTTCAAGACGTTTCGACAATAAGCTTATAATAATCTCATCAGAAACCAATTTCCCTTGATTCACAATCTCTTTAAGCTGCAGTACAACAACAAACAGAAAACCACACCCGCACTATCAGCTCAACACAAATGCAGTCCCATCATGTGGGGCCCAACCGTGATAGTACCTGGGATTTTTCCCCATTAAGAACAAAAATATCAAACAGGTAACAGTCAATGTCACAATCTCCACAAAAACGCAGTCCTTAACAGAATCAATAAACTTAACAATGCAATTCAGTTCTGGCAAAATTTATAAAGTTACGATGCAAATTTCAACTGCAAAGATTCAGAGTTCAAGAAAAAAGTAAGAGACACGGAAATTCAGTGAGTACCTGGGAGGAAAGTGTGCCAGAGGAATTGAGCTCCTCGCGGACCAGATCACCGGTGGCGATGTGAGGAATACCGAGAAGATTGGAAAGACGGGAAGCATAGGTGCCTTTACCTACACCAGGACAGCCAAGAAACACCCATTGGACATTTCTGTCCTTAGGTTCTTGACGGAGAGGGGGGGAAATGCAAGAAAAAAAAGAAGGTACTTTGAGGTCAGTTTCGGAATTCAACGTAGTTGAGGAAAAACTTCGAGAAATACAGGAAGAGAGTGGTTTTATTGAACATGTTGTTGTTCTTGTTATGGTTTTAGGGTTTCTTAAAAGAACTGCCATGGATAGATCGGCTGTTTTTTTGGAAACAGAGAGCGAAAGGGGGCGTGTGGAAAGCAGGAGGAGGCTCGCTCTGTGTTTGATTGATGATAGGCTGGGGTTGGGGGACTTGAGGTTTTTTTACTGTCCTCGAAGTGAAGAGAGAGACAGCACGTGATTTTAAAGTTGACGTTGAAATTCCGTCACGAAGGGGTTCAGGAGCGTGCTGGGATACTTATTAGTTTTTTTTAAAAAAAAATTATTTTTTTAATTCGACTAATTAGAACCTATTTGTTTCTGCATTTTAAAAATATTTTTAATAAAATTTAATTTTTTTATTTTTTTATTAACTTTAAATTAATATATTTTTAGTGTTTTCAAATCATTTTGATGTGCTGATATCAAAAATAATTTTTAAAAAATAAAAAAAATTATTAACATGTATTTTGACACGAAAAATTATTTGAAAAGCAATCATAACTATACTGCTAAACACATTCTAAAATCCAATATAGAGATTAATTTAAGTTTAGAAGATGTATATAGTTGGGAGTGAGGTTATTTTAAAAAAATATATTTTTTTAATATGGTTTTAAATAGCAAGTTTTAATTATGTTACATCACATGTAAAATACCCTGAACTTGATAAATAATGTGCTCGATACACTAAGGTTGGCATTTATATAAACTAGTTAATATAAAATTATTTATTATCCATTCACAAATAATAAAATTTTATTTTTAAAAAAAAACATGAATTTTTAAAATATCCTAACGGGTTACAAAACATCTAATCAACTTACACAGACCATTTTTTAAGCTTTGAAATTCGGTTGTAAGGAAATATCGTGGCTTGAGAATTGAGATGAGCCCTTTTTTTTCATGTTATTTTCCATGAAACAAGAAAAAGGCATTCTAGATGCTAATGATCATGATCATGAAAAATAGCTTGCTGGAAACAATATTGCTCTAGATTTGGTTATAATCTTAGGTCATAGGTGAGTTTTTTTTTAATCTGTTTTAAAATAAATGTACTATAAAAAAATATAAAATTGATATATTTTTTAATAATTCTAATGTATTAATATAAAAAAATAAAATATTTCTATAAAAAAATATCAATACATTTTTCAAACAAAAAATAATTTTTAAAAAACACTCTGCTTTTTAAACTAACAAAATTTGTTTCCCATCAAAACAACATGATCCCAGAGATTCTTTCTTTCGAATCAAGGAGGCAAGCCACGCGGCGTAAGTTTCCAAATGATCCTGCCATTATCTAGGACGCTTTCGCATCACGAATAAAAAGCTGGAATTATCCATGCTCTTATGGTGGCGAGATAAGCTCAAGGCATCTCTTAACAGGCTTGATCTTTCATCCTTGCTGATAACTTATTAAACGACGCATCAACTGAAAAATTTGTGGCAATTTATGCACAGAAGTTTTCTGGCCATCACTAATCGAGATTTCAAAATGTATTAAAAAAGAAAAGACCGGAAAAACAAGAAGAAAAAATCAACAAAAACACTAGAACACCTCACAATATAATTAACCAAAGAAAAAAAATATCAGAATTACACAAATCGCTACCCTCCTTTTGCTGATAATAAAACATTAATGGATAAAGATAAGAACACACTAAGCTACATCTGCATCATTTGAGGATGCCATTCAGCTAAATATGGTCAACCCTCCCATCATCATCACTGATGACATCCCCCGCATGCCTGCAACCAAACCAATGCATAAGGTCACGAGTTTTTCTGGCTAATCAGTTAAAAAACACAAGCATGAGGCTACCTCGGCAAACAGAATCTTTGGTATTAGAAATACAATGACCATGTTGCTAACTTTTTCCCAAATGCAGAACTTCAGTTCATCAGGATGATGTCATAAGACCCATGTTATAAGACCTCTAATTATATGCAAGATCTATTCGCAGTGTACACAACTGCTAGCTAGTTAGTTACCAATTTGGCTACTTCAGAACGTCTATACAAGAATGGATTGAAGGTAAACCAATCAAAATACAGTCTCAGGATTCTCGGGGTGCTACTTCCAAGATAAGTTAATTTTCAGAATGAAAAGGTACTTCATAACAATCTAATCGGCCCCTTCAGCAATTTTTTAATAAATGGTGATCTATAGTTTCCCAGTTCGTTTTGTAGTGCTCCAGATGCAAATTAGTATCAAAGCACATCCAAAATACATTTTAACTAGTACATAATGGAAGAATCTCATAGAAGCAAGTACGAGAAACAAACCTCCAAGATGAAGTAAGATTCCGAGCTTTTCTGTCCAACTGAAGGTTTTCCAGGGCAGCAGAAGCTTGAATCACATCCTCAGGAAGTTCTTCACTGTCATATCTCCTACTGTAATCATCTTTCCTGTAACCAGACATGGAAGACCCTGCTCTCCTATCTGGATGATAGACGGTATCAGAAACAGGAAATGGCAAGGAAAGAAAAGGTAGAGCAAGTAATGCATATTTTAATCACTCACCAGATGCCAGGGAAGAAGCTGGTCTGGCATAAACATGAGCATAACAGAAACAATTATGAGTAGTGTAGGGAAGAAAATATCAAGACACCATCTAAAAGAAAGGAATGGAAAGAAAAATTAAAGGTTGGAATTGGCCCAGAACCTTCCTAGTGGAGGTAAGCCACCAGCAACAGATGATGAAGAGGGTCTTCGCATTCGTATATTCCTAGACTCTACATTGGATAAGGACTCGGCCTCTGGTAC
>Ga0325402_1007978_pt1 | contig 10076 bp, 5 predicted proteins | sample PopdelMetagenome_22_FD_207212 | JGI IMG/M metagenome (GOLD analysis project Ga0325402, IMG submission 207212) | Populus deltoides microbial communities from Bellville, Georgia, United States - Xylem-PdKOR-R3 | ecosystem: Host-associated > Plants > Phyllosphere > Stem > Wood/Secondary xylem... | reverse complement strand
ATATATTATTGACCTCGTATAGATGTGTACCGTAGAATGATAAATGTGGGTGTCACCTATGGTTATACAAACATTATTATAACGTTACACATTACCGTTGGATTGTTTTTTATTTATTTATTTTGTTGAGAAAACATTTACTAACGATATTACATTCAGTTATTGTTCTTTAAAAAAACTTCTCATTGGTAATTAATTACTATTATGTTGGTAAGTCTTATGAAATATAAACATCTATAAATTTACAGATGAAAAAAACTCGCTAAACAAAAAAAACCTTAGTGGCATTATTTTACATGTAATTTCATCGATAAATATATCATATCACCAACACATAAAATTATTTGTAATTCTATTGGTGATTTATTTTATATTACCGACAACAAAATCTATCAGTGATTTATATATTGTCGGTGACATTTTATGTAATGTTTTTCAACTCTCAAAAGCTTTTTGACATACTTGATTCATCAGTAATATGTTTACTATTTATTTTTAGAAAAGATCCAAATAAATAGACTACAACAAAATTTAAAGAAATAAAACTAAAATAAAAGGATAAAAAAATAATAACATTCGTATTTTTTTTTTAATGGCAATACCTCCCTTGTACTACCAAAAATTCATGTACTTATAAATATATATCAATAAATAAAGTCCCAAATCAATTAATTTTATTTATAATTAACATGTTTTTATAAATTGATTATTTTATAAGATGAATAAGGCAAAGATAAACGAGATAATGAAATAAACAATAAAATATAACATTCAAAAATATTTATTTTCTAACACTTAAATCACCAACCAAATCGAGACTCAATTTAATCCCAAAAGACACATTATTTAACACATCATAATCAATTTCCTCCAAATTAACCCGAAATTCTAAACCAAAAAATAGCTATTTTCTAACAAGATACCCATGTCAACTTTAAATTGAGTTGAGTTCAAATATAAAAACAATCTATTTTTATTAAAAACACATCCTAGTCAATTACTCCGAAATTAATATCAAATCTTAAATCACAATATTATTTTCTCCTAACACTTGCATTACCAAGTAAACTTTGAATTGAGACTCAATTCAACAAAAAAAAAAAAAAACTAATTATTTTATGAAAAATGATTTCTAGTCAATTTCTTCCAAATTTACACCAAATCCTGAATTGTAATTCATTCCCAACATACTAAAATTTTAGACATAACTTTAAATTAAGATTCAATTCAAGTCAAGTCTCAAATACTAAAATTTTAGACATAACTTTAAATTAAGATTCAATTCAAGTCAAGTCTCAAATAGATATAGGTTAACCATCTTTTTTCAGAAGTTGTCCCTGCCAACATATCATTTTGCTCGCCAACACATGACCATTTGTTAACCAAAAGACACCCTTGGTTGCTAACTTCTTGCGGTGACAATGAGTCATGAGATGTCTTCCATAATCAAAATCATTCAATTGTTCTATTTCATTTTCGTTCACATGAAATAAATTTAGAAATGATATTTTATATAATTCAATAACTGTTTTCGATGATAATGGATATATTTAGGATTTGAAAAATTAAACTCCACTGAAAAAATATCTTAAGAGTTATACTACTAAAAAAAGACCTTTCTGGTTACTAGTTTTAAAATTTAAAATAAAAAAATAAAATATATATTTTATTTATTTTACGATCACGCTCCATCAAATTGGGCCAATCCATGTCACTAGCCTACAAAATGAAGCAAACAAATTCCCAAGTAGCTATGTAATGCTCGAGTTTTGACTCCACAAGAGACATTTCATTTGTTATTGAGACTTGGCTAACTGAAAGGTATTACGCAAGTTATAAACTTGTTTAGCTATTCTTGTTTATTGCTATGACTAGACCAACTAGCAGGAGAAACTTTTCATCTTTTTTATTTTTCAAAATCACACAAAATGAGTGAGTAACTAGTGATCTTTTGTTGTTTTTTGAAGAAAGAAAAAAACAGAAGAAGAAGAAGAAGTAGGGCAGGGGGAGAGGGAGGGTCGATTGCCAAGTTATAACTTAAAAACTATCGACGAATATTAGTGACGGGTTAATTTCATCGTTAATATTTTCTGTAATAATTACATGTTATTTTTTTCATTTATTTATTTCTAACTGCAACTTACTCAATACACACCAATGAAAAAATTTCACTAGTATATACCAAGGAATACCGCGAATAAATATTTTATTAGTAAATATTATTGTAATTTACTAATAAAATTTAGAATTTTTTATCAGTATTTTCTGTCATATTTGTTATGCTTCTAGCAGTGAAAGCCATGGAAAAACAAAAAAAAAAAATTGCTATAGTTTTGAGTTTTTATGAGTTGTTTATTGATGATGACGATAAGATGACAAATCTCTAGAGGATAAGTGGCCAGAAGATACAGTCTCATACATTAATTGCATGTACAATTTGTTTTCGTGGCCAGTAACGTATAAATCAGGTTTGATTAGAGAGAAATGCATTCGAGTATAGAAACCAAACTCGGGTATACCAGTCGTATTCAAGGTCGGCATGTCCAAAACATTGAGTGTTTTGGAATTCTCAGGCCATCAATCAGGACTTTTAAGAACCTAATTAAATCGAATTTCGAAAGAGTAATCGGCAAGCGAAATGTCTAAGCTAAATGAGAAACCGAATGGAGGTAAGGTTTATTTGCGATATCTGCACGATCTTTGTGGTATATATCATAACCCCTGGCCATCGTATATAATAGACACACAGAGGACGACGGTGGCTTTACATGTGGTTCAACGGTGATGATAATCCTTCTGACCTACCACAAAAAGGCTCAGCCTCTCAATTTTACTGTTCCTTTATTTTCTTGAAGGTGATGTCTTGTCAACGTCAGGCTACAATAAAGAGGAAAAGGGCGATGTTGCACTCACTTCTTCATTGATTTTCCCTCTCCTCTTTCATTTTTATTGAAGATAGGATACCGGCTGTAGGTTTTCTGAAGTAGCTAATCAACTGCACTATATAGCGACTGTAACCCATCCATAACCCCAACTCAATGAAGCATGCTCTCTAATGGCGGTTGAAAAATAAAGATCCAAAAAGTTCTAACTCTCGCTTTCACATCAACTCTAACTCTCTGTTGAGGGCCTTGTTTGAAGGATCAGATTGAGTGGAAGCTAATGCCAAGTGCAGCGATAATCATGATAGTATAAAAGAAATAAAACAATTAATTAACTGAAATAACTATTAATGGTGGATAATTGGCATATGTAGCAAACAGTCTCTATTTATATTTATATATTTAATTTAGACGTTTGCAATGAAATTCATTTTTTTTCTTAAAGAATGATTTTTTTAATAAAATCGATAGCAATTTCTCATATCAAATTTTAAGTAGATTATTCATATTAAAAAAAACTGATATTATTAATAAATAAAAATATTTTCCCCACCTCTTTCTTAAAATTAAAATCCCAGATGATGGAGTGGAAGCAAAGCTAATTACTCATCAAGAAACACAAATTAATATAAATTCTAAAGAAGAAGGACTATTTGTTTTTTGGAAATTCGAGAAGAGGAAAGCAAATAATAACTGTTAATTCACATTACGAATAGCAATACAGGATATGATACATATCTCTCACACACAAAACTTTCTCAGTTAAAGACAGCTGGAATGTCAGCAATTTAGTAGACTGCCACGTGGTCTACTAATCCTCCGTTTCTACTCCGTTAGATCAACCGCTCTGATCCAAAACCGAACCGTCGATCGCCAAATCTGAACGTGGAAACTAACGGAGTATTACCAAAAAAAAAAGAAAAGAAAAAGAAAATGGAAACAAGACAAAAAAGAGACTACCGGCACATGACATGATTAGGAAGAGATGGATGGGTGATCAACTTTTCAAGCGAAGCAAAAGCGTCCCCCTCTGCACGCTTTTATCTCAAGTCTCAACTGAAAAGAAGAAAAGAGAGCATCAGATCAATCCATGTCCTTGCTGCTACTGATCCCTCACTGCAAAGCTTAGTGCTTCGTTTTAAGTGATGGCGGGAGAATTTCAAGAACCATTTAGCCTCAGCAACTGCATTAGCTTTCAGGTAACTTGTCTTGTTCTTGAAAGTTATCGAATTTTGTCTTGACGTCTTATTTTTATTTACTTATCACCCATCAATTTTACTCGGAAAACTGGTTGGTTATTTTGGTAGTTCTCAGTTTCATATTCTCTCGTTCTGGGAGGAAGTTATCAATTTTTCTTCATTGTTCAGCAAAAATAAAAAATAAAAAACTTTTAGTTTGTGATACTTGAAATTGGCTTGCTTGAATTTTTTTTTGCTTGTTTGATGTTCTGCTAGCGAGGGTATATTATGAATTTGTTAACATTTCTGGATTGTACAGGTAGATTCTCTGCACTCTGGGTCCATATCCTTTGGAAGATTTGAGAGTGAAGACTTGTCTTGGGAGAGAAGATCGTCTTTTTCTCACAATAGGTATCTTGAAGAGGTTGAAAAATGCTCAAAACCAGGTTCTGTAATCCAGAAGAAAGCTTATTTTGAAGCCCATTTCAAGAAGAAGGGTATTCTGCGTCCGGATTCACTTGATGGCCTAAGTGGGAGTGGATGCCAGAACTGCGAAGATGACGAGTACGGAAATTTGGGTCAAGGAGAAGAAGATGATGATATGAACGGAAGTTGCAATTACTCTCACCGTGAGGATGATGTGCTGGAAAGTGTGGACTGTGACGAATTTGATTATGGAAATCAAGGAGATCAGTTTGATCATGGAAATGATGAGAGCCATCGTGCTTGCTTTGATGAGAGCCCTGAGGATCCGGATTATCATGGACAATTAGAGGTCATTGAATGTGAAAGAGAGGATCCTATTGTTCTGTTTTCTGAATCTCCAGTGGAAGCTGCTTTGGATGATGCTAATGTTTCGGTCAAAGGTGTGGGTGAATATGTTAAACCTGAGGAAGCACATCAAATTGAAACTGGACTTGACGAGTCGCATCTCAATAATGACAAACAAGAGATGGAAATGAAAGATAACATTAATGATAATGTTGCTAAAATAGATGAATCATCTGTGACAATTGTTCTGTCCCCAAAAAGTGGAACTGCCAAGGATCTTGACAACACTAGTCCAGTGCATCAACAAAATCTTTCTCCAAAGGTGTGTAAAGAAATAAAAAATACTACGTGACTAATAAAAAATAAACGAAGCACGTATGCACAGGGACACAACACGAACACACAAAATAGCAGTAATTCAGTTTAATCTTGCTTTCTGCTATGTCAAACTCATGCCTATATGCTCTTACTACTGTTATTCTTGCTACTGCTGCTGTTGTTGACAATTTCCATCCTTGTTATCATTTTATAATCGTGCTAAATTGACCCTGATTTGCGTTTCTTGATATTTTGTCATCCCAGCTGAGAGATTATGTGGAAAGTAAATCCACGAACCCCAGAATGAGGTCTCCGATTTATGGCAGTCAATTCCAGAAGATCCTTAACAACGTGTCAAAAACTACTGCAAAAACTCAGAATAGAGGAGAAAGAGAAACACCACAAAGAGCAAAATCAGAAAAGCAGTCATCACGAGCCACCACTCCTCCTAGACGTACGTTGCATAGAGCTAAAAATGAAGAGGTGAGCATTTGGATTAATTTGTTATCGATATTCTAAACTGGCTGATTTTTCATTTTCAATTGGGCTTTATAGTTAAAAACGCTCTTTTTGGCGTTTGCTTTTATTTACTTCAAAATTTATTTTTGTGCTCAGAATTCTGAAAGTGGCAATTTAAGGTTACATCCTGTGAATAGAAGGTACTTTCTGATTCGTGCAAATTGCAAACCTGCATCTTCCATGTTTTCGGCCTTTAAGATGTCTGTATTGTTGTGCAGTGAAAGGGAATCAAGAGTAAATAAATTTGAATCTCCGCCATCTAGATCAAAAAAAGTTGAACCTATGTCTCATCTAAGAGCGAACAGGTCCATAACATACATCATCAGTTGATGCTCTAATGGTTTAACATTTTTTATTTCCTGAACTTAGATATAGAGTAATTGTGATGCAGAAATAAGCGGATTGTTAATTCAATAAAGCCAGACACAATGCCATGCGCTGCAGCCTTCAGTTTCAAAAGTGATGAAAGAGCAGAAAGGCGAAAAGAGGTGACCAAGCTTGCTGTTGTTCGGAATTTAACTGTTCTGTGGCTAGCAGTCAAATTTAAATGCTCAATCCTTTTCTCGTTTGTTATATGATTCAGTTCTATATGAAGTTGGAAGAAAAATTGCATGCTAAGGAGGCAGAAATGAATCAGATTCAAGCAAAAACACAAGTACGTAAAAAATTCTCCAATAGCTGGCTCTTGTTGTTGTCAGTAAGTGCATTGATATTGTACTTGCTCTTGTGATACTTCATTATGTCAGAAGATTGCTACATTATATGCCGAGTCTTCTACAAAGCCAAATTTTAATAATCTTCTAAAATTCTCTAATTGTGATATAGATCATCCCTCAATGAGAATGAAGCTTGTAATGGACTCAAGCGTATCTTATAGCAATTTGAATATATCTTTTCCATAATTCTATCTGTATCAGATGCATGAATTACTGTGTTTGTAGGAACAGAAGAAGGCTGAAATTAAAAAATTCAGGGAAAGACTTAATTTTAAAGCTGCACCCATGCCTTCATTCTATCGTGTTGCTGTATCACCAGGCTCTGATGGGAACAAGGTACAGTGCATTAGCAGTTTTGGCATTTTGATGCTGTCTTATTATAGCCTATATCTATGGATACATAAGTAATAAATTCAATCTGTAACGTTGTGTGGGTGTGTGCTTGGTAAAATATTGTGGTGTTTGAATTTTTTCTGCTTTCCATTACAAGGGATCCTGATTATTGTAGATATGAGATCTGCATACCGTCTTAGTTAATCTTAGGGTTATTGTGTATTTGGTTTTACTCAAAAACTGTGTTTTACCTTGATCTCACTTGTGGAATTGGTTTGCTTCTTGTTTTATTTTAAAGCAAGTCTCATAAACTTAATTTGATATGAATCTCGCCAGCAGTATATATGTGCGTGCTCATTCACATATTTACAGATATATATTGTTGTTGAGAAAGAACGATGTAGTGGACAACTATTTATGAAGAGGAAACTGATGTAAAATGAGAAAGTAAATAATTTTAAAGCGCCTAGTTAGCTTCCTCCAGCTGTTCAGATTGCATCATGTTGACTTCTTGAAATTGCAACAACTACACAGCAATTTCAGTTTCATAGCATTCGGATAATATAAGTTGCCACCAAGGAGTTGTAAATGTTGTTGATTCGCCTTATCGTACATTCACATTGTACCATCTTCATCTTAAGATGCTTTGAGGTGCTGTGCGTTTACTTGATATTTGTTCAAAGCATATTTTATCACCTCATAAAAAGTTCTTTGCCAAGTGTCCAAGGTGTTGATATAATGGTTCCATCTGTTAGACATGGTTTGAAGCTGTAATACTAAGAATGATCAAAGCGAAATGAGTGTAAACTTACATGTGGTTATGCTTGTAGGACTTAGTTATAAATCAGAGAGAGATTGGTCATGGATAGAAAAAAGAAGGAAAGGTCAGTGAAATGACTAGCAAGTTGTATTATTATTCTCTCTCCCTGGGGGTAAAAAACACGCACATCTATAACAAACTTGAAGGATGAAACCCTATGGAATGGATGGGGAATCCTATACGAACTTTCTACTTATTGTTGATAATAGCATAGTAAAAGAAAATGTGAGAAAAAAAAGTGTTCTCAAGAAGGAAGGTATGTGTTGTCATCAAAATATGGTGATAGAGATTTTATGAGAATGTCATTAAATTAAGGTGGGTTTCATCACCAGATCATTAGTTATATTCTCTATAATGTATTTTCACACTCATCCATATCTTCATAGTTCAGCCTCAAGCCCTTCTTTGTAATTTTGGAAGTATGACTGTTAAGGCTGACAGTTTGTTCTTTTCCTCGACCAGTTCTGTGTTTTGTTATCTGCGCTTTACACTATTAGTTGGCAGAAATAAATTCAGCTTTTGTACTTCTATCTCAGGCTTCATCATCTAAAACCAAACCAGCTAAAGTACAACACGGGTCAACAAGTCCAGGGAGTGGAGCTGCTGCTAGATCACAATTACTTTCAAGGACTGGAAATGACCAAGCCGTCACTGCTAATGAATCTGTAAAACCTACTAACCAGCCGGATCCCTCAGGAAGGACTGATCATCAGGCAAGAAATGTTTCTGAGGCTCGTGAAACTAAACCAACCAACAATAATAGGCACAAGCCAGAAGCTGTAACTAAAATTGGTGTCACTGGTAAGAATGAAAGAGGGAAGGTGAAGGATGCTAATTTGCGAAGGCATCAAGTATCTGAAAATACCAGAGTATCAAAAGACCTGAAGGTTGAAGGGAAAGCAAAAACGAGAAGCCACAGAAGTAGCAGCGAGATGTTGAGGAAAAGTATAAAACACATTGGAATTGGAAGCAATACTGGAAAGGGTAATCTAGCTGTTGGTGTGGCCTTCCTGAATTGAGTGATTTTCTATATTTTCCAAATATACTACACAGTCGTCTATCATGATATTGTTAGCCTGTTTGATACCATGAATTTGAATACAAGTCCAATGGAGCGAAGGTCAAATCAGGACAGACAACAGCTATTCTTTATCAGCGGCAACGAAATGACAAATTGTCTTAATCAACTGACGGTAATAGCATTTTCCCTCCATGTGTGCAGCGAAATCAACAATGTCGATGGAATAGGTAAGAATGGCAGCTTGTTTCCTTTCATTCTTGCTACCTCACCAACAGAAGTGAGTCTAGTTTGTATCAGGTGCATTGCCTCTTGCATTACAATCTGTGCTGAGCATCTGATATATATGAATGCGATAATGGCAGCAAATCATATAGTAAAAACCATGAACTTTATTTGATTTTCTTTTTCAGGTACAATGAACTATGAGATAACCTTTATTTACGCGATGAAGCATTTTTTATACTAATTCATTAAAAGAAAAAACAAAGCATCCATATATCTGAAACTAGATTATGTCCGAGCCATGTATGTCTTGAAATGGGGGAGGCCTGATTCCCCAACTTACACCGATGGTCTGTATCACGAAAAAAATCTACAACGAAGGACAATAAACAGAATGGAGAAAGAAGGTATGCTAGGAAATGATGTCAGAGACAGTGGACAAATCACCCTTAAGCAGAACTTCTAAACCGTGGCAACAGGATCGCTCTTATGCAACAGAGAGGCTGCGTGATGTGCGTCCCATTAAGTCTATAACATCAGGTATTTGCATGCTAAAATTAGGCTTTAATGCTTGCATTTGATCTGGGATTAGTCAACTGGTAATTATTACAAAACTTGACCGCTACCTCAAAGAGTTGCTCCTTACTTCCTTTCATTGATAGAAATGGTGGGCCGAAAATATTAAAAGTTAGTCTTTATTTGTGCTGAAAGATGTGGCCATTATGCCGGAGAAAGTGTGATTTCTGCTCCAGCACATGGAAAATAACCCTCTCGGCTAAATGGAAAGTAGGACCCAGGAGGCATATCCTTTGCAAATTTAGCCAAGTGATGGGTAGGATTGACTAATATTAGTGTTTGCCTGATCATTTAAAAGAGAATCTGATATTCTTTACTTTTAAGGAATTTCATCCTGCTGATCATGTTGTAGGTATACTTCACATGAATCATGATTTGTGTGACCTATTTTATAATTCGCCAAGGAGTAACCAAATGCAGTAGAGAAAGGACTATACTCAAGATTATATGGATCCTTTGAGAATTAAGATAGGCAACAAGTCTAAAAGTCGTTTTGTTTTTCCATTTCAAAAACAATTTTGAAAAAAAAATAAATTATTTTTTATTTTTTCTTTACTTTAAATTAATTTTAAACAAACGTTAGACTCCACAATGGAGTAAATATTCTTAGTTCCTAAATCTCCATAAAAAAGAATTACTAATGTTTTTGAGAGTATATATAGTCGATAAAAAAAGAGAAGGAAAATAATGCTACTAGAAAATAATTCTTAGTTCCTCCAC
>Ga0325402_1007977_pt1 | contig 10076 bp, 4 predicted proteins | sample PopdelMetagenome_22_FD_207212 | JGI IMG/M metagenome (GOLD analysis project Ga0325402, IMG submission 207212) | Populus deltoides microbial communities from Bellville, Georgia, United States - Xylem-PdKOR-R3 | ecosystem: Host-associated > Plants > Phyllosphere > Stem > Wood/Secondary xylem... | reverse complement strand
AATTTCATAGAACTTTCATGATTGAGGTCTGTTCAAATTATGACGTTATCAATGATGTTTTTGGCAGACAAGAAGATAAGAATTGTCACCAAGTCACGATGTGGCCACCCATTCATCAATTAGTCAATAAATCAATAGTTCCGAATTTTGGCCTATAAAAGGAGGCATTTGCCATGTATTTAGGCATCTTGGTGTTCAGATCAAGATCATGTTCTTGCTCTCTCTTTTGTAATACTTAAGTTTTGTTTATATTAATTTCTTGTTTATGCCTTTCATTTCCTTTTCTTTACTTAGTTAACTTCTTTCTCATTTATGTTCTTATCTTGTTTATTTATGTTTCTTTCTTTCATTATGTCTAGCTATGTTAATTATGTCAAGGTGAAAAGGGTACATTAATGGTGTAAGAATAAGTATAATATAAACTTAACATGGACCTTAATGTTGGATACTAACATGCTTTATATTTGTTATTTTGTTCACTTTTAATACTTTGCTTATTAAATGGTTAATCTAGATTTATGTTGTATAACACTTGGTACAACAAACACTTGGCACTTTCATAACCCATACTGTATGGTATAACCGACACCTGAGCTATGAAAGGAATTTGATTTGTTATTAACATAAGTTATAATCATGAATGCCTCACAACATTTACAAGTATTAGCATTATTCGAATAAGATAACTAATGTAATCATGTTAACAATTTATAATCTGATTGGAACCTCCTTTGTGTGTGGTTTCCAATTGAATAATAAGAGTTTATAATATACTTGTTTGAAATACTATTAGTGGATCCTCTAACCTTGACATTTATTGTCATCATTGTTTAATCCTTACGTTAATCTTCTATCTCAAGTTATCATCAACTTCTTCTTCTTAATCTTTATTATTATTATTATTAATAGTATTATTGATATTACTACTACTACTACTACTATTGTTATTGTTATTGTTGTTACTATTGTTGCTTATAATTTATACAATTAACCTCCCTGTGATTCGACCCCGGTCTTGCCGGGTTATTTATTACTTCGACACTCCTGCACTTGAGAGAAGACATCAATCTTTTAGTTGTGCCAGTAATAACGTGGACTTTGTAAAAATCATGATTCACGAGTCCATGACTACTGAATACACTACGTGTCATTATGCATACTGCTAAACCTTCGCTGTGTGGTTCAATCTTGTGTGTGAGCTCTAAATTTATTCGGTCACCTCTTACCACCAAGTCTTTTTTGGAATCAAAACACTTTTAATCATTCAGGATTAATTAGCCTTAATTTGCATGTTGGAGTTCAATCAAAATATTTTGCCTAAATAAACTTTGAAAGAAACATCCTTTTATTTCAAGACAATAATAAGACTAAGAACAAAACATAATCCATTGAAAGGTGAGATGTGATCCCAAAACCAAAATGATGGACAACACAATTGACAACATGACATTTCTAAATAGCTTCTTCATCGGTCATCCATGTCTTGTTATTGGTGATGGCATGTTGATAATATGACTATTGGTATCAATCTTCACAAAATATGCTCGTCTCTTGCTCACCAATCTTTTTGACTTAATCTTTGAAGTTCTTGCAATTATTCAACTTCTCCTCTTGATTATTCCGTCTAGAGGATCATGCCTAGGGGAAATGATCTAACTATGATTTTTTCTTGGTGGAAAAGTTGAGATGTAATGGGAAGCACCCATGGAGAAGACCCTTTCCTAATCATAGCATTTTGATTAGTACTTAAAAGTAAATTTTTATCAAGGTTTTATATCATCATATTACACTTAAATATCATTAAATTCCCTAACTTAAGCATGTTTTATAATAGCAAGTACGATAATATAAGATATCTTTAATTTATGGTAAATGCTCATTTCAAATGCAGGCATGTTTCATAATTCAAAGGATTGATTGATTTGTTTAACTATTGAAATTGAAAAGACAAAGAGAGGGTTAAGCTTAAAGAATAGATGCTGGTTCAATTCAAACTGGAACACAATTCTGTTATTGAATCATAACTAGAGCTGTAGAACTTGGATTTAGGTCTAGTTTATATGTTAGGCCTAAACCTTTCATGAAGAGTCCAAGATTCAAAAGAGTCGTTTTCAGGTTCAAATTGTAACAATAAAAGAGAAGTTGGAATCTGTCCTGCAGCCCAGATATTGTTCAGTGTTCAGCCCATATCTCGAGTTTTATAAGTCCAAATGAGCTCATTCTTGTTTTGTTGGAAAGCTGAGACAAATGCCCAGAACTTTTATGAAGACTATCTGTTCAAATTCTGACATTAGCAATAATATCCTGTTCAAACAAAGAGATAATGGTTGTCACCAAGTCAAGAGGTGGCCACCCACTCAATAATTAGTCATCAAATCAATAGTTCCGAATTTTAGCCTATAAAAGGAGGCATTTGCCTTACATTTAGACATTTTGGTGTTCAAATCAAGATCACTCTCTTTCTTTGTATTTTGTAATGTTAAAGTTTTATTTTATGTTATGTTAATCTCTTGTTTATGTTTTTCATTTCCTTTACTATACTTAATTAACTTATATCATGTTTATGTTCTTATATTGTTTATTTATGTTTTTCTTCTTCATGATGCTTAGCTAAGTTAATTTTTTCAAGGTGAAAAGGGTACACTAATGGTGTAAGAATAAGATAACATAAACTCAACATGGACTTTAATGTTTGATACTAACATGTTTTGTATTTGTTATCTTACTTACTCTTAATACCTTTCTTGTTAAATGGTTAATCTAAATTTGTGTTGTACAACCCTTGGTACAACAAATACTTTACATTTTCATAGCCTACTGTATGGTATAACCGACACTTGTGCTATAAAAGGAACTTGATTTGTTGTTAATATAAGTTATTACCATGAATACCTGACCACATTTACAAGTATTGGCATTACTCAAATAAGATAATTAATATAATCATGTTAATAATTTATAATCTGATTGGAACCTCCTTTGTGTGTGGTTTCCAATTGAGTAATAAAAAGGGTTTATATTATACTTATTTGAAATACCATTAGTCGTCCTCTAACCTTGACAATTGTTTTATCTTTGTTTATTCCTTACATCAATATCTCATCTCAAAAGTTCTCTTCAACTCCTTTCCATTTATTATTTGTAATTTTATATAGTTGACCTCCATGTGGTTCGACCCTGGTCTTGCTAGGATATTTATTACTTCGACACTCCTGCACTTGGGATAAGACATTAATCTTTTGATCATGTCACATGTCAATGTGCCCAGTCTTAAAGTTGAAGAATATCATATCATGAAAGTATTCTCCCATCAGCACAATATCAGCATTGCAGAAGGCCAAAGGGCTTACGTGCAGTTTTTTCCTTATTAAAACCCCTATGTTTATCGAATACCTCTTGCTCCATCGTTTTTTTTCATGACCCTCCATGATCCATACTTCCATGAAATTGCTCTCCCTATCGATGCAGGTCACGGCGAGCTTTCCTTCGTATTCAGTAAGTCTAATATCTTTGTTATCATTGCCCTCAGAGGTTGGTAGGGAAGTGAGAACAAACAATGACTCTCTCTTTTTACATCAAATGCAAAGACGTTTACCTTCCAAGTGAGCCAATGAAGTATTTACGAATACTTTTGTCATGCGATGAAGGGACTCTTCATGAGGCAACTTCACTTCATCCAACAGCTTCCCTTTCCAAGTTGTTGATTCAAACAACTCGACTCTAACGCAGTGGTACATATAAAATTCTTTATGTGAGCAAAACTTGAGCTTTGTGAATCTCACAATCTTGTATCGTAAAGGCTTTGACCTTTCAATCATTAGGCCAGATTCTATAGTATCATATCGTGTCTTTGGATTCAGGATCTTTTGCCATTGTTGGATTGAAGGGATACACACATAATGATTTATTATATGCACGACAAAGTAGAACTCCTTCATTTATTGATGACACAATCCCACGTGTTCCAGAAAAAATCAAGGGGTATTTGCATATGGGTCTTCATAGCGTTAGTTGAAATAAAGGAAATTTGATATTTGTTCCTGATCATGCTTTGGATAAGGAAACCAAAGACAATGTTGGTTCTTTGGCTATGTAGCTTTGTGAAAAGGGATTCGTAGGTCAACTTGTTATACTCCTTAGAAAGAAGCCTACATTTCCACACAATCTCCATTGATGAGCATGTCAGCACTTCATAGATGGCATCTCAGCACAGGTCACTAGCTGAATCCATTTGAAATAGAGAATCTTATTACCACAAGCTGTGTCTATGGATTGGAGGCTTGAGCGAATTTTTCTTGCCACTGTCAGATGTTGGCAACTCTTAACTCTAAAGAGCAGAACAGAATTGGGGGACCTTTATTTCAAACTGTGAACATACATGTTTAAATAAATGAGGATGTTTTATATGATGAGCTTGCCCTTTAAGGGTCGACACATGGTCGTAACCTTTGCATGATGATACAAGAATTTTGATTCTTGCTCTACAGCAGAAATTTCCTGAGTAACGACCATTGTGCCAACCACAAGTCTTGAGTTCAAAATGCTTTAGAAAGGGTTTACTCTGATGCAAAACAAAAGGTAACACACACAATCTAAGAACAGGTTCTATTCATTAAATGAGACAAAGGGTAGATTGACTATCTAGTCTCAAAAGGGTCTCATATCTGCCCAATGATGATCTTCGTCAAGATAATGTGGGGGCGTTGCAAGGAACAGTTAAGGCACGTGTGCCCCTATTACCAAGCAGATACTCAGATATGAGTTGGATGTTTCACGCATCTGAACCCTGACCAATAGTCATAGGGCAGATCGCTAATCCCCCACCTAACTTAGAAGCTTGTGTATGCTTTTCAAAAATTAAAGTATATGATGCATGAGGCAGTTCTTACAATGCATGAACATATATATATAGAAATTAAAGCATGTAAGAAAATAAATAAAATAAGCTTATTAACAAAAAAAAAACACGCAAACCAAACAAAACACAATTATCAGACAAAAACAAAGCTTAGTCCACAAGGTCCCTAGTGGAGTCGCCACTCTGTTGCACGTGTGAGGAATTTTTGTCTTTTATCAGTTAAATGGAATGAGAGTCGCTACCTAGTATTTTGGTCACTTGAACCCTAACTAGTCTCAGATATCGGGTACGGGGACTAGTTGTGTAAAGGGAAAGTATTAGCACCCCAAATACGCCCTATCTAAGGTAAGTTGAATTGTTTGATTGTCTGATAAAATCTAAGGTCTTGTCGAGTTTTCTAGTTGTTGGTCCGTCTATGGTTTAAGAAAAGTCCTATTCAGTAAGGAGATCCTTATCTTATCAGGTAAACCTAACCGTTCTAATGCCAACAAAAGAATTTAATATCCGGAATACATCTTACGTATAAGGTCGTAACCCTATATACTAAAAGAAAACAAATTTTTTTTTTGGAATTTTTGAAATATTGGCCTAGTTCTCGTGACTTTAATAAATTGATTATTAAAGATAAAATGTATGCTTGTACAAATTTTTGAATCTTTGTTGTACAAAAATATGATTTGATTATTTTTTGAGATATTTGGTTGTATGCTTGAATACAAAAACATTTTTTATTTTATTTTCTTTTCAAAAAAATTTTCAATGTTTTGACGAAAACTTGGTATTTTAATACCGGATTTGTATATTTATGGTATAAAAATACAAACCAATACTAAATAAAATTCAGTAGGAAAATCACAGATTTTCTTGAAATAAATTTTGAAGAAAATTTTCTTTTTCTTTTTTTTAATGGGCCACACTAGGCGGGGTCTGGCCCATAAAAACACAAACCATCACATATTGGGCTCGACGCAGCCCAATAAAACACAAACAATCACATATTGGGCTGGATGCAGCCCAATAAAACACAAATCATCACATATTGGGCTAGACTCAGCCCAGCCACCTAAACTGGGCTCAGTCAACCCGAACAAGTTATTGTACTCGTGCATAGTAACCAGTCCAAAACATAATTACCCGGTGATTGTGCTTATGCACAGTAACAGGGTAATTATTTCTTCTTGCTTGCAGAAACGTGCACAGTGCACATTCTGCATGCAAGAAGATGAAGCTAGAAACTAAAACAAGGGGAATAGGATTCTTCTTCTTTTAATACATACGTCAACTTACCAAAAAAAAAACAAGGGGAATAGGATTACCTGGAATGGAGGCGCTGCCGTTCACGATGCCGATGGCTCACGGTGGCGTTGGTGTCGCGGAAACTGGCTGTGGTGGTAAACACTATTTCTTATCCTTCTCTCCTCTGTTTTGGTTTGCTAGTGTGTTCCTCTGTTTTTTTTCGTTCACTCACCTCTCTCTTTTTTTTTCTTTCTTTTCCCGCCTGTTCTCCTCTCTCTGCTTTCTTCTGTTGCTGCCTTTTTTTGTTTCTTACGCTCTCGCTTCCTCTGTTTTCTCTTCCTTACATTCCCCCTCTCCCTATTTGTTTTCTTCACTGTTCGATTCCTCTTCTGGCTTTTATAGCCAGAGGATGCAGGTGTTTTTTGGGAACATCTGGCGTGCATCACAGTGGCAAGGGATGTCAGTCACGAGACGTGCCTCTTTATTGAAGCGGCTCCACTGTCGCTGCTAAAACGTCTCCCCTGCCTTTACTGCCTAGTCGTTTGTTTTTAAGAAGACAATGAATAGCGCTCCAAGAAATGACGCCGTTTCAAAATTCAAATGGATACTTTTGATTTGGTCATTAATTTTTTTGCAATTTTATAATCAAGCCCCCGGAAAAATTGTAATTGGATCCCTTGATTTTAGTGTCTTTTCTGGTTCGGTCCTTGGTTTTGGATTGTTTCAATTAAATCCCTAATTGACCATCAAACTTCAATAATTATGCAATTAAGCCCTGATTTGACCAAATCAACTCTTCAAAATTATAATTGGACCCCAGAACTTTAATTTCTTTCAATAAAAGCCTAAATTGACGTAAAAATTAATTTTTCTTGCAATCAAACTCTCCATAAATTCAATTAAACCTTAGAGAAAATTCAATTGAGTCCATAAACATCTGATTTTGGACTTTTCATCCTCAAATTGAATTTTCCTTGTTAATAAGGCTCTCACCAGTTAAAAATATACTGTCAAATTTCAATTCTTGTATTTTTGAACCTCCTCAACCAATTTCTAGCCATTGTTTGGATGTTCCAGCATCCTTTTCTTGCTCCTATTATTTTTTGGATTCCTTCTGAATTTTTTTTTATATGTATTTTTCTATGTGGGAACCCAAAAATGGGTAACAATAACAATGATACTCTTGCCTGTCTAGAATTGGCATCACCTGGAAGTCCTAACATCTACCCTAACCTTGACTGCAAAGGCATTGGTGGTGCATAAGAGGTATTGTCCTCTCAAAAATCCTCTATCTATCTAACCTCATGTCACATATCCATTGCCTTTTTTTTTTTTGCTAGAGAGTGATTTGTCATCGTACAATTTCTTGTACAACCATCCTAAAATTTTTTCAACAATTCAACAATTATTACTCCTTTTATTCCAATTCCTAAACCTAAACTAGGGCTATGATACCAACTGTAACAACCTTAATTATTTAGATACAATTTTCACTAAATTTCCACCATGATAGAAACATAACTATATATATATAGCAACTCATTCATTCCATGGTTCATATGAATTCATTATTAATGAGCCTTTATAATTAGACCATATCAAGTTATCAACAATATCATAACACATAATAAGTTAACATTTCAATCATGTTCAACTATCCTAAACTATTATTATAATGTTTAACACAAGATTAAACAACATTCATTCTCTAATAACAACATTTATTCTTCAAATCCATTTCTTGTAATACTTTCCATTAAAGTTCTATAGGTATATACTACTAAAAATTATAAGCCGTGAACAAATATAGAAATAATAAAATACATTCCTACTCATAAAAAACAATAATAGATACACTTTGTTTATGTTCTAATTGCATTTAATTATCTATTTTATATTACATATGTCCTAGTTTTCATTAATAATGAAATCATTATGTTAATTACACAAAATAAGATACATCCATTCAAGAAGTATATAATGAACAAAATTCAAAATACATATGGATGTGTCTATAACTAGCTTATCCAAAAGTATTATGTAAAGGAATATTTTCAAAATATTGCAGTTTTATCACTTTCAAAATGTAAAGACAATCAAACGATATTTAAAATGAGTCAGATGAAAAATATTTATACATTGAATCATGATTAAACAATCCATTCACTATATTATCAACATTCTTCAGGAAAATATAGTTTTATTTCATTCTCATAATTAATCGATAATCATATATCCATTCTTATCATTAAATAATTTGACGCTTCTACAAACAATAGTTAACTCTAGTATATACCTATCACGGTCCTCCATGAATTGGACGACTTTAGGAATCCATGAATACTAATCAATTTTATTATCTCGACCATCAAATAAATTTGTCGCCTCTAGTATTCCACGAATACTAGTCCATTTTAATATTCTAATCATCCATAAATTGAACGCTTCTAGTATTCCATAAATACTATTCAATTTTATTATTCTGGTCATCAAATAAATTAGATGCCTCTAGTATTCCACGAATACTAGACAAGTCAAATATCCTAGTCGTCCATGAATTGGACACCTCTAGTATTTAATGAATACTAGTCAATTTTATTATCCTGGTCATCAAATAAATTTAATGCCTTTAGTATTCCATGAATACTACTCAACTTTAATATTCAGGGCATCCATAAATTAAACGCGTTTAGTATACCACAAATACTAGTCAATTTTATTATTCAAGTCATCAAATAAATTAGACACCTAGTATTCAACGAATATCAGTTAATTTTATTATCTCTATTATTATACCTTCAATATTTATTTACATGGAAATACACATATAATGAATTTATAGTTACTCAAATTTAACGAACCCTAAAATATTGGATAAGGATGTAAAGCACCTACCAGAGATAAGAACTCTACTGACTGTCCCCGATCGTGGCACAACACCTGCATCCTCACATGCTTCAATAGGTATATCATATTATTATCATTCTATTTTAAATAATAACCAACTTCTATATTTCCATCGCAACAATATAAATTTCAATCCAAGATAGCATCTCAAAAACTTCTTTTTTTTATTACTATTCTCCGCGAACCTTATTTTTCATTCCATATACATGAGAAAATTGTTTTTAACCCAACCAAATAAGTAAATTTATCACAATTTAAAATTTAACAAACACAAAACACTTAAACTAATGAAATTTTACATGATTTATCAACAACTAATTCAAGTAAACTCAACACCAAATTTTCTTCATTGGCTGAAACTTCAACATAAAAGGGTTGATTTTTCTTTTCTAATAACTCAAATTAGTCATATTCCTTTATCATTCAATCATATCAACACAATTCCATAAAATGCACTTGATAAATATCTTAATTATCCATAACACTACTTCTACATGCATTAGTTTAAAGTCCTAACCATGGTATGATTAACATCTTCTATTAATTTATGAAATTGAACTTTTACCCACTGGTTATTCATGTTTATCATATCATTAATCATCCATAATTTCTACAATCCTAACACCCTAACATAAAAATCCCAACATTTCTTTGCACTTATCATTATCAATACAACCCTACACAAAACCTCACAAAATAAGCAATTTGAGAGAGTTTATTACCTTCCTGTCTAAAAGAAAACAAATGATTAAAAGCTTAGAAAACCTTCCTTTTTAATTTTTCTTTCTTCCCTCTTTTCCTATTTTAATGTCGTTAACTCCTAGGAAGAAATCCTTTCTTGTTCTTCAATTTTACATACCCAATATCCTTCTAACACCCCTTGATCAATTCATCTAGCTCTCTTTTATGTTTTTAAGAAGAATGTTTACGGATTTTTCTCATAATTTTTTCTCTGTTCTTATCCCCTCATTTAGTCGGCTATCCTGGCCTTAGAAATGTTAATTATTCTATTTATATTATCAAATTTTCACTTATTATATTAATGGCCCAAGTTCTCACTATTTGAACATTAATC
>Ga0325402_1007976_pt1 | contig 10076 bp, 9 predicted proteins | sample PopdelMetagenome_22_FD_207212 | JGI IMG/M metagenome (GOLD analysis project Ga0325402, IMG submission 207212) | Populus deltoides microbial communities from Bellville, Georgia, United States - Xylem-PdKOR-R3 | ecosystem: Host-associated > Plants > Phyllosphere > Stem > Wood/Secondary xylem... | reverse complement strand
CTCATTTCTATCTCCCTAATTTTTTTCTTTCAATCCTAATTTACATAGTTATGGTTGTGTCACTGATTAAGTTTATTAATGGTACGATGCCGTTTCTTTTTCAAAGTGTGATCTGCCAAGATCTAGATATCTCTTCATGTGTACGATTGTTCAGTTAATTATAAATGCAACTTGTTTCCTGAATACTTGGAGACTATCCTGGAGTTGGTCTTGACATGTTATACTTCAAAAGGTTATGTTTGGAGATCCAGACCACCATGACTTGTACAAAGAGTTCACTGCTACTTGCTCTGAATCCTATTGGCCATATAAACCAAAGTTCACTCTGTTAATATTTGCTGTTTATTTCTTTCTTACTTTCTTGGATTTAGCAATTCGGCTCAAAACTACAGGAGATTTGGGCAACATTTACCACACAAAAATAAGTCTCTTCTTACGTGGGTATTGCAGAAGCCCGACCCTTTTCTCTTTCAGGAACCAAACATTTGGAGGTGATCAAAGTCTACGTGGAAAGTGCGGATTTCCATGGGGGCGAGCTCCACCACTAGCTTGGCAGGATCAACAGGTCCTCCCCGCACCACCTTGGGTTCTTCTCCGGTGGAGCCTTCGACTTTCCACACCAGCCTCTTCTTTTCCATGCCAGTTCGTTCTTGATTGGCAGATAAGCTCAATTCTGTGACTTCAACTATCTGAAAAAATGAAAAAAGAACATGACTTTGGCTGTTAAGATGCTTACTGCTCTTAAAAGAACCTGTCCATCCATGAAAGGACTAAACAGTGCCTACTGCTTTTACCTTTTTCTTTGGAAATAGCATTTTCAATTCCACGCTTGCCATTACTGAATAATCCTTGTCCTCCCCCGTCTTCTCACACACCATGCCCACCAAAAACAAGAATTAGATTGCTCAGCATTGTTGTAATGCAGCATAAGAATAAAAACAAGTGTTACGAGTGCAGTGGACTGCCACCCCACAACTCAAACTTCCCTCTTCAATAGCAAAACTAAAAGCAAATGATAATTCATTCTAACAGAAGTGACACAAACAGCAAGTAGATAGTGGACAAATAGAAAAAGGTTGCAACAAGTTGTTCCAAACACGGCCCAAGTTAGTTTCATTCTAAAGAAGGCAGTACATTTATAAAGGCTTCAGAGAGGTAAGAGAGGAGCTACAACCTCATAAAGGTGAGCCAACCGAAGGAGCACTTTCCCGTTTTCAAGTTCCTATAAAGAAAGGCAAAAAATCTTTATTTCTCACACACTTGTAAGTAGAGATCAAATCAATGTGCACTGTCTCGTGTTTCTTCAATACCCAGGATAAGGTTCTTAAAAAGCAATGAAGTGAATGCATCCTTTTATCCTCCAAGGGCATAACAAATAGCTTGTTAGGAGAAATTTTCAAGAGGAATTTTTTCTTGCTTACCTGCAGAGTTATGACAGCAACGTTATTGGGTAACGAGTAAGATGGATCAATTCCTGAAAAAGTTGGTAGTGGGAAATTCATCTCGGTACTTCCATCCTGCAAAACAGAAAATTGATCACCAAAGCGATACAGCCTCAAGTAACAACGTCAACATCAGAACTTTATTTTTTAACCTGCTCCGTGAAGGCTAACAGAACTGGGGAATATATCTCTTGGCCAAATGTTCGACGCCACTTGGCACCTTCTCCTAGTTGATCAATTCTGAGAAAGAACTTTCCTTGGATCTGAAAAAGAAATGTCACATCAAGACAGCATCTGTATCTCAATTTTCCAAAACCCCTGATAAAGACCAAAACCAGACTTGTGAATATGAGCGCATAATAGATGCTTACAGTTAAACCTTCACATCTATCCAAGACACAGACTGTCTCATTCAACACTTCACCAACACCTCTTGCATCGTCATGAAGCAACCTCCTATAAATGGATGTCATTAGAGATCGTTGCAACACAAGTAAACCTGACTGGAAAGAGGAAAATTGTTAAATGTAGTGAGAAGTAATTAATTCAGACAAACCTATGAAGCATCAGCTCTATTTGACCATCCACTAAGCTAGATCCTCCCACTGAGCGGTCCACCAACAGGGAGAGCTCCGTGCTGTTGTCTTGAATATAAATTCCAAGATTTACCTGTTAAATTAGAAGTACATAAAGGAAAAGCCAAAAAAATGTCCAAAAAAATTAACAAAATGAAAAAAAAAAAAACGAGTTTAATACAAATAACAGTGGGATAGATGGTAAGAAGGGATTCATTCTTTTGAAAGTAGGCCCGCTCCACCTAAATATGTCCTTTTTAGGCAAGTAAGCCATCTTAGCAGAGTAGGTAGAAAGAAAATGGCTTGACCAGTTTAACCAGCTCAGTTAGTCCGGGCTTTAACATGCATTAGTTTTTGGAAACAAAATTGCCTCAGTCCTAGATGAATTGTTAAAAAAAACAAAATTCTGTGAAGAGCTTTAACATGCTAGGTAGCCCGCAGAAACTTGGTCTCTACAGCTTCCCAGACAGGCAGCACCTAAATGTCACGAAGCAAATAACAAGATGAACAGTCAACAAGTTAAGTCAGTGCTATCAGAAAATATAGATCAAGTCAACCACCAACTCTTTTTTTTTTATGTCTAACAAAAGAATGTGGAACCCACCAGAATATGGAACAATAAATACCATACTGAAAGTTGAATGACAAATTTCACAAAGAAGAAATTGTTGGGTATCAGTAAGTACATGCACTTCAGATTTTCAATGATGCTCGTAGACAATTTCAGGATTACTTGCTAATTGAAGTTTATAAAGCTGCTTCTCGATGTTCTAAGCAAACAGTCTACTTTTAACCAGCAAAACTTCCACATTGCCAGATTAAGAATACAGAGAGAACACACATCTTCCAAGATTTAACAACTACACAGGCGAATGGACTCCAGCAGGATATGAGAAAGAAAAAAAAATGAAGAGAGAGATCGTGACTTGAGATGCTTTGCAGAAGAAACATACAGGGTAGTAATTTCCAGCAATTGGTTGATTCACTTGGAGCTCCCAGTCTGTCCTTGAGTCTCGCACCTGAAAAAATATGGAAGAATAAGACATAAATACCACATATGTACATAACAAAGTTAACATGAAAATGAGCACCCTCAGGCCAAGCTGCTCTCGTACACATTCTTCTCTTCCAAATATCTGTACTAAAATTCTCGTACAAAATAATAAACACGGAGGAAAACTGAATAAGAATTGCTGTTTGTAAGATGACTTGAATGTTATATAGGATTGCAAGCAGTAACAAGCACGTGTACCCGTTTAATGAAGTCACGTCCATTAGAGTCTGTGTAGAACGTTCTATTGCTTTTTATTGTGGTTGTGATTTGGGTTGTGATTTCTTTCCCTGTTCCATCATCTACAGGTATAGGCCCAATCTGAAGATATGTACATGAATATCATCAAATCAAAACGCATTCTTTCAGTGATAAAATAACCCTAACCTAAAGGAACTTGCACTCTTACAACAAAATTGTTGCAAAAGGGTAACTTACAGTGAATTCAACTTCAGCATGCTCCTTTCCTTTGTAGACCCTGGTAACCTGTGCACGGATATGGCATTGTGTCACTGAAAGTAAAAGAGATAAAATTCTTTGTTTTTTTTTTCCGAAACAAAAACCCAAGACTCTTGTTTTTCATCTAGTTAATTTTATAATAAAATCTAATAAGGTATTCAAAATATTCACATCGAGAACTCGCTGCCTACTGCAATTTCGTAATTTTATTTTGATACACTAAATTTAGAGCTCCATCAGAACTTTAAGTCTTCTCACAGATGAAGTGGTGAAAATCAACCAAAAAGTACACTGGTGAAAGCACCCAATAGCAATATTTACAATTTATAGGAGAAGTGATGGCAAGAGAAAAGGATGAATGTTTAAACAAGTTCAGCCAGCCCTAGTTCCACTGAAAGACTACCTAATCACAAATAGACTTTATGGCTGAAGTTGCGCAGCTCTTTCTTAATCTTCACACCATCTCCAAGCACTTGATTTATGCTTTATCAAGGCCTTATTTTACTTAGTCAATGCTAAATGTAACTTCATTTTTTAATATGAAAATTAATGCTGTTAGTAATAGAAACAGGAAGGTTTTGTGATAGAAGTTGGTGCATTAGTAGGAGATTTTTTGATAAGTTACCTGCGATATCCATGAATTAAGCTGTTGGTGTACTTCATCCAGTAGTGGACCCCGCATAACAGTCAAAGGAACCTAGAACCAAAAAAAGGTCATTTTCCTTCAATTGTTTGATATTTCATGAACACAATTAAAGAATTAAATGAACACAATTACCTGGTATTGGGGTTTTATTGGTAATGTACTGTTTGGTCGAAAAACATATGCCCCAGAGGCCTTCAACATGTAAAATGAATATCACCGAGGTAAACTTACAAAATACTTTCTGAAGTAAACTGAAAACTAGAGCAAGTACTGTAAAATGCAGTAAGTGGTTCACAAGTATAAGAAGTCAAGTTTGGATGCTTGGAGATTTGCCTACCTGTGGATCTTTATCAGTGCCATCATTTCCAGTATAATAACTGTATGATTGTCCAGCAGTGGAGGTAACCTTCAGTAATAAAAAAAAAATATAGAACTATTAGCAGCATTAAGAGTCTACCGTTTGAAGACCTTCATATAGTAGCGCAAAGAGTTATTCAAAGAAACAGACAACCAAAAAGTGAAAGAATAAATATATTATGACTGCAGGATTAAACACAAATCAAGTTAGTTGACATCAGAAAACAATATACCAAGCTTCTGCTATTCAAATAATGAGTGAGTTTCCCTTCATCTGCAGAATAAAGTAGCTTCAAACTTCCTTGGCCAACTTCTATGGTTTCATTTGTACTTTCATTTGATGTCTGTACCAATGAGATAGTTGAACTAGGGCCTTCAACAAAGTGAGATTACAAAATAGAAATCCATCAGTAACTTGGAAACACTGTCCTAGTCATTCATTTCACGGTGACATATTATTACAAGTGAAGATAATATTGCAACCTGTCTGTTTTGCTCCAGAAACGATGTAAGTGTTGAAACCAAGGGGTGGTAGGGATGCTGAAAATGCAAGCCAATACTTAAGTGCCTCACGTGGGAATTTACCCAAATATGCTTTTACATATTTCCTTCTTATGTGTGGTGTTGCATTTGATACAGGTAGAAGCTGAGATTCAATTTCTCCCCCACTAGAATCTCGAACCACAACTTTTTCAGTGGAAACCTATGGCAAGTATGAGCTGAAGTTAGTTACACTCAGGAAACCATCAAATTTATCTTTAATGACTGCTGAAGGTCACTTTTATAAATTGTTTTCCGTTACAACTGCACAAAAAGACAACAGCTCATTGGATGAAATAGCCCCTCTCCTTCATTTAGCAATAGAAACCATCCGAGAGGCTCCTAGAGTAAGATAGAAAAGATGAGAGCAAAGATTTAAAAACTCACTGGAATTCGTATGACTTCCTCTCTTTTCCATCCTAGAGGATTGTAAACAACCACCAGCTGTGAGAGAGGGAAGAACCCAAGATGGTGAGTGAATAAACCATCTCTAATCTTCAAAGTCAAATCATGCACCAGGGGAAAAACCTCTTACCAAGCTTTTCCCATCAGACAAGTCAGCTTCTGAAGGAGGGCAGTAACTTATATTAAGAAGTGGACACTGCCAACAAAATTCACAGAACAGATTTCAGCAAACTTTTCCATTCAATGTCAACAGAAAGGACGATCTAGTATACAGTCGCTTAAGATGCAAAAATATCACTATGAACAAGAAACCAGGTTATTCTCAGAGCATACAAGGAAAGGGGTGAGGAAAGCAGGAAAATAATGGAGCATTCTCAATAATATTTCATGTCTGGCAACTTTTTTAGATACTATATATCACAAAGATACACAAACAGACAGATTATTTTTAATTTATCACATGGTCAAATCAATTAGGGTTCCTTTTCTTGTTTTTCCCCTCATTCTCTATTCAATTAAAGTTCTTTTACTATTTTTAAACTTAGCAATTTATGTAAATGTAAATTAGTTAAAAAAACAATTATTTCAATAGTATTTCTTAATTAATAAAAAAATTAAACAACTTGAATAATCCACGTGCATGTATATTTTTAAAGAGCAGGCAGTTGTAATTTCAAATCTTCACTCTTCCAAGGCTTACACTGCCTACCAAACTAACCCTATAGAACCATACACGCATCAACAAGTCTTCAAACCATTTACATTCATGATAATATCCCAGCACAAAAACTTAATCTCCCCAGGGGTAACTTTTTGAATAGTTGCAATACACCAAAGAAATAGCACGAACAAACAGATATTACTTGCTGAAAATTGATGACAGTGTTCCCTTGTCTGATATTTGAAGTTGACTCTGCCAAAGAAGCAAGTGAAGAGGCAACCACTTTCTCAGCCTGCAGAGAAAAATAAGTGAAATGTATCAGAAAAGTGATAGATTTTAATCCAAACATGCCTAGAATTTTGTTGGACACCAAACTGATAAGCACCTCCTTATAGCCAATTGACAGTCGCAGAGCATAATCAGCGGCAACATGCTGCCTTTCTGTACCACTAACTGCATCATGATGTTGTGCAATTGCCAAAGCATCAGCAAGAGCGTCAGTGTTTGGCCCTGAAGTATTTCTGCCTTTAAAAAATTCTAGCTGCCTTGCAGCCTAGTTATAGAGCAATAATGTTAGCAATGGAAATGAGAGCATAACAGGATATTTAGTGAAGAAATAAAGGGCCCAGATCTTACAAGATAGTATCCACTCATCAATCTGACATAGCCTTTGAAGGCTGGCCTGCTTGTAAAATAACCAGTCCAATATGCATTTGGATGATCCGCGTATCTGGAAAGCAGTTATAATCTTTCAGCAAGGTTAGCAAAATATGTATGAGTAGGATATCAGCATTACGACGTAAAACTCACGGGAAAAAATCTTCTGTTTTGAGAGGCCATTCTTCATCTGCTGCATGTTTCAAATCGGTATAAATGGATGGGGTTGAATATAGAGCATTTACCCGACCATCCTGAGAGCTTTTCAATCAATACACTAGCACGGAATCTACACATTTTCTTTTTAATTGACCTTCTTATGGCTGTAGGAACTAGGAAGCACCTGATTCACATAATGAATGAACTTGTCCATCTGCCTGAACCATGAATTTGCATACTGATAGCGAAAATCCGTCCCCATCAGCCACATTATATGATTTGTCCTGGTTACATTAGCCTAAAGTGGGGAAAGAAGAAGAGATGACATGTTTGTTAACTGCCATTAATTGTATCTCAGAATGGACAATTAATGGCTCTTTGATTCTAATACTTCGACTCTAATCAGCCTTTAATCCCATCTAGGGCAATTAAAATACAACAGATAAAAATCTAAAATCCAGCATAGAGCAAACATTTGGAGAGAATAAATAGCCCTTTCTTATATCACACCTGAGCTAAAGCAGCAGCAACAAAGGCATTGACCCTCTCTTGAACGTTATAGTCAAACAGGAGAACATCGTCCTTCAAGACAAAAGCTATGTGTTGATAGGAATTTCAAAGAAAAAAAAATCCTGTCATTCTTTAAATATAGGTACCTGAATAGGAGGGGACACATCATTTATTTCAAATGTGAATCCATCAGGAGGGTCATAATGCCTAGGAAATATACCGGTAAATATCTGCACGTGGAATTGATAATGCAAAGAAATTAAAAAAAAAATGGTTCAAATATCACAACTATGTAATTATACCTCAATAAAGCTAGCAGTGATCAATAAATGGTAACAAATTACAATTCTGATATAAAAATTGTAAAAGGCAAAAGAAATATACAGATTTAATATGCCAACCTGTGAAGTTGAACCAAGGGACTTGGAACCCTGCCAGACAACCTCAAGATTCTTCTCCTTCAATCGCTTAGCTCTGTCTTGGTAATCGATTCGAGCAAAAAAAAGCGAGTCGAATCCTAACTGCAAACTAAAACAAAAACTTAAGCAAGTGGATTCCAGAGCTATGCTAACAAAAAGTGATAGACACGCCATGTTTGCAATGAATGCTAAGTAACTTGGTTTGAGACTCCAACATGTACATACACACAACTTTGGCTGGGTTACATAGTTCTTGATGGTATGCACAGTCGATCGCATATAGAAAAATTGTAAGAGATAATGCTGAAGGTAATAAACAAAAAACAGTAAAGAAGTTCGAAAGGTAATCAGATATACCTCAGCACCAAGCAAATAGGCTTGAACAGCAGAATGTCCAAAAGGGTCAATCTGCCAACCAACTCTTGGAAGCTGACCAAATTCATCTTTGATATATTTGTGGCCTAAAGTTGTCTGATCAATCAAATCAATATAATGCGGGGTTGCCTCATCATGCATACACATGCCCCCATTTCTTGTTCCCAAAAAACAAGAAGATAATAAACCCATCATCAGTTAAGTCTAGAGAGAGTGAACTTCATCATTAACTAGTACTTCGATAGCAGCTAGAAAGAAAACAAAAGGGAAGAAAAGAAAAGAGTGAAAGTTAATTGAAAAGTTGAAGGGGAAGTACATGAATTCAAGTTGACCAGAGTTGACAAGGTCCTTGACTTTAATCTTCATTGCTTCACTTTGCTGTCTCCACCATCTCTGGAAGAATGCCTGGCCAAATTGAGCCCCAAACAAGCGATTGATCATGACCAAGAAATATCAAAGAAAATAGACTAGTAGTTGAAAAATGAGAAGAAGGGCACCTACCATCTCTACATAGATGAACTTGCGATTCTTATCCTCGAACAAAGAAGACATTACAGAGTCTATCACATTCTGCACACACGCTCCCTATACACACACGCACATAAAGATTCGTCATCAACAGTTCAATTCAAGAAAGGAAAAGAGAAGGTAGGAGAAAAAGAAGCATACCCGGATAGAATTGTTACCGCCAAAATAGTACTGATCAACAGTCTTCAACCACCCAACATCATCGTGAGAGTGGGGTACCAAATGAACGTTAATCTTGCCAGGAACGATGCCCCCTGTGGTGTTGTAAGCTATGTACTTGGATTCCACCGGCAACCAAAGCCCCCCCTGCAAATAGATTGTTAAACACCACAACAACATCCCCACCGCCGCCATTGCTGCTACTTCTTTTTACACCCTTTGCTCTACAATTCAGAAGGACAATGATGAAGAAATCATGGGAAAAGTAGTACTGATCATGCTATCTTTGTTTTAGCTAAGTCTCAGTGATGGGTTTTGTACTGCTCTTCTTCTTCTGCTTCTTCTTCTTGTGGGCAAAGTCTTGAACCAGTCTAATGATGAAGTATCGCTTATTTGGAAAGCAAGACAACTCCTTTACTTGTAATTATTAACTCTGTTGTGTCTGGAGAGGCGTGCACACCGAGATTGCTGCTTCTTTTCTTACAATTTTTTTCTTCTTTGAAAGTGATATGATGAGAAAATGGATTAAGTGGTTAAAAAAAAAAGGGGGAAAGGTAATCACATCAAAGAAAAACAAAGCAAGATATATAACTGTTAAACTTGGCTCGGCTTAGCAGTTAATCAAGAAACCTGGAATTGAATGCTGAAATCGGATTAGGTTTTTAGTTGAATTACATAAAACATTAGCTTAGCCGAAGCCGGTTAACCTGGGCTTTTAATTTTGTTTAGATTTGTTTCAAAAAAATATATTTATCTCAACAAAAATATTAATTTTATATTTTTTAAGTATTTTCTGGTAATATTAATTATTGTTGTTAAAAATAAATAAAAAATAATTATTTTAATATATTTTCTTTTAAAAATACTTTTATAACATAGTTTAAACATGCATTTAATAACTCAATTGTTCACTTCAAACTTTGCCTAAACTCATTCAGGTTAATATTTTATATATAAAAAAAAAACACTATCATTTTAATAAAATATATAATCCGAGTAGACTTACAAAGTTGATCTATCTAGCAACCAGGATATTTACTATGAAAGATAAAAGAATACAGAGAAAAGGATGTGCGGAAGAAGTATTACAGAAATATATTTGTTTGAATTTATATTTATTGTTACACCATGGT
>Ga0325402_1007975_pt1 | contig 10077 bp, 11 predicted proteins | sample PopdelMetagenome_22_FD_207212 | JGI IMG/M metagenome (GOLD analysis project Ga0325402, IMG submission 207212) | Populus deltoides microbial communities from Bellville, Georgia, United States - Xylem-PdKOR-R3 | ecosystem: Host-associated > Plants > Phyllosphere > Stem > Wood/Secondary xylem... | reverse complement strand
TGATCCTTTTTAATTGAATTATTTTTCAATTTCACTCCTTGAAATTAGGTTAATTAAGAATTGAGTTTCATAATTTTTTACAGTTTACCTTGAATGAGGTAATCTCAATCTCATGACTCAAATCACTAGGTTTGGAAGGTTAGCATAGGTTGATTTCGGTCTTTTTTTAAATTGACTTTTTTTCAATTCAATCCTTCAGTATTGGGTTGGTTGGGGATTAAAACTTTCTATTTTTTTGTTTTTTTCTATGAGGTTATCCTTATCTCATAATCTCAATTCCTAATTTGAAGGGTTAACCCAGTTGACTTGGGTCTTTTTTTCATAATTTTTTAATTGATTTTTTTTTCAATTTTACCTTTGAACATTAGGTTGGTTTGGGAATTGAGCTTCATATTTTTTAATTTTTTTTATATGGAGTTATCCTAATCTCACAAATTGGATATTAGATTTTGCATGTTGACTCGGGTTAACTCAGGTTGATTTTTTTATCCTTTTTTAAATTATTTTTTTTTCAATTTCATCATTCAACATTAAGTTAATTACGAATTGAGCTTTAAATTTTTTTTTCTTTCTATAGGGTTATCCCCTTCTCGTAACTCGGGTCATGTGTTTGGTGATTTAACTTGAGTTGACTTGGGTTGTTTTTATTTTTTTTAGAATTAATTTTTTTTGTTTCACCCTTCAACATTTTATTGATTAGTATCCTTTTGATTTTATTGTTAGATGACTTAAAATTTTTTATGATATTATTTTATTAAATTTTATTTAATCTTTACTTTATTATCGAGGAAGCTTATAAAAACCTTTTCAGAATATTAGCGAGATATCTTTCATAATATTGACAAGCGTTCATTTTGTGCATGTAATCATTATCATTTTTTTTAATGTGGTTGATTCACTATCATTACATGTTTTTTAATCATATTATTAAATTAACGATCTTCTTAAACCTAATTAAATTTATGACTCGAGTCTCAAGTTTTTCATGTTGACAACGCTGAACATTTTTTTATGTTTAAAAACAATTGGTTCAATCCGCAACATAGCGCAGACCACCAATCTAGTTTTAAAACTCAAATAGAAAGTGAAAACCACAAAGGACATTAAATTAAAGTTATCTCAGGTCATGTGTTGGACGGGTTGATCCTTGTAAATTAAAAAACATCATTTAATTTTTTTTATTCAAAATGACATTATTTTGAAAACAAATTAAATAAAAAATCAAATTGGGTTTTGAGTCTCAGATTGACTTACTAGACTAGGCCAGGTTTTACAACTATACACCAAATAATACCAAATTGATGACATGTTTTGTTCCTCGTTCTTGATTTTTTATGATTTTTTTTAAACTTTTTTAATAGATTCTTATACTTGATTAAATATTTCTTTGTCTTTCCATATTGTTTCACTATATAGAATGCTACTAAATCATTGGTCAGTAGTACTATGTTACGGGTCAGATCAACTTTTTTTTTAACATAAAAAAGATTTGTAGGCATTGCTAACGTGTTTTCTAATGAAAAAAAATTAAACTATATGGAGGTTGATCTTATGTAACTCGGTTAACTTGGAGGATCCATAGGCAACTAGGATGACTGGTAAAAATATATTTTGACTAAAAAAAATAAAAGACAACATTTATTTTAAAATGTTAAGACAACAACATATTTGATCGACCCAGGTCAACCTAAACTAACATACAAAAACCATATCCTGGAATATGAGACTATGATAACCCTATATAAAAGTAAATTAAAATAAATTATGAAACTCAATTCTCGATCAACTCAATTTTTAAAGATGAAATTTTAAAAAATAAAAGGGTCATAAAAAACAACTTGAGTCAACTCAAGTTAACTTGCGATCCTAGTCATGAGATTGAGATAATTTCATTGAATACAAATCAAAACAAATTATAAAGAGTAGTTCTCAATCAATCAGTGTTGAAGAATGAAATTAAAAAAAATAATTAAAAAAAGATGCAAAAAAAGTATCAGGTCAAACCAATTTAACATGGTAACTAGTAACCCGGGTCACAAGACCGGGATAACCTCATAAAAAAAATTAAAAAAATTATAAGTTTTAATTCCCAATCAACCCTAAAGTTAAAGGATGAAATTGAAAAAACAATTATAAAAAGGTAAAAAAAACCCCATCAAATCTGGATAACCTGCCAAAAAACCAATCCTAATAAATCTAATATTGAAGGATAAAATTAAAAAAAAAACTAAATTAAAAGAAACTAAAAAAACCAAAGTACTATTTCAATGAACAAATCTATATAAGGAGGCAAACAATGAATTCACCTTCTCTTTTACTTTTTGTTATATTCAATGTATTTAAGCATAAGAAAATGGTATGTATAAATTTAAAAATGATATAAAAAAAATAAAATTCCAAACTGGAACATTATTAGAGGAAAAGAGATTATATGCATTTATCTTTTATTTGGATAAAATTAAATTACAATTAGAAAATATTAAGCTAATATTATTGGGTAAAATTATAGTGTGGAAAGGGAAGGAATATTTGTTATGGTTATCTTGTTTAATTAGTATTTGGATAATAGGAGATTTTTGGTAAAATAATGTTATAATGAACATTATAGCATTAATTTAATTTCTCCAAAATTTAAATTAATTTTAATAAATAAAATATAGGGTATATTCATGTTTTCCCTCTAACTTTAGCTCTAGTTTAAACTAGATTATTGGCTGGCGTTGCTAGCATGTTTTTTTAATGAAAAAACATTAATTATGAACTTAAAATATAATGTATATTGAAAGATATTTTTTTAAGATATTGATATGGTAACATATTGAATGATATTTTTTTAAATATTGAGACGGTGATATATTATAATGACTTATGTTAACCTTTGAAATTTGTGGCCTGAGTCATAATATCATAATAACCCTATAGAAAATAAATCATAATAATTTATAAAGGTTAATTCTTAATCAATCCAATGTTGAAGGATAAAATTTAAAATAAATATTAAATTAAAAAAAGAACAAAAAAACTATATGAGTTAACCTATTAGTTCTTTGACATAAGTTAGAAGATTGAGATAACTTCATAGAAAGAAAATTAAATAAAAAAAATTATAAAATGTAATTTTCAATGAACCCAAAATTAAAATATGAAATTGAAAAAAAAAAGATAGATTAAAAAAACAAAAAAAACAACCTAAGTAAACGAGGGCTAACCTATTAAACCTGAGACTTGGTTTATAAGACTATGATAATTTCATAGAAAACAAATAATAAAATATTACGCTTCATTTTTAACAAATTCAATATTGAATGTTAAAATTTATGAGACCAAGATAACTTCACATAAAAGAAATTGAAAAAAAATTGTAAGGCCCAATTCCAAAAAACAATCTAATATTGAAGGATGAAATTGAAAAAGAAAACTATATAAGAACCTAAAAATCTCCAAGGCATTACCAACCAAAAATATTTGTAGATAAAAATTTCTAATAGCTTACCAACCCAAACTATCTATTCATAATTATTTCTAATAGATTACCAATTTACCTATATTGTTGTTATTATTGTGGTTGGTGAGTTGTTGGTAATTCCAACAACTTATTAAGGATAGAAAGACGGATAATAAGATTTACAAAATTCAAATACAGCACACCATTTTATATATCTCTTATATCTCATCATATTTCTCTTTCTTTTCAAATTAAGCTCATCCCCCCCCCTCTCTCTCTTAATTTTTAAGTAGTTGTCAACGACTACTAACAAAAGTGTTCACACATCATAATTGTCGGCCATATTATAGGGGTGTTTGACATAACTTCTATTTCTATTTTTAGATGCTTTTGATTTGAAAAAGATATTAAATTGATTTTTTAATGCTTTCTGATGGTTTTTGACAAAGTTGTTAAAATTGCGATTTTAACACGGCACGGAAAGCCGTGCACAAACTCGGATCGTAAAAACGGATCGTAAAATCGTAAGGAATTTTAAAATATATATAAAAAAATTAATGATTTAAATAAAAATAAAGATTTTTTTTTAAATTCAAGGCATTTGAAATATGTAGATAAAATATATTTCTTTAATCTAAACTTTATTTTCTTATTAATGCATCTCTTAATCATTTTAATGAAAATATTTTTTTTAAAATTGCAAACACGATTTTCTAAACAACAATCTATCATAATATTAAAAGTAATATTTGCCTCCTGATAAATTTTAGTCCTTGAATTTTAAATTTTTTTTCAAGCAATGAAACTAAATTGTTTTGTTTAAAATTGAGCATTAACCCAATGACATAATCTTTTTTGACATTAAGATAACCACTTAGAGAAAAATTAAAATAAAGTTTTAAGCTTAATTCCTTGTGAACATTACGTAGAATAACATAAATGAAAAATAAATCAATAAACATAGTAGAAAAAATTTAAAGGACGGAAAAAAAAAATTAAAGGACGGGAAAAAAAAACATTGTTGTTTCTCCTTTTAATACCTCCTAGTATACGGTAAAAACACCTTTAGATATTTTTGTTAATAATTGCATGTTGTACAATATGCACAGAAGAAACCAAAACGTGAACGGCTTTCCGTATTTTTCTTAAACCAAATCCCAGGGAAAGCAAATCGTGCCTGCGAAGCTTTTGCTCTTACCAAAGCATCTGACAGCTGTCCAAGAGGGGGAGATTTTGTTTCAGGGCCTCATTTTATCAAAATCGCAAAATCAGTCCTGAAATCACGATTTTGCGCGATTTCATCCGATTTTTGATATTTCACTTGATTTCAACCCGATTTTACCCATTTTCGATTTTTTCAAGCGATTCAACCTGTAATGCATGTTTTGACTCCTAAAATCATACGATTTTACGAGTCAAAACGCGATTTTAACAACCTTGGTTTTTGATGTGTTAATGTCAAAAATAAAAAAAAAATATGAAAAAATTATATTAATGCATTTTTAAGTAAAAAGCTATTTTGAAAAGCACTTTATACCACAATCTCAAACTCCTCCTATATAGAAAACTTATTAGAGTAGTTCAAACCATGTATTTTTGCTCCTTTTTTTATTAAATTAAGCTACATGACTAGTAATTTAAGGCAAAAAACTTAACAATCTATCGAATTTTATAAAGACAATATATGTATAACTTCAGTTTGACTTTTATTGTGTGAGGCATGTGTGTGTGTGTGTGTGTGTAATGATATATCTTATTTAAGGATGAGAACTTTAGAACTAAAATATACAATGACCTTTGTAAATAGAAAAATTGTTTTTCTAATTTGGTTCCTTCTAGTTTCTTATTTATCATGCTAGATTAGCTCCTGTTAACGCCCCTCTTTAAGTTGATGCAAAGATATCTCGTATGCCCAATTTGTTGAGAGATAAATGAAACATTGTACTTGATACCACTTTAGTAAGTATATTTTAAATTTAATAAAACGAAACATCATAATCTTCTTATTGAAATTTGGTTCCTTACTTCTAGTTTCTTATTTATCATGTTAGATTAGCTCCTGTTAACGCTCCTTTTTAAGTTGATGCAAAGATATCTTGTATACTCAACTTATTGAGAGAGCAATGAAACATTGTACTTGATATCGCTTTAGTAATTATATTTGTTAAGTGATCTTTAAATTTAATAAAACGAAGCATCACAATCTTCTTATTGAGTTTCTGCTTGATGAAAAGCATGTTTACTTTCACGTGTTTAGTTCGGTCATGTTGAACTAGGTTGTGAGCTATTGCAATTGCAGCAACTGTATTGTAACAATACACCTTTATTTCAGTATCCATAAGATATCCCAATTCCTCAAGTAACCTTTTTATCCATAATACCTCATATAATCATTTACTCATCCCTCTAAATTCTTCTTCAGCGTTAAATAAGGAAACTACCTTTTACTTTTTTCTTTTCTCGGTTACCGAGTGCCCTCAACAAAGGTAAAGTATCATGAAATTGATTTCTTATCAGTTAGATTCTCAGCCCAGTCCACATTAGTATATCCATTAATGTTAAGATTATCATTCTTTGAAAAAATAATTTCTTTTCCTATAGAAGATCTTAAATATCTAAAAACTCATAATAATGTCTCCAAGTATACCTTAGTTAAGTTATACATTAACCGACTAACTAGGTTGGTTGCATATGTAATATCAAAACGTCCCGTCATTTTTTGATATCTTTTTTTTTTGTTTGAGGGAGCCTAATTAGGGTATTAAGCTAAATAATGATTTTGTACGATCGTTGTATCCATAGGTTTGTAGTCTAACATACCTGTCTCAGTTAATAAGTCCAATACATACTTCTTTTATGATAGGAATATGCTTTGTTGATCTATATACTTCAATACCCAAAAAATACTTCAATCGCCCAAAATCCTTCATTTTAAATTCATCTGTTAGATACTTTTGTAATTCTAAAATTTCTTCCTTATCATTACTTGTGACTATCATATCATCAATATAGATAATTAAAGCCATTGTTTTCCCTTTATTTTGTTTCAGAAACAGAGTATGGTTTGAGTTGCTTTGGCTAAATTCATGCTTTCTTATTGCTAAACTAAATCTTTCAAACCATGCCGAGGGCACTTTTTCAGTCTATAAAATGATTTTTTAAGCCCACACACCATATTTCTTGTCTTTCTATAGTAAAACCAAGGGGGACATGTATGTAAACTTCCTCCTTTAAATCTACATGAAAGAATGCATTCTTCACATCAAACTTATGCAAAACCCAATCCAGATTTGTTGTAAATGATAAGAGTTTCCTAATTGTGTTCAGTTTGGCTACTGGTGAAAATGTTACCTGATAGTTTATGTTACATGTCTACATGTATCCTTTAGCTACCAATCTTACCTTGTATCACTCTACTATCCTATGCATTTTATATTTCATTGTAAACACTTATTTCTACCCAATTTTCTTCTTTTCTAATGGCAGTTTAGCTAGCTCCCAAGTAATGTTTTTCTAGAGAGCTTTCATTTCATCATAAATAGTCATTTTCCAGTGTTTATCTATCATGGCTTTATTGATGTTTTATGGGATCTATTCTAAAAATACATTTCTCATAAAGATCTTCGTTGCATCTGACACATTATGGATTATTACAAAATTTGCAAGAGTCCCTAGACCTCCTTCCTTTTATTTCTGGTGAGTTCTGGTTTGAGGGTATCCCCTGATTATGCTTGTGAGGTAAACCATAATTCACAAAATCAAGTAGAACAGGAGAGTCAAGAGATGTTATCTTAATTGAAGTGTCATAAAAATCCTCATGATTCTAATCTTGGTCATTTTATATGTTGAAGAGGGGGTTATTCAATATGGCTAGAGTATGTAAGTTGATGTGGTTGGTATGTTCAATATTCTCTATTAGAACACGACTTTCAATATGAACCCAATCCCATAGTTGTTATTCATTATTATTCTCCCCTTAGAGAGCAAAAGAGGATGGCACATTGAAAAAAATGTTCTTCCTTAATAAAAGTTACATTTATAGTAACATAGAGTCTGCATGAGATAGGATCATAACATCGGTACCCTTTTATATGTGAGTTATATCCAAGAAAGACACACCAAACAACACACAAATCCAGCTTAGATCATTGGTGTTTTTGAACATATATAAATGCAACACAACTAAAGATTTTTGAGGTATGTAGAGTATTAAAGATAGTATAACATATCGTTCCAAAGTTTGGAGGGGTTATTGAAAGTCAAGTACCTGTGATGACATGCAATTGAGAAGATAAACAACTGTATCAACGACATCAGGCCAAAATCATTAAGGCATATGAGTTGCTCCCATAATTTTTTATACTGTCTCTAGTATGTGTCTATTTTTATGCACAATTTTATTATTTTGAGGAGTATGTGGGTATGAAGTCTTATGTCTAATTCCATTATTGTCATAAAATTCTTTAAACTCTTGACTAATATGTCCCCTTTCATTATCATATCAAAGAGTTTTAATGCATATGAAAACCTAAGTTTGTATAGGATGTAAAAACTACTTAAAAATAAATAGGATATCATTCTTATATTTTAATACATATACCCAAGTTACCCTAGTACATTCATCAATAAAAGTGACAAACCATCTAAAACCAGCGGTAGTAATAATGGGTGTAGGACCCTGTAGATCTAAATGGATAATCATAAAAGTGCATTGCATTTATTATAACTAGCGGGGTAATTTGTTCGATGACTTTGAAACTAGAAGGTAATGCATTTATAAATAAAGTAGGGAATAAATGTTATAAATAACTAAATGATAAATGTCTTAACTAGTAATGCCACAACAAAATTTCTTGTCCCTGCCTCCGTAAAGATTGAATATCATAAGTTTTACCAAGGTTCAGATCATCCATATAATATAACCCTCTCGCTCAGTACCATGACCAAATATCCTCTTCGTGAGAACATCTTAAAACAAACAAAATAAGGAGTATATAAAAAATAATTTAAAACAAAAAAATAAAAATTAATTCTTTTCATGTTTAAATCTTTTGTTACGTAACCCACTAATAACACTTTTGTGGAGACGAAAGGTATAAAAAGAGTATTGGGGAGAGTGAACATGGTTGATAAATTCATTGTTCCTCTTCTTGAAACTGGACATGTATCACCATTGACATTTGGTATAGCTTGCCTTCAAGGAATTGATTTTGTTTTAAATTCATTTGGATCATATGTCATGTGATTTATCCCCTCAAGTTAATAATCCAATTGTTTACATTTTCACCATTCAATACTATATTTATAGAACCGATAATACCTAGGTCAAGGTTGGTAAACTGATGATGAGGTTGACTGTTGAGTGGCACAAATATGTGTGGGTCTATATTAGCGACTAATGTTGTTTGGTTGTCTTTTTTTATATATTCTTCAAGTTCATACCACCATTTCAAGTACCCATGTAACTGAAAACATGTGTTTTTGGTGTGGTTATTTCCTCCACAATGAGTGGACTCACCCTCATAGGCTCAAATTCTAACAAAAGATAGCCTGTTGGAATTTTATCCATGAGAACTAGGCTTAGACTAAATGACATGTCTATTAGGCCATAAGGGATCATGAGCTTGTTTAAATGGATTTCCACCAAGTCCAACCCATTTATTTGGGTTTGTGAGAGTTAATTCCTTCTAATCAACCAAATCCTTATCATCCTCAATTATGAACCAACAACCAAATTTTTCTCATCATAATGATACACCTTTAGATTTTTCACATCTCTTCTCGTCTCTCCTCAATTTCATATATCCCTCTCTTGACCTTTTATTAACAAGCCAAAAACTACTGTCATCTACTCTTGTTGTCTCCATCATCAAAGTTCTTCGATTGTGTTCTCTTCTCACCTGAGCAAAAGTCTGCTCAACCAATAAAAGTGGTGTCTGTTGAAGAATGTCCTCACAGTCCTAGTCAAATTAATCATCTAAGCCATCTAAAAAGGTATAGATTTGGTCTTTTTTGTACTAGTTTTTTGTACTTTTTTTTATGTCTTTATCATAGACCATAGGGTTCGGACGTTTGAAATCAATCTCTCTCACTGGAGATTTTGGAGTCTAACGTAATAGTCCTCAAGAGATCCATTGCCTTGTTTAGCTTGACTAACCTTTCTTTTCAAGTCATACACTCGAACTATATCTCTTTCATAAAAATAGGTTGTTGCAATTACATCCCAATATCCTTTAGCTATAGGAAAGGGAATGAAGTTTGCAATTAACTATAGGAAAGCGGATGAAGTTTTCCAATATTCTTTAGCTATAAGAAAATGGATGAAATTACCCCTTGATATTAATTTTAAATTTTTTTACCTCAAAGAGTATTTTAGTCGTTTCACTGTGTATTTGAAACGAGAAAATACTTATTTATTTCTAATCAATTTGATAATGACCAATAAACCTTGTAAAAAGACTTGGATGATCAAAATAATTAGTGTTAAGTTTTTTGGATAAAGAAATAAAACTATGAAAACTGAATAATGTTTTTACTCACCAGCTACAATGAAAATCCTTCATGGATTAGCTTTTGTAAATTTTAATTTTAAAATTAAATAATAATTTATTTTTGATTAATAAATGCATGGG
>Ga0325402_1007974_pt1 | contig 10077 bp, 7 predicted proteins | sample PopdelMetagenome_22_FD_207212 | JGI IMG/M metagenome (GOLD analysis project Ga0325402, IMG submission 207212) | Populus deltoides microbial communities from Bellville, Georgia, United States - Xylem-PdKOR-R3 | ecosystem: Host-associated > Plants > Phyllosphere > Stem > Wood/Secondary xylem... | reverse complement strand
CCACTTTGGATAAGAGATCTGCCTTTTTCATTCTCTTCCTTTAGAATGTGATCAATTAATATTTCTATACCCTTGTCTTTACTAGAGAGTTGTACTTGGACTTTCTATAAGTATTTTATTAAAGTAGGATCTTTGGTTTCAAATATCCCTTAATATTATCCCACTATTAGCTGGGAGTCACTATGGACATAGAGGGGGAAAGCCTTCAAGGATTTTACTAGGCCTAATCCTGCTAAGAAAGCTTCATACTCTGACACATTATTAGTTCTTGAGAATTTGAATCGGATTCCATATTCAAATATCTGACCATAGAGGCTCTAAGCACTACCCAACACCATTTCCCTTAGAAGTGGAAGATGCATCGATATATAATTCTCAAGGTAGGATCAACAATATGGACCATGAGGGGATCATAGTTTTTTCTGAGTGGATTAGTTGTTCGACTATTATAACAAGCTTGTCATAGAGATCATTCTTAAAAGAACATTTAACTATGAAGTTTGCTAAGGCTTACTCTTTAATAGTTGGTCGTGATTGATATGGGATTCCATATTCTCCTAACTCAATGGCCCACCATACTAGTTATCCATACATGTCTAGCTTATGGAGAATTTGTCATAAAGGCTAGTTTGTTAGTATCACAACTTGATGAGTTTGGAAGTACAATTTTAGTTTTCTAGAGGCATTCACCAAAGTTAGGACTATCTTTTCCACTTTCAAGTATTTTTTTTCAACATCATGGAGAGTTTGGCTGGAATAATAGATTAGGCACTATATGCCTTTTTTTTCTCTTACCAACACGACATTGACTGTTTGGTCAGAAACCCCAAGATAGAGGAACAAACTTTTAGTTTCTTTTCACTATGACCAGATCATAGGAGAGAAGAAATTAGCTTTGAGCTCTTTAAAAGCTTTTTGACACTCTAATGTTCATTCAAAGTTTGTTTGTTATATTCTTTAAAATCTTGAAAAATGGTAGGCTGTGTTCCCACAATTTAGATATGAATTTGTTGATGACGGCTAGTCTTATAGTAAGGCATTTAACATCCTTGTTCTTTTAAGGAGGAGTCATATCCAATATTCCTTAAGTCTTTGGTTATATTCCTTTTCTTCTTACTAGAAAACCCAAAAAGTTTCTTTCTCTGATGGCAAACACATATTTGGAAGGATTCAACTTCATTTCACATTTCCTCAAAAAAATAAAAACCTATTCTAGGTTCTTCAAATGTTGTTTAAAAGTCACGTTTTTCACCAACATGTCATTCACATAAGCTTCCATGTTCCTTCTAATTTGGTGTTTGAAAACTTTATTGATCATCCACTGGTAAATAGCCCTTGTGTTTTTCAAACCAAAAAGCATTGCCATTTAGCAAAAAATCATCCTTCTGTAATGAAATAAGTCTTCTCCTTATCTTCTAGGTATATAGGGATTGTTAGTGAAGTCCATACATATCATTTACTTTCCAGTGCTCTTTTTCACCTTGACCATATTAGCCAACCCATATGGATACATGACCTCGCAGATAAAACCAACAGCTAACAATTTATCCACTTGTATAATTATTGCATGATGTCTTTCCCCCAAAAGTTTCTCTTTTTTTGTCAAATAAAAGGGAAATTTGGATTAACTTGAAGTCTATGAGCAACTATCTGTAAGCTGATCCCTAGCACATCTAAAGTGTTGAAAGCAAAATTAGCCTTATGAATGAGGAGGAAATTTATCATTAATTTCTATTGAGGTGGTTTTAATGTAGAGCCTATCTTGGTGACAACCCCTTCTTTTCCCCCTAGAAACTACTTTTTTGAATTGCTCGATGGCTTTAGTTCTGACCTCTACCCTATCCTTTAAGGACCCTTGTTGGTCTAATATTATGGCTTTTTTACCCTTCAAACATGTAGAAACGTGTTGCTTTAAGGTTACTTGATTCCCTTGCACTATAATCACTCCCTTCTGAGTTGGGAATTTCAGTACTAGGTGCCTAGTGCAATGGAAACATTGATCTGATGTATAAAAGGTCTATCTAAAATGACGTTATAGGCCAAATGATGTTAATGACCATGAAGGTTTGTTGAAGGGAGACACACTTAGGGGGAGTGTTAATAATGACTAGAATTTCTAGAGCGCCCTTCACTGGTATGCCTAAGCCTTTTATCTCAATGAGAAGAGTCTTCGTTGGGGCTGCTCTTAAAAGGGATATCCTTATCTATACCATTACTTAACGGGAAAGGATGTTGATCACGTTAACTTCATCCACCAACACTCGATGAATTCAATAGTTGGAAAACATGGTGAAGATGACCAGGGCATCCTCGTGTGGGGATGTTACTCCCTCTTTATCTTTTAGAGTGAAAACGATGCACTCGTACCACTAGCTTAGAAGATGAGCAATTGTAAGGATCTACTTTCCATATTTTCTTTTGCCATTAGAAGTATCTCCCCCTTCTAAAGTGCCCCTAGGATGACATTGATCTCAGGTAGGGTTTAGGCTAGCTAGCTAGGCTCTTTTCCATCATGTTTTATATGGGCATGCCCTTTAATAATTTGCTTTAGATAACTATTGGCTATCATCCTCTCAATATTTTTCTTGAGTGTGAAACATTCTTCTTTATCATGTTTTTTTTACCTGAGTAATTCATAAAATATATATAGTCTCTAAACTTTGTCATGTTACTTGAATGGAGGGGTTGAAGTGTCATTCATGATAACATTAATGAGGAATAGACATCCTTTACATAAAATTAATGTTGATGGAAATGTGGTAAGTCATTTAGAGACTTTTTACACCTAAGGATATAAGGAGATGATCATTCTGAACCTAAGACAATTGGGTCTGACATTTTTTTAAAACCATATACATTTGGGCATCACATATAGTTGAACTTGAGGTAGTTGGATTTGGTGTCTTCCTAGACTCATATGCAACTGGGTTCAATATGCAACTGGGTTTAACACATAGTTGAACCCAAAACAGTTAGGTCCATCATCTTACAAGACCCTTATGCATTTGGGTTCAGTGTGTAATTGAACCCAAAGATATGGGGTTTAACACCTTACAAAACCCACATGCACTTGGGCTTAGCATGCAGTTGAACCCAATCATGTTATGTCTAGCATCTTATTAGACTTACATGTATTTGGACTCAGTATGTAGCTAAACCCAAAGATGTTGGGTCTAACATATTGCCAGATCCATGTACATTTGAATTTAACGCGTAGCTGAACATAATAGTATTGGGTCTGTCATTTTACCAGACTTATATGCACTTGGGTTTAGTGCATAAGTAAACCCAAAGCAGTTAGGTTTGATATCGTGTTAAACCCATATGCACTTAGATTCAACGTGTAGCTAAACCCAATGATGTTGTGTCTTACACCTTGCTAAACCCACATGCTCTTGGGCTTAACACATAACTGAACCCAAGGATGTTGAGTATGGCAAGATGTCAAACCTACACACATTTAAGCTTAGCAAGTAGCTGCACCTAAGAATGTTGGGTCTGGCATCTTGCCAGACCCATGTGTATTTAAGTTGAGTGCATATTTGAACCCAAGGATTTTAGGCCTAGAAGTAATGCCAAACTCATGTTACCTAGACTTGACATCCTACCAAGTTTAGATATGTCGAGTTATTACTCTGTCTTTGGCCATATCGTGGACTTTTAAACAAACATATCAAAGACATATTTATCCATCACTCGTTTATATATGTAAATTATAATTATTTTTTAAAAATTATAGCTTAAAATATGAAAGGCATAACTTGTATGTTTATCTTCTTCTATCTAATAACCAATGGATTGTAATGGAGATATTTCCCTATTTCTTGGTTTTTTAGCTCTTACAGTACTTTTGGTTCATGCTCAGGATCCATCAAGTTTTTATATATATTATCAATATTTCATATATCAATTCAAATTTTCTAAGACAAACGATGAACATGATTTGGGCCATCTGTTTGTGTTTATGTTTCAGACTTCATTAGCATAGATTGTTTTTTAATAGCAAATACTAGCTACATTGATGCTTCAATTGATCTAAATTACATATCAGATGCATCACTCATAAAGACTGAAGTAAGTAAGAGTGTTGCAACTGCATCCAGTTCAACTAACTTTGATAGGTAGTTATGGTATGTAAGGAGCTTTCCTCAAGGTGAAAGACATTGTTATAATGTAACGATCACCAAAGGAAACAAATATTTGATCAGATCTTGATTCATGCATAGAAATTATGATGGCTAAAATGTTGTACAAGAATCTGCAAGTAAAATCTTCCTCCATGACCAAAAAGACACTAAAGGAGGCCTAGCATGCTAAAAGGATCTGCCTCTGGACACTATGGACCCATCCAGACCAAACCGATGATCTATCTGAAAGCAGTCGCTAAACATGCTTGAGAATAGCTATTATATTCCAAGTTTGATCCTTCTTTATTCCTAGGCCATCCTTTTTAAGGGAATAACAAACATAGGCCCAAACCACCTTAACCTCTGAGTGGGAGAAAGAACAACCTTTCCAAATGAAGGTAGCCAAGATACTCTCAATCCTCCTAATAATAGAGTAAAGGAGAATAAACCTGGATGGAGAAGAGAATTGATTTGATTATTTGAAGACGCCTAACATAAGTAAGAGAAGCTGAGGTCCATAACTTAATCCTAGAGAGAATCTGCTCCTCCAAAGGCTTACAATTAGAGTAAGTCAGTCTAATAGATATCAATGGGACACCCAAGTATCTTATTGGTAGAGAACCTAGCCTGAAACCCAAAAGATCCTGCAAAGAGGTCTTAAGCTCGTTATGAACTCCTGATAAGAAGACTAAGCTCTTCTCTGGATTTATAACAAGACCAGACAACCCTGCAAAATCATCTAGAGCATTCCTCATAATCCTTATTGAGTCCTTATTTGCCCAATAGTAGATCATAAGGTCATTAGCAAAGCACAAGTGAGTAATGACGTTATGTTGGCACTATTAGTGATAACGAAACCTAGGGTTTTGTGAGGTCTCTCTAAGAATGCCTCCTAAAACCTCCATAGCCAAAACAAACAAATAAGAGGATAAAAGATCACCCTGCCGAAGACCCCTAGAAGATGGAAAGAAACCATGACTCTCTCTATTCATTGCCATAAAAAAATGAGTCATAGACATACATATCTCAATCCATCAATCCATCTAACCAGGTACTCCAATAGCTTTTAAACCCATAAGGATAAAATCCCAACTAATCATATCAAAAGCTTTTATGATGTCAATTTTCAAAGCACATTTAGTCATAGAACTAGCTAAGTGGTAGTTATGCATTAACTCTTGAGTCAACAAAATAAAATCAAATATTTTCCTTCCCGGAACAAATATAGCGTGAGTATGTCCAATAACCTTCGGAAAAATCCCTTTCAATTTATTCACAATGACTTTAAAAATACATTTATACATCACGTTATAACAACATAAGATAGATCTAAAGTCATTCATAGTAGTTGAAATTTCAACCTTTGGGATCAAGGCAATTCTTGTAGCATTAACAGACCTAAACAAAATAGAGGAATCAAAAAAATACCTCACAATAATAGTGAAGTCTTCACCAATAATGTTCCAACTTCTATTGAAAATTAAATACGTATAATCATCTAGTCTAAGCTTTATCATCCAGGATAGAAAATAAAGATTCCTTCATCTCTTCATGAGTCATGCATGTCTAAAAAAAGAAACACTATCATGAGCAACAGTCATGAACAGCGCAGGCATTCCAGCAAATGCCAGCGAGCCCCTGGAATTCTTTATAGACGCTCAGGATACAACTCTTAAATTTGATGTCTCCATGCACGTTGCTGAAATCGTAAAGCTTGAAGCCAACCAGTCCCGACACTTCAACATTTCCTTAAATGGAAAATACTGGTCAGATCTTACTCCAAGTTACTTGTACACAACCACGGTGTTTAGCCCATCAGCCTTGACAGGAGGAAAACATACGTTTTCAATCTTTAAGTCCAGAGGTTAACCCTGCTACACCTTCTCAATGCAATTGAAGTTTATTCTGTAGTTGAACTCCCACAATCAGACACACCAAGCTGATGGTATGTATATTTTTATATGTGCATTTTCACTATTTGTCTTGTCCCTTGTTTTAGCATACTTAATTTGGAATTTATGACTGTATTCATGTTGAACATAATAGTTAATGCAATTGCGAGTACTAAGTCAACCTATGGAATAAGAAGTAACTGGCATGGAGATCCATGTGCTCCTCGAAATTATGTGTGGAAAAGTCTTAATTGTTCCTACAATAATCATACTGTTCCACCTAGAATCATATCCTTGTAAGTGTGTGGATTTTAGTAATCATAGACTATTTTTATTCCCTGTATAACTTATATATATGAAATTTCCGCTAGGAATCTGTCGTCGAGTGGATTGATGGGGAGATTGCTCCTGATATTGGCAACCTGAAATTGCTAGAATCTGTAAGTGTTTTGATCGCATTCCAAACCATATGAATGATTAACATATTGGTACAAAAAGAAATTTTCTTATGATTTCTATTACAATTTCAGAGACTTATCAAACAATAATTTGACAGGACCAGTGCCTGATTTCCTGTCTCAATTGCAATCCTTGAAATAACTATGACTTTATGGCTATTAAAACTGATATGTAACTTTCATATTCACACCATATCAGAAGGGTAATATTTTCTGTACTGCTGCAGAAACTTGACAGGAAACACAGGTCCCATTCCAGCTGACCTGTATTGGAAAAAAGCAAAGTGGTTCTCTATCTTCCATCAACCATTTACAATGATGAATATTAAATAAATACATTTGTGATCTGTCTACAGATTAAACTATTTATAGATTGTTTCTTTCAGAAAAAGGAAGTTAAGGGACCATAAAGACTTCCCACATTCTCTCATCCGTTTCCTTTTTCTTTCAACGAAATTGAAAATTAAAGATTTAGTCATAATCTAAATTATTATTCATTTTTATACCCTCAAAAACAGCATCTTGCAATAATTCCAAATCTGACTTCTGTTTTCAAATTTTACATCATTCAAGTGTGGACGGAAATTCAGAACTTTGTAATCCATCAGTTCCATGCCAGAAAAAGGAAAAAAAAAACAATACTGTTGTTGTAGTAGTTGCATTGAGGGCAGCAGCTTTTGTCCTGGCAGCTGGTTTGGCAATCGTATTATGTTGCTTAAAGAGAAAAAAGAAACAAAGTTTGGTTTCCAATAGTGAAGGTCGAAGTGAGGGTTTAAATTTTGTAGGTTTATATGTGCATGTATAATTGCAGATGATTTCCACAATTAATACCTACCTCTGAACTTACTGAAATTTCAGCATCCGGGAAGGTGGAACATAAAACCGGCAGGACACATGAGCCTCTAGAGGAAAAAAGTCGGCAGTTCACGTCCTCAGACGTCCTAAAAATGACCAACTTCGGAAGAATTCTCGGTAAGGGAGGATTTGGGACAGTTAGCCATGGCTACTTGAATGATACTCAAGCAGCTGTCAAGATGTTGACTCCATCATCGGTTAAAGGGTACAAGGAGTTTAACGCAGAGGTAATTCATAAGTACGAATTAAAATAAGTTTTCAGCTCCTCATTTGCTCACATTTTCAAATTCTGAATTTGTTTCTTTCATTTACAGGTTAAACTTCTTTTGAGAGTGCATCATAGAAATGGACTAATCTTGTTGGGTACTGCGATGAAGGCACCAACATGGGTCTTGTGTATGAGTACATGGCTAATGGAAATTTGATAGATTATCTCTCAGGTTTGTTAATACCTGAACTCTATTACAATATTCTTGGAAGAAGATCATACAATCTCTTTTTTCTGGGATGTACCACCATTTTATTCCTACAGGGGCAGACAGGAATCAAAATATCTTAAGTTGGGAGGGGAGACTGCGAATTGAAGCTGAGGCAGCACAAGGTTAGAAAGCGTGTGGTTTGCATAACATTCAGCATTTCTGTTTTTCTTTTTCTTTCTTCGCAGAAATTGCACTAACATGGTATAAACTTGGAATGCAGGACTGGAGTATCTGATAGTTGGAAAATTGAAAAAACGAAGGATACGTCGTCTACTTTAAAATTTGTTTTAGAATAGGAAGGGGCATGATATTAAAATATAAAGGGCTTAGGCATGCTGGTTTGGTTTTATATGTAGGCCTGCACACTAGGCCATTGTTACCTTTATTTATTTATTTTTATTCTCTTTCTTTTTTAAAGATTTGAAATAAAAAATTAATTTATTAAAAAAGTATCTTTTTAACATTAACATGTTTTTCTAATATAAAATTATAGAGCGATTTGTTTTTTTGGATCTTCATGATTTGTCTATGTTTTTCACTACTAGAAAATTGACAAATACAAAGAAAAATACCGATGAAAAAAATTTTATCAGTAAATTGCAATGACATTTACCGATGAAATAGTTGCTTGCTATGTCCCTTGGTATACACCAATGGAAAATCTTTGTTGGTATATACCGATAAAATTACAATGAAAAAAAAAAGAATGAAAAAAAAATGACATGTCAAGCCTACAAAAAATATTACTGATAAAATAAACTCATCGCTAATATCTGTCTATGAATCCAATGATAATAATTTCATGCAAATACTTGTTCAACCTTAAGAGAAAGTAAAAAAACAGGAGCATGTTAAGATTTTGATATGCGGGACTTATATTGTTGAAGAGATTACATTTATCTCATACTATTTTGAGCCTCACTTGAAAACAAGAATTAACCGCGTTCCAAGACATGATGACAGAGGAGAAATGTCTTTGAAGGAGAATTTGTTATTATTTTCCCATCCTAGACGACTTGTAAAAAAATATATATATAGTGAGGGAAAGATACTTGACATAAATTGAATTTAGACATGTACATAATTATGTGTATTTAATTACGATGAATTGAAACCTTTTATTGAGTAAGCATAATAATTAACATGTCATTATTTTTTGAATAATTTTTCTCTTATACTCTCATAAATTGATAGATTGAATAATTTCTCATAGGCAAAATCTTCAATTTTTACTATCTCAAAACTCACATTTGATTGAAACTCAAAATTTTCAATTACAAGATGAACAATTTGTTACATGGTTCAAAATACATGTAAGCACTGCTAATTATTTTTATCTCTTGTAAAATTTAATTTCATCACACCTTTCTCTTTAAATGTTAATGGTTGTAATCTTGTACCAAGTTTATCTATGCAGGATGGATAGTTATGAAATACAATAGTGCAATTAAAAAACTTGTTTCATACCAATGGAATCACCGATAATTGTTAATTATAGATGGAATCATCAATGGATTAACTCCATCAGAATGTTTTAGAGAGTTGGAAAAAAATTACACCCCATACCACTAACAATTACAAATGGAATCATCGACAGGTTAACTCTATAGGAAAGTTCAAGAGAGTTAGAAAAAATTACACCTCTATGCCACTGAATATTACATATGGTGTCACCGACTGATTAACTCTGTCAAAAAGTTCCAAAGAGTTGGAAAATAATTACATCCTTATACCACTAACAATTACCAACCAAATCACCGATGAACTGAAAATTCATCGGTGATTATTGGGGGGTTTCTTAAAAATTTCAAGTTAAATTAAAAATTAAATTCTTAATTACAAATATAATTACCGATAAAAATTAAAAATATATATATTTTTTAATGTCCATCGGTAATTCCATCTGTAAAAGCCCCAATTAAAATATCAGAATCTCTAACTTTAGAACACCAACTTATCTTCTCTCTTCTTCTTAAACTCTCTGTAAAATCTCTTCCTCTCCTTATTCCCTTTTATTTTCTTTCTCTCTCACTCCATCCTTGTATGAGAACCCTCTATATTAGGTAAATCTCTTTCTTCTTCCTTTTTTTTTTTGTTTCTTAAATAACCCATCACTTGCCAATCTATCACTCCATCATGCACTCACTTATTAAGCCTATTACCATGTCTATTAGGTACTTACCAATGACCCTTTGGTTTTGATTAGGTATGTTGTTGTGATTAGTACTTACCAATCTATCACTCAATGAGAAATGTTATTGAAACA
>Ga0325402_1007973_pt1 | contig 10077 bp, 7 predicted proteins | sample PopdelMetagenome_22_FD_207212 | JGI IMG/M metagenome (GOLD analysis project Ga0325402, IMG submission 207212) | Populus deltoides microbial communities from Bellville, Georgia, United States - Xylem-PdKOR-R3 | ecosystem: Host-associated > Plants > Phyllosphere > Stem > Wood/Secondary xylem... | reverse complement strand
CAACAGGAAAGGAGGTTACCTGTGTGATATCGATACCTCATTATATGTTCATGAAAAATTTGCGAGCAGAGTCCCCCAAAATCTCTCTCTACGCCGGAGGTATTCTACTGATTAATCATGAAAAGTACAGCATTTTATTTAATTTATATCTACGTTTGAGTGATCTTACATGTTTCTGATTTTTATGACTCTGTTGGCTAGTGTATTTTATAATAGATTTTAATTTTTTTAATAATAAGAGATCAACTAAGACTAATTCCCTTCTCCAAGTGATCTTAAAGACAAACTTACCCTTTATAATATATTTAAAAAGAAATTTAATAAATGTTTTCTAGTGTTAGAAGGGAGCATACCTTCTAACCACCCTCCAAGGTATTTAATAAAACATGTTCCGTTTGCTTACCAAACATGTAGCTTTTCTTACATTTGTTTTATTCACCACTGAAGTACAATCATCATTCCCATAAAAAAAATACATATCTTTGAACAAGGTTATTTTAATATTTTTATACGGTATATTAGTTATTATTGATTTGTTTGAGAATATTTTTATCTATTCAATGTTTTAATGAATAGTAAAATAACCAAAATACCTCTAAGAGTAAAAAAATAAGTAGTCTCAAGTAGGGGTATTTAAGTATTTTTGTTTTTCATACGCAATAGAATTACACATCTACCTTTAAATGCAAGACATTGAATTCATTATAGTAAGGGGTTTTTAGGTCTTTTAGCCTCAGTTTTTTTGTTAATTGTAAATTTGGTTAAGGGTAGTAAAGTAATTTACCTTTAAAATAATAATTTTATGTTTGAAAAGTTGTTGGCGTTGGAGCCACAGTACTTTTGGGTAGAGCGGGCGATGGTTTTCAGCGATAAAAAATGAGTTTTTTTCATCTCAATTTATTTCTTGTTATCTCCTCTTCTATTATAGATAGCGCATGCTCTCCAAATGTAGTCGGTGTATCGCTGGTGACCCTCTCTTTTTTTACTTCCTTCATTTCTCTCTCATACCTTGGGGAATATACTATGGTCCTTATTGTTATTGTTATTTCAGATTCAAGCCTTTTAGTTTTGATTACTTTTTTAAGTCATTTTTCTTTTTATTGAAATTTTATTTGTTTTCAATTTAACCCTTGGTGTTTAATTTGTATATATAAGATATTTCGGTTTGGTCCTTCTACTTTTAATTTTCTTATTTTTCTCATTTTCTCTTATTCTTATTCAAAAAATCATGGTTCTAATACCAAATACATGTTTTGTTTTTTTAAAAAATAAAAATAAAAATAAAAATAGATGAACAAGAAAAGGGGATTTTAACTAAAGATATATGTTTTTTTATAAAATTTAAATAATTAAGATTTTGATAAACATTTATTCTAGTCATCCTATAATTAAATGAAAATAAATTTTAAAAATAGCTCCATAACATCAAGCAAGCATTCTAAAAAATTGTATTTAGCATAACTTTGCTCCAAGTTAAAATAGCTACATTACATAGAATTAAATGAAAACAGATTTTAAAAATAGTTCTATAGCATCGTGTGAACACACTAATGAATTGTATCTAACTTCACTTTGCCCCAAGTCGAAACAAAAAATCATATAACATTTTAGCCCAAATGTAAAGGATATCATTTGCTATAAGGACATGTTTGATATAGTGTTATGGAGCATAAAATGTAATAACTCATTATATTCCTATGTTTGGCTAATTATTTCAAAAATTATTCTTTTATGGATGAATGTCGCTTGAATTTATTCTTGATGGATCAACATATTTTATATATGTTATTTTTGTTTAAAGCTCATCTTTAAAAGAGGTAAAGACATGGCAATAACCCAGAATACATAGGCATGGAAAAGTGCCAAGCCCATATGACATGGGTCTGGCTTGCTTCCAAGCCCAACATCCTTAAGTTTAGCTACGTGTTGAGCCCAAATACATGTGAGTCTGGTGAGATGCTAGACCTAACATCCTTGGACTCATCTATGTGCTGAACCTAGGTACATGTAGGGCTGACAAGATGCCAGACCTAATAACCTTGGACTTAGCAACACGCTGAGTCTAAGTACATATAGGTTTGACAATATACTAGATCTAACATCCATGGGCTTAGCTACAAGCTGAGTCCAAGTACATGTGAGTCTAATAAGCTGTCACACTCATCACCATTGGGGTTGGGATCATTCCAGGTCCAAATGCATATATAACTAACAATTATTATAGGTCCCATGTTGGGTCACAAGACTTTGTTTGTTTAAGATGTTAAAAGTAAAGAATAATCATCTCTCTACATCCTTAGGTATATGAGAGTCTCCTAAAGGCTTGCCATATTTCCATCAATATTAATATTGTGTAAGAGATATTTATCCCTCGTCAATAATATCAAAAGGAAAAAACATTTCAACCCCTCCATTCAAGCAACATGAAAAGGTTTAGCGGCTATTTATACCCCCTAAACTATTTAGGCAATGAGTTTATATTTTTCTATTATTCATTTTTCACACACAAATAAAAAACAAACACTCTTGTTTTTAGAATTTAAAGGGTATTTATAGGTTAAGAAATGTACTTACAAACATAAACATAAACATAAACAAAAACCAAATGACAATCAAAATCAAATCAAACAAGCAAACAAGCCATATGGACTCCTCTTTTAGGTTAAGAAATGTACTTTCAAACCCTTAGAATAACTATTGCCTTTATTTGCTTTTCTTTGTAAAGTTTTGTTTCCGCAAATTTATTGCCCTTTCAAAGATGAAAAAACCTTATTTTAGGCTTATAAACCTTCATAACTAGGGTATTTTCTTAGTATTTCTCTCCTTTTTTTCTCTGTTTCTTCCCCCTCCATTCAACTTGAACTTCCAATGGTATTTATAAGTTTTTTCTAGGGTTTTTGATGGATTTTATCAAAGATTGATCAAAGTTGAGCTCATTGATTAAATGAGAGAGTTCTAGACAAAATTTCACAGTTTGAACATTTGTCCTTCAATGGTTTTTGCAATTATGGTTTTGGCCTAGGTGGTTTTCCTTTGCTTGGAGACAAAAGCATGCATTCTTCACCTTTTAATCTTGAGAGAATGATTTATAGCCCTAGATAAGAACCCTTTAGGATCTATGAAGTGTGAGCACACAAAACGGTTAGGTGGTTTTGCACTAATAGGTATATTAGTCAAGGCTAACTAAAGTTGGCTACTTTCGAGGCTTTATTGGAGCAATTCTGACATCATCATCATTAAAGACCACTTAAAGTTGCTAGAGGGGGTGCATATAATTTTTTTGGATCCAATCTTATTCAATTTGAAGGTTTGTAGCTCCATATTGACTTGCTTGAAAGTGTCAACTCAATCAGTCTAGAATTTGAAAATTAAGTGATGGCTGATTAGGAATAATATGTTAGGGACTTTTATGGAAGAATTGGGATGTAAATATTCAATTTCATGGAAATAGGGTTGGGGAGGTGATGTTCCTCTTTTATTTGCAAAAAACCGCATGTCATTTGGTAGTCTAGAACTCTATAACAAGCTTTTTGGAATGTGCCACTCATCATCATGAATTGCCAAGGAAGAAAACAAGTAGAAGCTGAACAATGCGTCGTCTGAGTTAAATCCCTAAAAATTAGGGTTTTTAATTTGTGATTTAATAGATTTCATTTTAGTCCTTGTTCTTCTAAATGCTTTGAATTGCACCCTTAATTCCCTCATATACTCTTAATTTCATGCAATTTCACCCTTGCTAAACTCAATCATCAACCCTGGAGTTTAGTTTCATTTTCATCTTGGATCTTGGTTTTTGATATATGCATTTAGAACCTTAATTGACCATCAAAATTTTAATTTTTTTCAATTTGGCATTTAGAACCTTAATTGACCGTCAAAATTTTAATTTTCTTCAATTTGGCCCCCAATTTGGTCGATTTTAGCCTTTGAAGTGTCGCGCCTTTTACGATTTGGTCTTTGGTTTTGAATTTATTCAATCAATCATCTAATTGGCTATCAAACTTTAAATTTTTTATAATTAAGCCCCTGATTTAACCAATTAAACTTTCCAAAGTTCAATTTTAGTCTCCAAACTTCAATTTATTCCAATTAAACTCAAATTGACTCCAAAAAAACTGATTTTCCTTGCAATCAAGTCCTTAATAAAATTGATTAAGCCTTCCAAAAGCCTCATTGAGTCCTTACTCATCCAAGTTGTATTTCTTTACCCCAAATAAAAATAGTTTCACCAAATGAGTCTTTTGTCAATTAGAATTGGGTCGTCAATTTTGCCAATCTTGTACATTCTAGTCCTTTAAATTTTTCACTTGTCATTTTGGTCCTTCATCACCAACTTGGGCAATCTTCTGGGCCTTTTTATGTTTATCCTCTTGTATTTTTGGATTTTTTTTCTATTTTTTTCTTGTTTTGATAGTAAAAAATAGGTAACAACATAAGAGATTCATCACCCTAGGTTATCTTGTATATAAAATGCTTGTTTCATTAATCAAGGGTAACAAATTGATAAATATTTGATATAATATAAACTATATGAAGGTATTTATATGATCAAGTAAGGATTCATCACCTTAGATGAATTAAAAAAGATATTCCATATATTCTCGAATGATATTGATTGTGAAATATATGTGCAACATGGAATGCTTTTTGGAAATAATTTCAAATCTTATTAAGAGAATCAATAACTATGCTGTTGGGAATAAACATGATTTGATAAAGCATACACTTTTCATACTCAAGTCAAATCAAAACTTTTTTGATAAATGAATAACATTTACACTACGAAACCAATCATTGAAAATATTAAGTCAAGTCACATGATTTTTTTAACATTTGGGGGATCCTGACACGTTGTAGATGCTAAACTTGATCTTCAAATATAAATTAATTAATTTGTTAAATTGATCATAAGTTAAATTATTTAACTTTTTTTTGTTAGATTATGATTTATATTTAAGTCAACATATTAGAAACCTAATGGTTCACACACATTAATAATTATTGGTATGAAATTAATGATTGATCAAGTGAAACTTGATTATAAATACATTTAGAAATTAAGAACTAGAATGTAATTAATACACAAAATTATAATTTTAGATCTAGAAAAAACAAGGAAGGACTTAATTGCATAAATTTCTAATAATTATCCTCAAATAAAATATGTGATATTTTGTAGAAGGCAAAGTGATATTTTATCATTAATAGGGACATTAGGTTTTCCTCATAAATAGTATACTATATCTTATATTTTTCTTAACAACACCAGAAATACATGAACACACCTATACAGATAAAAAAATAAAGAAAATAAAAGAACTAGAACTCAAGGGATGACAATCACTCACTTATAAAAAGGTTTAAGAAATTTCTAATTTGGTGATGCATATGTATTATTGTTAGATATTAAACAATTAGATGACTTGTGGTTTGCAATAACTCAGCTTAAAAGAGTTGATCAAACCCTAGAAGGAAGAACTGATCTTGTGGTAATCTTCACACAAACCCTAAACAACCTTTATTGAGCCCATTTGACATTGTGGTAGCGGTTGCTTTTCAAAGTATTTTTCACTTGGAAATGCATAAAAATATTTTTTTTATTTCTTAAAATTTATTTTTGACATCAGCACATCAAAACGATATAAAAACAAACAAAAAATAATTTGTAGCTAAAACAATTTTTAATTTTTTTCAAAAATATTTTTGCACTACAAAAACAAATGGTACCATTATCTAATAAGATCTTTAGGGCTCCAATTTTTTTTTTAAAATATCATTTCTACTATTTTCATATCTTAAAAAAAAAACCAACACCTTAGGCTTTACGGATGTAGGATGTGAATGCTTCAACTTAGGTCAAAGGTGTTGTATATTATTGCTTGGTCGAGTGAAGGCATTAGATGTATAAAGGCTATTACAATAGGAGTTAATGTCAAGTTTAGGTTATTGAAACCAATTGATTAGAGTCAAGGTCATTTTATGATAAAATCGGTTTGGTCTTCGAGATATAGTGACCTATATAGAGACATCGTGTAGAATAGTAAATATTGTTGTAATTTCAATGAAGGTTCTTCCACACTTTATTGATAGAAGTTGTATGTTATATACAGAGTGGTTGAGGGCTAATTTAGGAAGCATTTAAATGGTAGGGATAAAGTTATGCAACTGTTACAATATACAACTATAGAATTCAACCTTAGAATCAGCTTTAGCTTCAAAATATATAATTAATGACATAATATTTGGCATGATTTCAGGCTAGACATGCTTTATTTTGGTTAGAAGGATCCATGCATGCTTCCTTTATATGCCTCCGCAAGATTGAGCTTCCATCGGCAAGACCAATCTTGTTACGTAACAATTCATTGCATTGTTTTGACAATGGCTTTGTTAACAAATTAGCCATTTGATCTTCAGTAAGTATATGTTTGACTTGAAGGCTTCCTTTTTGCACCAAGTCACGTACAAAGTGGAGGTCGATTTGAATATGTTTCATTGGCGAATGTTTAACTGGGTTAAAATTAAGATGAGTGGCGTCGAGATTGTCACGTAACAATTATGGAGATTCTGAGATTAGAAACGCTAGTTCTTTGAAAAGAGTGGATAGCCATATTATCTTGGATGCTACAGCAGCTAGTGCTCGGTATTCAACCTTTGTTATGTATCATGCAACTACTTTTTGTTTCTTTAAGCTCCAAGAAATGGGGTTAGATCCTGGAAAACTAATATATATAGAGGTTGACGTGCGGTCGTCTATATTGCCAGCCCAATCAGCATCGAAGTAAGTCTTTAATATCAAAGTTTCAGCTCTTTGGATATGAATAACATAGAAAATGGTTTGTTTTAAGTAGCGAAGAAGCCTCTTAGTTGTTGTCCAGTGATTTATAGTTGGCTTGTGCATAAATTGAGAGAGTTTATTAACAAAAAATGAGATGTTTAGATGTGTTAAAGAAAGGTATTGAAGGCTGCCAATGATTCTACAAAACTCTAAGTTGTCCATAGGAACAATCTGGCTCGAGTGGGAGTTACTTTAATCCCCAAGAAAAAATAAAGAGAACCCATGTCATTGAGAGAAAACATAGCACCCAGCTGCTTAATAATGTTGGCCACAAAATTTGAATTATTTCTAATAATGACAAGATCATCAAAATAAACCAGGAAATAATAAAGATTTGAGTTTTGGCTATAAATAAAGAGAAAAGAGTCTACCTTGGAATTTTGCATACCCAATTGAAGGAGGACATTTTTTAGTGCTGTGTACCAAAACTATGGGGCTTGTTTAAGCCCGTAGATCACCTTTCTTAACTTGCAAACATGGTTAGTTTTGGACAAATCTTTGAACCTCAGGGGTTACATCATAAAAACAATCTCATTTAATTCATCATTTAGAAAGACATTGTTGACATCCATTTGCCTTAAATCCCATCCATTCATGACTGCAATAGATAATACAACTCTAATAGTTCCTGGTTTAACCACAAGGCTGAAGGTTTCTTTGTAATCAACACTAGGACGTTGATTATAACCCTTAACAACTAAATGGACTTTGAATCTATCCACCGACCCATCAACTTTTCTTTTAATTTATAATACCCACTCACAACCCACCAATTTATAGTTTGAAGGTGATGAAACTAGGTCCCAAGTCTTATGTTTCATTAGAGCGGTGAGCTCAGTAGACATGACCACACACTAGTGAGGTTGAGAAATGGCTTGTCTCACACTTGTTAGTTCTATAGTCTGAGAGAGAGGATATTTGAACACTGTATTGATCTATTTTGGTTTGAAAATTTGGTTCATTGATCATGTGGTCATGTTATGAGTGCGTTGGGTAGGATTATTTGTTTGGGTAGGGTTTATGGAATTTGGGTTTAGGAGATTATGATCTAGACCTAGATGTGTATCAATAGAAAAGTCATGAGATTGTGATTGCAAATTTAAAGAAGAAATAGTTTAATTGTCATCTAGAGGAGGATTCAAATGAGTGGTGGTGTAATCTAGTACTGGCAAAGAATTATAAAGTAAAGAAACATAGGGTCTGAAAGTACCTGAGGAGGATGCGATAATGGTAGGGGAGCCTTCCGGAGGTAGCAATGATGCTGGTGCGTCGGACAATATTGATGAAGGCACTATAGTCCGCTGGGCACTAGAGAGGTGGGGAAAAGACTTGTAAGGGTCTTGAGTGGTCTGGGTTAGCATTGGAGTGTTGTTGATTTTCATCAAACAACACGTGGCATGGGATGAAAAGTTTTTTTGTATGATGTTCAAAATACCTGTATGCATTCTGAGTTGGTGAATAACCTAGAAAAATACAGGCTTTGGATTTAGGCTACATTTTATTGGAGTTATAGGGCCATGTGAAAGGATAACAAACACATCCAAAATTTTTTAATTTCAAATAATTTGGTGGTTGACCAAAAAAAGCTTGGAAAGGTGATTGTCCTTGGAGTAGAGGCTGTTTGAAAGGCATATGGCTAATGTGAGAGGTCAAGATTTGCATCATGAAAAAGTGTAAGGCCCATTTGAACTGGATGACAACGATGACATTCAGAGATACCATTTTATTATGAGGTGTGTGGAGCAGTGGTGTAATAAGTTATGCCATGAAGCAAGAGAAAGGGTTTTAAAGCGATAAACTCACCACCATTGTCAGATTATAATGTTTTGATCAATTTTTTTATAATGGGTTTTAACAAAATTTTTGAATTGAGGAAAAATATTAGAAACACCAGATTTAGTGACCATTGGATAAAACCACATATTTTTATAATGATCAACAAAAATCAGGTAATATCGTGATCCATCAATTCCAGTATAACTAGCAGGACCCCACATATCTGTGTAAATAAGTTCAAGTGGCGCATAACTTTGGAGAGTATTGACATGAAAGGGTTGTTGATGTGCTTTATTAATATAACATAAATAGCATAATGAAGATAAAATTTTGGTTGAGGAAATAGGAAGGGAAAATTCTTAACAAAATGATAAACAATTTTAAGAGAATGATGCCCAAGACGTTTATGCCATCCATCAATAGATGTTTGTTTATGCACATTAGCAACCTTTTTGGATGTCACCATTTATTCTGGAAAGGTGTATATGCCATTGTCACATGCTCTTTTTAATAGGATCCCCCCTTCATGATCTTGTCCTTCACAAGAAAATAAAAAAGCTGAAATTCAATAAAGATATTATTTTGTTTGGTAAGTTGATGAATGAAAATTAAATTTTTATAGAGGTTTGGAACACAAAAGGTATCACATAATGTAAAAGTTCGGTGAGGAGAGTGCAAAACCAAAGAGCCAGTGTATGAGACTGCCAAACCTGAACCATAACTGAGAATTACTTCGTTAGTTCCATCATATTCGAAATGAATACTTAAATTGGATCACCCGTGATATTATGAGAAGCAGCTGAATCAAGTAACCAATTTTTATCCTTTCTAGTAGAGGTTGCAACATAATTGATGGAGATATTCTATGAATGGAGTTGGGGACAAGATTTAGCAATATGGCCTAATTGATCACAAATTTGGCATTTGGGTTGGTAATGTCGATTGGAATTATTAGGCCTGCTAGAGTTGTTGTTGGAACAATGTCTTTCACGCGGGGCTCCATTAAAGTTTTGGCCTGGGTTAGAGCCGTGAGGCCATCGTGAAGTAGCATTTCACTTGAAGGACCACTGTTGACCCCTCATTATGTAGACTGCTTTGTCTTTGTGGAGTTAGTAGAGGTAACCAGTTGCTGCATTGCAACTTCCAAGCATATCAGATATGCCTCGTAACCAACCAGAAGATCATGCAACTCTTCAAAGGCCAATGATGATTCTTAAGCTCAAATAGACGTTACAATCTCCTGAAAATTTAGACCTAAACTATTCAGTAGATAAAGGGTTAGGTCGAGATTGAATAATCAATAATGGTTATTTCATCAACCAAAGCCTTCACAGCATGGAGATACTCTATGATTGACCAATTTCCATGCTGGATTAAGGTGAGTTTCCTCCTTTAACTGCATAACATAAGTTCTTGATCGACTAACATATAGATTTTTTAACTTTTTCCAAGCTTCATAAGAG
>Ga0325402_1007972_pt1 | contig 10077 bp, 3 predicted proteins | sample PopdelMetagenome_22_FD_207212 | JGI IMG/M metagenome (GOLD analysis project Ga0325402, IMG submission 207212) | Populus deltoides microbial communities from Bellville, Georgia, United States - Xylem-PdKOR-R3 | ecosystem: Host-associated > Plants > Phyllosphere > Stem > Wood/Secondary xylem... | reverse complement strand
AACAATTTTTGCCACCTAAAACAGATAAAACAACACTCCTGACAGTAAATTTTAATTAAAAAACAGCAAAGATACTATCCTTATAACACTAGTCTACAGTATCATTTATAATACAAACACTTTGTAACACTCTATGTCTATGTCTTTAATATGATTTACAGTACCATAGATCTACGTAAATATATAATAATATATTTTCCCTCACCTTTTAAAATATATAATAATATTTCAAGTTTACATATTCAAACTAAAATTTCATATATGTATCTTAAAAAGCTATGCATGGACGACCACCACCATATCTCACCTGGTTTTCTCTTTCTTCTCCTATCTTCCTCGAATCTTCTTTCCTCTCTCTTCAACTGTCTGTGCACATCCTCCCAAAACTTTCACCTTAATTCTCATCCATACTTTATCCTCAACTATGAACCAGTAGCATATACTAGGCCTCTTCGTTTCATTCGATTTCTCAGTTTTAAATAATTACTTGTCTTCCCAAACTCCAAAAAATCAATTCACCATGAGCGCTGGAGCACATGTCTTACTCTTTCCTTTTCCAGCTCAAGGCCACCTGATCCCTCTCCGAGACCTAGCCCACCATCTAGCCATCCGTGGCCTAACCATAACCATCTTGGTGACCCCAAAAAACCTACCTATCTTGAACCCTCTCCTCTCCAAAAATTCAACAATCAATACCCTAGTCCTTCCTTTCCCTAATTACCCCTCAATCCCTTTTGGCATCGAAAATCTCAAGGACTTGCCTCCAAATATTCGTCCAACATCCATGATACATGCCCTTGGTGAACTCTACCAGCCTTTGCTCAGTTGGTTCAGATCCCACCCATCTCCACCTGTAGCAATAATCTCTGATATGTTCTTAGGGTGGACCCACCGCTTAGCTTGTCAGCTCGGCGTTCGCCGTTTCGTGTTCTCTCCCTCAGGAGCCATGGCGTTAGCCACAATGTATTCACTTTGGCAAGAAATGCCCAACGCCCCAAAAGACCAAAACGAATTGTTTTCGTTTTCCAAGATTCCAAGTTGTCCAAAATACCCATGGTGGCAGATCTCTACGATTTATCGTAGCTACGTGGAGGGAGATCCAGTTTCGGAATTCACCAAAGAAGGGATGCAAGCTAACATCGCGAGCTGGGGACTCATCGTTAACTCGTTGACTTTGCTAGAAGGGATTTATTTCGAGCATTTAAGAAAGCAATTGGGCCATGATCGTGTGTGGGCTGTTGGACCGATACTCCCTGAAAAAACGATAGATATGACCCCACCTGAGAGAGGTGTTTCGATGCATGATTTAAAGACGTGGCTTGACACGTGCGAAGATCATAAGGTTGTTTATGTCTGCTATGGGACTCAAGTTCTTCTGACAAAAGATCAAATGGAGGCGGTAGCATCAGGATTGGAGAAGAGTGGAGTCCATTTTATATGGTGTGTGAAGCAGCCCAGTAAAGAACACGTGGGAGAAGGATATAGCATGATCCCATCAGGGTTTGAAGATCGTGTGGCTGGAAGGGGGCTTATCATAAGAGGATGGGCCCCGCAAGTTTGGATACTGAGTCACCGTGCTGTGGGGGCTTTCTTGACTCATTGTGGGTGGAACTCGATCCTTGAAGGGATAGTGGCGGGTGTGCCAATGCTAGCATGTCCCATGAGGGCTGACCAATTTGTGGGTGCTACTTTATTGGTTGAAGAGTTGAAGGTGGCTAAAAGGGTATGTGATGGCGCAAATTTAGTGTCTAACTCGGCTAAGTTGGCACGAACGCTGATGGAATCAGTGAGTGATGAGAGCCAAGTCGAAAGGGAGAGAGCTAAAGAGCTACGTATGGCAGCACTTGATGCTATTAAAGAGGATGGGAGTTCGGACAAGCACTTGAATGCATTTGTGAAGCATTTAGTTGGATTGGGGATGGAGACTGGCAAGGGTTAAAACAGAGATAGGGACAAGCACTTGAATGCATTTGTGAAGCATTTAGCTGGATTGGGGATGGAGACTGACAAGGGTTAAAACAGAGATAGGTACTTAAATGTGTTTTTGTACATCCCCTTTATTTTACTGTGGTAAATAAGATTTGAAGCAATATTGATAATTTCCATGCATGATCTATACGGCTGATATATGTCCACATGTGTGAAGGTTTTTTTTTTTTTTTTATCTCTCTCATTTTTTTTTTCAAATGTAGCTTGAAAGAATGCATCCTAACAGAAATTCTAGCATGCTAAAAAATAAAATGGTAGTGGTAATTACTTTAATACACACCAACCAATGTATAGGAGGAGGAAATTATTTAACCTTCTTTTCTCATACTGAATACATAATGGTTGAGAGATAAAAAATTTACGCTTAACTTTATGTTACCCGCCAATTAAATACTTGTATTTTTTTCATCATTTATTTATATGTGGATCCCATTTTTCATTATTTTTCATTATTTTTCATCCTATTTAAAATTTTTATTTCATCGACTTAATACTATAGGATCCATTAATATTATTTATAAATCTAATTAACTTAGTAAATGTGGTTTCATTATATTCTACAATTTTTTCAATAACTACCAAATATTCTTAACAATTTATCCCTTAATAATTTATATAATCCTAAATTTCATCCTTAAAACCTATTCTCTTAACATTTTCCTTTAATATTTTTAATTCATTATCAAACACAATCTAAATGTAATATATACTTATATGGTTGTGAAAAAAAGATAAGGAACCGAAAGATTCTTTGTTTTTACTCAATATATAGTTTTGTTTTTTAATAATAATACAGTAACTCAGTTGGCTTATTTTTATGATAATGATAGCATTGTAAAATTTTCTTTTTTTGTGAAATAGCAATTAATACCATTTTTAACTAAAAAAAATAGATTTTTAAAAGTTTTCATTCTCAAGTCTTTGCCAAGAATCAAACACAATCTAATGTGCGAAGCTATAATTATTACCACTTACATGGTTGATGTGGATCAACTCACGAGCACTATGGACGCATTTTATATTTTAAATAAGTTAATCATAAGATTTAAAGCAAAGACATTAAAAGAAGTATTGAATGAGCTAGTTGTGTAAGTTTTGGTCAAGGCTGAACTTGGAAATCCTTTGAAGCATTAAGAGAAAGTCTTAATACATTTAATTCATGTGCAAGAGGGGCTTAATCCACTCGTATTTGGGTCATGAAGTTTCAACAACAAGGCTATCAATTTTGTATCAGTTTCGGCTAGCCTTGTTTTGTGATGTTACCATGTGTTTTATGGATTCCTAACTAGTTTTGGATTTCCTATTATGTGTGAGAACATTAGTTATTTTCTTTAAATATTAAGATTGATCATTTTATTTCCTTATCAAGTGAGGAAAAAACATAACAAAAAAATAAAGGAATCATAGCTGACTTAGGAAACACACATGTGGCAGGAAAGTTTTCTTGTATGCAAGAATAATAATTCATCAACTTAATTGTGTTTTCTAGTATTAGAAGGATATTAAGAGATGATAGAGAAGATAATTAAAGACAACATCCTTTTCCTTCTAAAAGAAAGATAAAATATAAGGTTGAGATCAAAATCCTATTTGTCGCTTCTCTTTTCTAGGATTATTGGGTAGCATTATAGGTTTTAAAAAAGTCTTGTATTAGACTTGCAATGTTTGCTTTTCTTCTTGTCTTCTCACGATAGAGCATGACTTAAACTTGTAGGCTTTACTTTTTATTTTGTTAGCTACAGTTCAAGGCTTGAGTTTAATTAATAGTTTGTTTTTAGCTAGGATTCAATGCTTGTTTAGATCAGGGTTTGGGTTTACTAGTAAAGGTTTTGCATTAATTTTTATAAGTGAGTCAATTTAGCCCACAATGATAGATCCATTAGGGTTAATTTCTCAGAACCATTTAAACACATGTAAGCCTAAAATTTGGGACTTTGATTAATAATACTTTTGAATTTTTTAGTTTAACATGTGAGAGATTTTTGTATTCTTTAGTTCTTGAACGAACAAAATCTGACTTATTAAAGATTAACTAGATTCGTGGTGTTATTTGACTTCATTCCAATAATGTTGATGCCTTAAGATATGTTTTTATTGTGTCACACTTCTATTAGACCTCTTTCGACTTTTCAAGATCATATCTCAATCTTGATTATGAGTTACATGACCACGTGATCATGAGGTTTGTGTCAGTTGGTATCAAAGCTAGGCTTTGAGAGCATGTCATATCTTTATGAAATTTTTGTTTTCCTAGTGTTCATTAAGTTTTTAATGTTTCTGTCAATTAGAAAAATAGAAAAATAATATTTCATTTTGTGTCTATAACATCCTTGTACAAGAAAATAAAAAAAATATTTCATTTTGTTTTTGTCCCTAAACATATCAGTGGCATAAAAGTAAAAAAAAATTAAAAAAAGACATTATTCAAAGCTAGCAATTCTGCCACAAAAACATAACTCATAGAGAACCCTAAGCAAGCCACCTTAAAATTAATTAAAATATTATATACTGCATACTAGGGGTGAAATCAGACAACATATTAAGTTTGAGCTTATTTCAATATTGTTTTCTTGAGGTTTCAATTTGGGGTTCAATTATGCTGCACACTAATGATACACAAGTTTTGATACCTAGGCATAAGAGAACAATCTATAAAATGAGATATATAGTTTGTTGGGTATCAAGATAATACATATTGAATTTTAGGTTATTATAATATTGTTAGGTTTTAGTTTGAATTCTGATGCTTTAAAATGACGTAACAGATCAAATTTGCGTCAAGTTCTAAAATGTGTTTGTCTACTGTTTGTTTTGACTAAATCAGTTTGTTTTTATTATATTTGGTTTATTTAGCAATCAAATAAGTGTCTTTATTAATTTTCTCTTCTATTTCATTTCGCGTCTTTATTTCGCCCATAATTCGTACGAATTTGCATCACTATTCTTGAAATCGTAATCATAGTTTTTTTTTTTTGCTTTTTTAGTATATTTATTGATTCTTAAGTGTATATTCATACTTGGATTGTATTGTGAAAGCCTTTAACTTGGATTGGTTGGATTTTCAATTTTGAAAGAACCTAAAGAACGCATGCTGTGAGGTAAAAGATGTAGTGAGTTTATTAGAGTGAAAAACCTTGTCTTTGTGTGAAACATGACAGGTGTGAGGATATATTTTTTTTACTAATCAATTTTTTCATATTCAAAATATGTCTAAAAATCACGAGTTCATGACACCAAACGTTGATGATGCTTTCTAAATACGAGTTATTGGCCAACAACTTGAACTTTTAGCTAGGGAGACCAAGGATCTAAAAGATGATATTGAATCCTGAAGCAACAAATTAATGGGGCTGATCACTAAGGAAGTAATGTACGAAGGGCTGAACGAAATGTTAGAATTAATTTTGATGAGTTTATTGATGATAACACAGATGTGAGTGATGATGACTATGAGTTTGCATCCATGGGCCAAACAAAAAGGTTTAGGCTGAATAGATCAAGAAGAAATGTAAGCTTCGACTATGATGGAGTTTTCAGCCAAAGAGAGAATTCTTGAGATTTTGCGCATCGTGATGATTCAGATGGAAAGTTAGGTACCAGTAAGTTGAAAATACATGTTTTCCAAGGAAATAATGATCTAGAAGCAAATCTAGACTAGGAAAAGAAAGTTCACTGGATCTTTGATTGTCATCACTACACAGAACATAAAAAGGTTAAACTTGTTGTCATTGAGTTTACAAATTATGTTCTAATATGGTGGGATCAACTTGTTTTGAGAGAGAAAACAATTTGTACATAACTTTTATTGTAGAGAGCTCTTTCAGAAATTTGTGCTAATACGGTTAGCACCACCCTTGTTAGTAAACTGGATTTGGATACTATGAAGCATACTAGACCTTATAGATTGCAATGACTAAATGATAGTGGTGAAGTGAAAGTGACTAAACAGGTTGTGGTTCTATTTTTTATTGGAAAGTATGTTGATGAAGTTCTGTGTGATGTACCAATGCAATCAAGTCACATCTAATTGGGGAGACCATGACAGTATGATAGGAAGACAATTCATGATAAGGTTAAGAATATGTATACCATTGTAAGAAATGGTAAAACCATCACTCTTATAGCTCTTGTCGCACGTGTGCAGCATCGCGACGATTGTCCTCCACACTCATGTGTGTGTATCTGGAAAATATGGGGAGACAAGGAATTCTTGTCTGTTATTAGTGGAAAAAATGGAATGGGAGTCGCCATCTAATTTTTGGTTATTGGGAACCCTAACTGGTCTTAGAGATCAGGTACAGAGACTGATTGTGTAAAGGGAAGATATTAGCACCCCAAATACACCCTACCTAAGGTAAGCTGCATTGTTTTATTGTTTGATAAAAATCTGAGGTCTCATCATGTTGGTCCATCTATGGTTCAAGAAAAGCCCTCCTCAATAAAGAGGTTCTTATCTTATGGGGTAAAACCTAACCGTTCTAATGTCTATAAAAGAACTATTGTTTTAATATCGGGAATACGTTTTACGTGTAAATTCATAATCCCTGATATAAAAAGAAAACAAAATATATTTTTTTTGGATTTTTTTGAAATATTGGCCAAGTTCTCATGACTTTAATAAACTGGTTATTAAAGCCAAAATGCATGCTAAAACATTTTTTTTTTGAAGTTTTCTTTATTGTATGAAAATATGATGTGATTTTTTCTTTGAGAGACTTGGCCGTATGCATGAAAAAAAATATTTTTTTAAAGTTTTGACGAAAACCGGGTATTTTAATACTGGATGTGTATCTTTATGGTATAAAAATACAAATCAAAACTAAGAAAAATTCTGTAACAAAATACGCGGGGAAATCACAAATTTTTCTGAAAATATTTTTGAATATATTTTTACTGGGCCGGGCCAATTCATTTTGGGTTGAGCCAGACCCAGCCCAAAAAATATTCAGGCCCATCAGCTACATGGCTGGACTCAGCCCAGCTGCGTGGGCTGGGCTGATGTTCCAATACGAAAGAATAAAAGGCTGGCTGCTGGTTACCATGCTAAGCATAGTAACCAGTGAATTATAATTAGGTGAGCAACCACGCACCCTCATTTCAGGTAACCTTCCTCCCGCTCTACTATCCATTTTTTGGTTCGTCTTCATTTGTATGTAGAACGTGAGCAATTCACGTTCTACAGCAAATGAAATAATATTAGGTGGTTACTGCGTAGAGCATAGTAACCAGTGAATTATAATTACGTGGTTCCTGTGCTCTACACAGCAACCACCTAATATTATTTCATTTGCTGCAGAACATGAATTGCTCACGTTCTGCATGCAAATGAAGACGAACCAAAAAATGGACAGCATAGGGGGAGGAAGGTTACCTGAAATGAGGGAGCGTGGTTGTTGTCTCTGGTGGTGGTGGCGGCGGGTCACGACTGAGGACGGTGGTTCTTCCTTTTCTCCTGTGTGCTTCCTTTTCATGCCGCTGCGTTTCCTTTCTCTTTTCCTCTTTGTCTACCTCAGCTTCCCCCTATTTTTATGTCCTTAAACCCTCAAAATTCCCCGGTTCGTTCCTCTTTTTCACACCAAAAATTCCCACCTGTTCTTATTTTTCTCTCTGCTCAAAACCCCCTGAATGTCGTTTGCTTCTCTCATTCTCCAAAATTTTTGCCCCCTGGTTTTCTTTTTTTTCCTTTTCCTCCCTTTTTTTTTGTTTTCTCCCTTCTCTGTATTTATAGCTATAGGAAGAGAGGGGCACCTTACCACTGTCATGGCACAGGGTAAGGTGGCTACCCTGCCCATGTCTTGGCACAGGGTAGGGTGGCTGGTCATGGCTTGCATTAATGGTGGCAGGGTATGGGATGTGGCTTGTGTTTTTGGGCAAGTGAGGAGAGCAAGACAGATAGAGAGAATAACGGGAAAAGATTTAAAATCTTCTTCTTCCCTGCCTCTGCATGGGCATGAAAGAAGGAGAACAATGCCGTTCAAAACAACATTGTTTTGGTTTGTTGTTTATTTTTAAGAAAAGAAAATGTAATTTGAAAGAACCCAAAAATGGGTTATGATAGTTGCCCCCCTCTTTACAATGCTTACGAAGCATAAAAACTTCTTAATTTTTTGCATAGTAAGCTTTGTAAAGAAAAGAAAAAGAAAATGATCTTATTATCTTGGGCAACTTGCCCACACAATCTCACAATGGTCTATTTTCACGGGCAACCTGCCTACACACACTTACACTAGTCTATTTTCAGAGGTGACCTGCCCAAGTGGAAAAAAGAAAGAGTGGTCTCATTGTAATGGGTGACCTACCCAAGCGGAAGAATGACCTCATTGTAATGAGTGACCTATCCAGATAAAAAAACATGGAGAATTGGTCGAATTGTAATGGGTGACCGACCCAAGTGAAAAAAAGAAAGAGTGGTCGTGTTGTAATGGGTGACCTACCCAGATGGAGGAATGGTCTTATTGTAATGGGTGACCTACCTAGATAAAAAAAACCTGGAGAATTGGTCGCGTTGTAATGGGTGACCTACCCAAAGAAAAAGGAAAGAGTGGCCTCATTGTAATGGGTGACCTACCCAAGTGGAAGAATGATCTCATTGTAATGGGTGACCTACCCAGATAAAAAAACATGAAGAATTGGTCGCGTTGTAATGGGTGACCTACCCAGAAAAAATGTTGGTCTCATTATAATGGGTGACCTACCAGATAAAAAAAATGAAGAATTGGTTGCGTTATAATGGGTGACCTACCTAGAAAAAATGTTGGTCTCATTGTAATGGGTGACCTACTCAAAGAAAAAGGAAAGAGTGGTCTCATTGTAATGGGTGACCTACCCAGATAAAAAAACATGAAGAATTGGTCGCGTTGTAATGGGTGACCTACCTAGAAAAATGTTGGAGTGAGGGCTCAAAGGCGCACTCGAAAGTAGGTAGGGTTATAAAACGCACTACCCAAGAGATGGTGGCTCAAAGACGCATTTGAAAGGAGGTAGGGTTAGAAAATGCACTACCTGAGAAATGGTGGCTCAAAGGCGCACTCGAAAGGAGGTAGGGTTAGAAAACGCGCTACCCAAGAAATGGTGGCTCAAAGGCGCACTCGAAAGGAGGTAGGGTTAGAAAACACGCTACCCAAAAGTTGATGGTGTAACACCGATCTGACAATGTTGAAAGCAATGCATTATGATCATTATGCATGTATACTTACCTGAGCAATATAGATCCCTATTCTTCATGGTGTCTGTCTCTTCTCAAAAGTTGGAGTGTTGTCAGTAGACTTCGATGGCTTTTTCGCTTTTGCTTACTCGAGTCATCTTTTGTGATCTTGACCTCTAGGAAGGATTTGATATCATCATACTTCTTTGTCCTCCGCCTTTTATCTCAAGGGTTGCCAATTTTGACCAGCATTTTTCTTAGAAAAGGAATTATGGAGCCAGCCCTACCAAGAGTTTTTGATTTCCCCCCAGCTTGATCATGCCCCCAAGCGTTCAATTCGGGTTCTAGGATGTGGCTATGTGAATGAAGGTTTGACAATGAGTTGTTTTCATGTAGAATTTTTAGAATTTCAAAGCTATTCCAAACATAGAAATCATTTGACATTGATTCAAAGCAAACTCATTCTGAAGAAATTCAAGTGATTCCTATGGAGAGATTTTTAGAAGTGATGAAAACCTTTTGTTTTGATTTTAGTGAAAAATATGAAGTGACATTTGGTTGGTCAAAAAGGTTTCAGATTTAATTTGAGGGTTATTGAGAATCGAATCGGTTTAAAGCATTTATTTTATTTGCATGAATAATGATTTGACTCGCACGAGAAAACACTGCCTACTGACACGACCAAAAGATTGATGTCTTCTCCCAAGTGCAGGAGTGTCGAAGTAATAAATAACCCGGCAAGACCAGGGTCGAACCACAGAGAGGTTAATTGTATAAATTATAGTTAACAGCAACACAATAACAACAACAATAATAGTAATAATAATAATAATAATAATAATAATAATAATAATAAAGAAGAAGTTGATGAGAACTTTGAGATGGAAGATTAACGTAAGGATTAAACAATGATAACAACAAATGTCAAGGTTAGAGGATCCACT